>JGI24705J35276_12238714_pt1 | contig 41533 bp, 26 predicted proteins | sample TergutNt197P4_FD_35276 | JGI IMG/M metagenome (IMG submission 35276) | reverse complement strand
TAGCAATCACTTGAGCCGTATGCGATGAAAGTCGCACGTACGGTTCTTAAAGGGGAAAGCGGCGGTAACGCCGCCTACCTACTTAATAAATCAATATGTATTTAAACGAAGAAGAAATCGTCAGTCTTTTGGATGCGCCAATCTTTCATGCTGTTTCGGAGGTGGCCGGTGAATTAGGATTAGATACCTATCTGATTGGAGGTTTTGTGCGTGATTTGTTTCTGCATCGTCCGTCGAAAGATATGGATTTGGTAACGGTGGGTAACGGGATTGAACTGGCAAAAGCCGTTGCCCGAAAGCTTGGGAAAAATGCACACCTGACCGTATTTAAAAATTTCGGCACTGCACAAGTGAGATTCAATGAGTTGGAACTCGAATTTGTAGGAGCACGTAAGGAGTCGTATTACCCGGACAGCCGTAAGCCGGTAGTCGAAAATGGCACATTAGAAGACGACCTTCGCCGGCGCGATTTCACTATCAATACGCTTGCATTATGCTTGAATAAAGATAACTTTGGGGAATTAGTTGACCTGTTTGATGGACTGAACGACCTCGAAAATCTTCGAATCATCACACCGCTCAACCCGGACATTACCTTCAACGACGACCCGTTACGGATGATGCGGGCTATCCGGTTTGCTTCACAATTAGGTTTTTTTATTGCCTCTGATACGTTTGATGCCATTGTACGTAATAAACATCGCATTAAGATTATATCACGGGAGCGTATTGCCGACGAACTCAACAAAATTATCCTCTCACCCAAGCCCTCTATCGGGTTTGAGTTGCTTGACTTATGTGGCCTGCTCGAAATAATTTTTCCGGAATTGCAGGCCTTGAAAGGCGTTGAGACGAAAGAAGGTATCGGGCATAAAGAAAATTTCACCCATACGCTGATAGTACTCGACCGGCTGAGCCGGACTACTGATAACCTGTGGCTTCGCTGGAGTGCTCTTTTACATGATATTGCAAAACCGGTCACTAAACGTTTCGACAATCGTTTGGGATGGACGTTCCATAACCATAATTTTATTGGCGAAAAAATGATTCCGGATATCTTCCGAAAGATGAAACTACCGATGAATGAAAAGATGCGATTTGTACAGAGGATGGTCTCTTTACACATGCGCCCGATTGCACTGGTAGATGACGAAGTGACTGATTCAGCAGTACGCAGGCTTCTATTTGATGCAGGCGATGATATAGACGACTTAATGAAACTCTGCGAAGCCGATATCACCAGTAAAAATCCTGAAAAGGTACATCAATTCCTGCATAATTTTCAGTTGGTACGCGAAAAGTTAGTACAGATACAAGAAAAAGACAGGATTCGAAATTTTCAGCCCCCCATATCAGGTGAAGAGATCATGGTTACATTCGGTTTGCCTCCTTCGCGAACAGTAGGTGTATTGAAAGAAGCCATTAAAAATGCCATCCTCGATGGCGTGATTCCCAACGAATATGATGCGGCTCGTGCGTTTATGTTCCTTAAAGCAAAAAAGATGGGAATACAATAAACTGTTTTGATTTTTAGAATTTATCATTAGCTTATAAAAAAATCACAACAGAAATGATTGAAAAAAATAAAAAAACTGGAATTTATTATCTATATTTGCCACAGAATTGAAAGTGGACAGATTTGTATTGCTTGCAACCACAGGAAAAAATGCTAAAAATCCTTTCTATCCGTTCAGCTTTATTTTTATAATCACTGTCAATTCATTATGTTTTATTATTAACTTTAAAATCATCACGTAATGAGTTATTTATTTACTTCGGAATCAGTGTCGGAAGGACACCCGGATAAAGTGGCCGATCAAATATCGGATGCATTGTTGGACGAGTTTTTGGCGTATGACGAAAATTCAAAAGTAGCGTGTGAAACGCTGGTAACTACAGGTCAGGTTATTTTGGCCGGCGAAGTGAAATCGAGCGCTTATGTGGATGTACAGGAAGTGGCGCGCAGGGTCATTGAACAAATCGGATATACTAAAAGTGAATATCAGTTTGAAGCAAAGTCATGTGGCGTTCTTTCAGCAATTCATGAACAGAGCGGCGATATCAATCGTGGCGTCGAACGAGCAGATCCGTATGAACAGGGAGCTGGCGATCAGGGAATGATGTTCGGGTATGCCACCAAAGAGACCGGTAATTATATGCCTTTGGCTTTGGAAATTTCACATGCCTTATTAGAAGAATTAGCTGCTATACGTAAAAATGAAATCGCTTTGATGCCTTACCTTCGTCCGGATTCAAAAAGCCAGGTTACTATTGAATACGACGACAACGGCATGCCATTGCGGATTGATACTATTGTCATGTCAACCCAGCATGACGAGTTTTTTACTGCCAATAATAATGTTACTCAGGAAGTAGCCGACCAAAAGATGGGCGTGAAAATAAAGGAAGATATAATCAAAATCCTGATTCCGCGAGTAAAGGCACGTTTTCCTTCCATAATTCAAACATTGTTTAACGACCACATTATCTATCATGTGAATCCAACCGGCAAATTTGTGATCGGAGGGCCGCATGGCGATACCGGATTGACGGGACGCAAGATTATTGTTGACTCATACGGCGGAAAAGGGGCGCATGGTGGCGGTGCATTTTCAGGAAAAGACCCTTCTAAGGTAGATCGTTCTGCTGCTTATGCAGCGCGTCATATTGCCAAAAATTTAGTGGCGGCGGGCGTGGCCGACGAGGTGCTTGTTCAAATATCCTACGCCATTGGTGTCGCCCGGCCTACCAGCGTCTTTGTGAATACTTTTAACCGTTCAAATGTGAGAATAAGCGACGGTGAGATTTCTCAAAAGATTCAGCTACTCTTTGATCTGCGTCCGAAAGCCATTGAAGAACGATTGAAGTTACGTCATCCCATTTATTTCGAAACAGCTTCATACGGGCATTTCGGTCGTGAACCACGTGTGGTGACAAAACTATACCAATCGCGATATATGCCGGAACCTGTTGTGCAGGTAGTCGAACTATTCACGTGGGAAAAACTGGACTATGTGGAAAAAATAAAAGAAGTTTTCGGGTTGTAAGCTTATCCGGACTTTATAAAAAAATCAGGAAGAATTGAACATCCTTCCTGATTTTTGTTGATAAATTTTTCTCGTAAGTAAAGAGGATTAATCTTTTAATTACCAGCTACATTCATCGTCATTTACTTGAGTCAGGACATCCTTTTGGATATCTAACTGTTGTACGGGCAATGGCCAGTATCTTTTCGCCTTGCTATATGAGGTACCATTCATGAAAGATCTGAACTGCTGGTCACGATCAATATAATCTTGCAGCACATATTCATCGTAAGGTTTACCATTCACGGGAGGATCGAATTGACCCCATCTTCTCAAATCGAAGAAGCGTTGTCCTTCACTTGCAAATTCAAGACGAATTTCCATTCTGACCGCTTCACGCGCAGCTTCTTGTGATGCAAAAGCAGTACTTCCGGCAGGATAAGGTTCACATTTGTAGTTAGCAGCCGGTCTGCTCCAATCAATCAACGCACGTTCATCAGTAGTAAGCGTATGTCCTCCAAATGTATTACCCTGATAAAATCCCATAACCCGAGGAGTGTTTTTAGCACGTTCGCGAATCATGTTAACTAATACGCGCGCCTGCTCAAGTTCATTTGCAGCCACATGACATTCAGCTCTCCATAGAAGAACATGAGCCAAACGGTGAAACCTGAAGTTCCGGTCGTTATTGAAACCGCTCCCATTTTGAGCACCCTGATTCGCCTGGAAGTGGGTATATTTCTTTTGACCCCACGGGCCTCCATTAGCCTGTTCCCTAATCCAGGATTGTCCAGCCATGATGCCCCATCCTAAGTAATCTACGCCACGACGAGCAAACGACCAGTCCAAACGCGGATCAACAGGCTCGGTAGGCATTTCAAAAACGTCGGCACTGGTAAGCCCCATATCATTAGGTAACAACCATGATTTCCCCGGTGAACCCGGATATCCTGCACCTGGCGTTCTATTGATCGGACCGGATCTTTCTATGATATTCAGATAGGGTAGTCCGTCATTATTTACACGATAGGCGTCAATTAGGCAAGCTGAGGGTTGGTAAAAACCCCATCCTCCAACCGATACCGGTCCGGAAGTAAATGCGCAAGCACCTGCAAGTTGCATGGATTGTGAAGTACTGGTAGGTGCTGTGGTTGCCTGAAGTTCAAAGATTGACTCCCTGTTGTTTTCAGTACGTTCGTTATAGTTGTCATAGAAATTATCAACCAGGGATTTACCCGAATTATCAATGACATCCTGCAACAGGGGGGCAGCAGCAGAATATTTACCCTGATATAATAATGCCTGAGCTTTTAGAGTTTCTGCTGCATATTTTGTTGCGCGTGCAATGTTTGCAGCATTCCACGATGTAGGCAAATTAGCGATTGCAAAATCCAAGTCTGCTTCAATTTCTGCCCATACCTGATCTTTATTGGGTATTTCATCCGGTTCTTTTCCATCCATTTCCTCTATCGTCTTGATATAGGGGATTTTTTTGAATATCCTGTTCGCTGCAAAATGAAACCATGCCCTAAGATACAACGCTTCAGCTTTAATTACTGTGGCACGAGCATCTGAAATGGGAGAAGAGCCTTCCTGTGTTGTTTTGAGAAAGTTCAGCGTCACATTGCAACGTGACACACCATTATAACAGTCGCGCCATCTTTCGCCTAAATATTCATTGTTAACCAACACCTCATATCTTTCAACCTGATTAAATGGAGCCTGGTCTGTAGAGGTAGTACCCTTGTACATATCGTCTGCAGCACAACTTGCCCACGTCCAATCTGTACCCATAGCGCTTCCAAATATGCCACCTCTTGTAGTATGTGCATAAGCGCCTGTTAATAGCCCTTCTACACCACCTTCAGTTTCCATAACAGAGCCGGCAAGTGATGCGGGGGGCTCTTTGGTAAGGAAATCCTCACTGCACGATGAATAAATCATCACACAACCTAAAACCAATACTGTTTTTAATAAAGAAAATATCTTATTCATATTCTATATTTTAAAAAGTTTTTAAATTTATAATCCAAGATTAAGTCCAACAATAATCTGTCTTGGGGTTGGCCATTGTCCCTGGTCAATACCATAAGATGTTTGATTGCCTCTTCCCGTACTTGTTGTTGTTTCAGGATCAAGACCGGAATATTTGGTAATCGTAAACAAATTGGTCGCTTGTATATAGATACGCAAAGAGGTTATTGACGGTATCGAAAAAACTTTACCTAAATCATATCCGATCTGCATATTGCGTAACCGCAGATAGGAAGCGTCTTCAATAAATGCCGTTGAGAAAAATTGGTGTTCCTGTCTGGAATCGGCTGTAGGCAACGTTGCTTTTCCTTTCAACCAGGGGCTATCATACGATTTATACAAGCTCTCCCAACTTCTTCCTCCGATAAACTGTTTGTAATCTAACCATCTGCGAACATAATTGACCATTTTGTTGCCATAAGAACCATAAAATTCGCCGGTCACATCGAATCCTTTATATTCGAAGGTGAAATTTAATCCGCCAAAGAATTTTGGATGTGGCGAACCGATCCAGGTACGATCACTGGCGTCAATTTTTCCGTCTCCATTCACATCTCTGAATTTATAGGCTCCGATCCTGTTGTATTGACCACTCATTTCTGGCCATCTGTCAACTTCATCCTGTGTTTCAAATATACCGTCAACAATATATCCATAGAATTCCGGAAATGCAGTACCTGCCTGTGCACGTGTATAATCCATCTGGCGAAGGCTTGTATACATGTATTCACCTTCTCTTGATAATTTAACGATTTCGTTTTTATAGGCGGAGACATTGAGATCTAATCTGTACCTTAAGTCACGATTCAAAGCAGTCCCTCTGTAACCTATATTCAGGTCATAACCTTTGTTTTTCATTTCCCCAATATTGATGTTTGGAGCTGATACACGGCCATAAACTGCCGGAATAGTTTTTGGATAAAGCATATCTGTTGTCCTGCGTTGCCATAAATCTAAAGATAAGGAGAAACCGCCGAGAAATGCTGCGTCAAATGCAATATTGGTAGTTTTTGTAGTTTCCCATCTTGCGTCTTCAACCCCTAAAGCATCAGGTCTGTATCCAAGTGTTCCCTGAGCGCCGTTTGCGCCATTCATCGGGTAATACGTACCTTGAGAATTATCTAATTGAAACCGGAATGTAGTGTAATAGTTATAATTACCTCCATTCATCTGGTCGTTACCAGTAATTCCGTAGCCTCCGCGCAGTTTAAGATTATCTAACCAGCCTTTTGTGGATGCCATAAATTTTTCTCTTGAAATGACCCATCCAAGTGATACTGCAGGGAATACGCCGTATCTATAGTCGGGTGCGAAACGGGATGAACCATCGCGTCTTACCACACCTTCGACCAAGTATTTACTGTCATATACATAATTCAAACGTCCTAAAATGGAAAATAGCGACCATGAACTTCGCTGGCTATTGTTTGTCTGTCCGTCAATACCGCTACTCAGTTCCATATAAGCAGGATCTCTAAGCACATAGTTATTACGTGAAGCTTGCTCTTGATAGTAATTATTTTCCATCGCTTCAGTACCTACCATTAACGTAATATCGTGTAAATCAAAACGTTTTTTGTATTCAAGATTATTATTCCAGTTCCATTGTCTGGTCCATTGACCTTCATGATTTACATAGTCAAGATTTGAACCTTCCGAGTGTGAATTATCATAAAAACTGATATTCTTATTCAACCATGTGTTGTAGGTCATACCTGCAAGAGTTCTGAATTGCAAGCCTTCGATAATATTAAGATTGGCAAATACGCTACCATTGACAACCATCCGTTCACGATGATTATCTTTTTCAAGGTATAATACTCCAAGTGGATTACGCGCGTTGCCAAGTGGTCCTGCGGCGGCTTTTGAGCCGGCAAAATTGCCACCCACATCATATACGGGAACAATGGGTTGAATACGGTATGCCCACGAGATAGCGGAATCTTCTGAATTGTTTGTCATTCGTCCATTTTGATTAGTAAATGTAGTGGACAGGTTTTGACCAATCGTAAGCCATTTAGTAACATCAGATCTGATGCTTGTACGCATAGTCAACCGGTCAGAATCGGTATATTTCAATACACCTTCATCAACCATATAACCTAACGAAAATGAATAAGTTGTTTTGTCGCTTCCACCTGCTAATGTCATTGATATGTCGGTGTAGTGTGCAGGTCTTTCGATTTCCTTAAACCAGTCTGTGCCTTGCTTGTTGGCTTTGGTAATCAGATTGGCGCCTTGCGCTGTTGTCCCCCAAACATAAAGACTTTCATCAACCTGGCCATTTTTACCTCTTAATGGGTTGATATAGTCAGGAATAAAATCTGCAGCATTTGGATCTGGGCCATATAGCTGGTGAGCAAAAACATAGTTATCAACAGTGTGACGGATTTCAAGTTTTGCGTCATCAGATTCGAGCCAGTCATTTCTTCCCTCTAACCAAAGCAATTGTCCATATTCCTGTGTATTCAGAAATTTGTAATGGTTGGTGTGTGATTTAACACCTGTACGTACTTGAACATTTAGCGATGCCCGTTCTCCCTTTTTCCCTTGTTTTGTTGTCACAAGGATAACGCCATTGGCAGCTCTTGTACCATAAATAGCCTGGGCGGCAGCGTCTTTCAATACTGTTACAGATTCAATATCATTGGGATTTACGGTTGAAGTAGGAATACCGTCAACAATCCACAGTGGACTGGTATCGTTGACTGTACCCAAACCGCGAACACGTACGTTTGAGCCTCCTCCAGGTGTATTAGATTGCGTTACCATCAGACCGGGGACATTTCTAAGTGCATCACCGGCGTTAGTAACCGCCAATTTCTGAATTTCATCGGCTCTGACTGTTGATACAGCACCTGTCAGTTCGCCCGCTTTACGCGTACCATATCCAACGACGACTACTTCTTCTAAGTTTTGTGCGTCTTCTCTAAGTTGTACATTAATCGTACGTTGATTGCCCACAGGTACTTCCTGCGATAGAAAGCCAATATACGAAAAGACTAAAACCGATTGTGCCGATACTCCCTGAAGAGAGAATTGACCGTCAATATTCGTGATTGTTCCATTTGTGGTACCTCTCACAGACACGTTAACACCAATCAATGTTTCGTTATTCATATCTGTTACTGTACCGGATACTGCCCCTCCCTGGCCGAAAGCTGCAGTAGTACATAATAAGAGCAAAAAAGTCATTATCATTGATATGCTTTTCTGCATTTTTGTTTGTTTGTCATTAAAAAATTTTCTCATACATTTATTTTAAGTAATTTTCAAAAAAAAGTTTAATTAATTAAACGGATAGCGAACCATCCATTAAAATTCAGTAAGGTTAGATTCACAATTTATTCTACATAGGCTTATCGGTTTTAATAGTTCAACATCATTATTTATTATTTAAGTTTTTTTGTTAGTAGTCGCACTTCTTCAAATTTTGGCGTAAAAATATAGATTTTTTTTAATATGAAAACATTTTTTTAGTTTTTTTTGGTTTTTTTTTTAGTTTTTTCCGTTTCGATTTGTTTTTGTTTTTCCACCAGTTCGTCATAAATGCAATATATCAACATATTAGCTATATTGTATTTTTTTAATTTGTTATTTATAAAAAAAAACTTAATTTTGTCCACAAAAAAAGAAACAGCAATGAACGAATTACAAAAACTCTTTACGCATTATACCGGCGGCGTCGCCAAAGAAATTCGGGAATTACACGCGTTATCTGGATCTAATCGTCGCTATTTCAGGTTGATAGGCGATCAAAGTCTGATCGGAGTAATCGGTACCTCGGTTGAGGAGAATAATGCATTTATCTATATGGTCGGCCATTTTCGCAGTAAAGGACTACCTGTGCCTGAAGTTTATTGCTATTCGGACGATAAGTTATTTTATCTGCAGGAGGATTTGGGAGACACATTGCTTTTCAATGCCATCGAAAGAGGACGTCAGAGTTGTGTTTTCGATGAAGGAGAACGTATGTTGTTACTGAAGACTATTTCAGTTTTACCTTCTATTCAGTTTACCGGAGCGGAAGGGTTTGATTTTTCCAGATGCTACCCTCAGCCCGAGTTTGACAGCCGGGCAATTCTGTGGGATCTGAACTATTTCAAATACTGTTTTTTGAAAGCTACCGGTCTGGATTTTCAGGAAAGCCGTTTGGAGGACGATTTCAATCAAATGTGCAAGGTATTGCTTCAGGATAAAACGGATACGTTTCTTTACCGTGATTTTCAATCGAGAAATGTGATGATCAAAAACGGGGAGCCTTTTTTTATTGACTTTCAGGGAGGACGGAAAGGGCCTGTTTATTACGATGTGGCCTCTTTTCTTTGGCAGGCAAAAGCAAAATATCCAAAAGAACTAAAGGAAGAATTACTGAGCGCCTATATCAGGTCATTACGTGAATATTATCCGGTTGATGAGGCGGATTTCCGGAATCAATTACGGCATTTTGTGTTGTTTCGTTTATTACAGGTATTGGGCGCATACGGTTTTCGGGGATATTTCGAGAAAAAACCCCATTTTATTCAAAGCGTTCCTTATGCCATCGAGAATTTACGTGAACTGTTGTGCGAAGAATATTCCGAATATCCTTATTTATATAGTGTATTAAATAAGCTAACTTCTTTGAAACAATTTTCGGAAGAACGCAAAAAACGGATGCTTGAAGTGAAAGTTATCAGTTTTGCCTATAAAAAAGGAATCCCTGACGATTCAAGCGGGAATGGAGGAGGTTATGTTTTTGATTGCCGGGCAATAAATAATCCTGGTAAGTATGAACGTTATAACGCATTTACAGGATTGGATGAACCGGTAATCCGATTTTTAGAAGAAGAAAGTGAGGTAACCACTTTTCTGAACCATGTCTATATGATGGTTGATGCCTCTGTGAAACGTTATTTAGACAGAGGATTTACGAATCTGATGGTATGTTTCGGTTGTACCGGCGGGCAGCATCGCTCGGTCTATTGTGCTCAACATCTGGCAGATCATTTGTTGAAAAAGTTTGATGTAAAAGTTGACTTGATGCACAGGGAGTTGGGAGTCTCCCCAAACCCCTCCAAAGGAGGGGAATTATCCGCCCCTATTGGGGGAGTTAAAGGGGGCTTTTTATGAAAGCAATGATTTTAGCTGCCGGAATGGGCACCCGCCTGAAACCACTAACCAATGAAATGCCGAAAGCACTTATTCCGGTAGGAGGAATCCCGATGCTGGAACATATTATTTTGAAAATAAAGGCTGCGGGATTTACACATCTCATCGTCAATATCCATCATTTTGGCGAACAAATTATTGATTTTCTTACTTCGAAAGATAATTTCGGAATGAATATCAGTATTTCCGACGAACGGCATTACCTGTTGGATACGGGAGGCGCTATTAATCAGGTAAAAGGATTTCTACTTGACGACGAACCATTTTTAGTACATAATGTGGATATTTTTTCAGATGTTGACATTAAATTAATGTACTATACACACATTCGTACCAATTCGTTAGCCACTTTGCTGGTAAGCCACCGTACGACATCCAGAAATTTACTGTTTGATAAAGACAACCGGTTGTGCGGTTGGCGGAATAGTGAAACGGGAGAAGTGAAACCATCATATCCGACATTCAGTCCCGCAAACTGTGTTGAATTTGCTTTCGGCGGCATTCATGTGATTTCTCCTGCTATGTTAAGACTTATGGAAGGTTGGACCGGCAAATTTTCAATCATTGATTTTTATCTGTCTGTTTGTCAAAGATATCCTGTTCGCTTTTATACCGAAAAAAATTTGCAATTGATTGACGCAGGTAAACCAAATGGGTTGAAGGAGGCAGCGCAATTAATGATTAATGTTTGTCCGAAAAAGTTGTTTTTTTAAAAATAAAAACCTATTTTTGTCCACGAAAACTATTATTTAGATATTCTGTTATTCAATAATTCATTATGAACTCACATTTCAATACATTAATCGGAATTGCAGTCACTGCACTTTTCCTTACAGGATGTGGTCCGGCATACGTCAGTACCACCAGAAGTTATTACAGTCCGTCATACGGATATAATTATGGCGACGGACAACCCGATGGTTATTACTATAACGCAAACACACAGACGTATCAGTATCAACAAACGACAAATGTAACCGTAAGTCGTTCCGGATTAACGTTTAACGATTTTTATGCTCAGCTGTCTCCTCATGGCGTTTGGGTAAATATTCGTCCATACGGACAGGTCTGGGTTGCCAATGTGCGCAATTTTCAACCTTATTCAACAAATGGTTATTGGGCATATACTACCTACGGTTGGACCTGGGTATCTGATTATGCGTGGGGATGGGCGCCATTCCACTATGGCCGTTGGGGCTACGATAACCGGTATGGCTGGTATTGGGTGCCAGGATATGAATGGGGGCCTGCCTGGGTAGCCTGGAGTTCAAGCAGTGATATGTATGGTTGGGCACCATTGATGCCGGGAATGAACTACGGCGTCAGACTGGCTGTCAATCACTTTCCTTCGAGTTACTGGACATTTATGCCTGGCAGATATATGGGCAGCACCAATATTGGAGGATATTATATGAATCGTTCGAACAATGTGACAATCATCAAAAACACGACGATTATTAATAATTATGGTACGGAAAACAATAATCGTTACAGCAGAGGGCCAAACGCTACTGATGTACAGAGGCAAACAGGTAGGACTATTGAACCGTTGCGCGTATCAAGTACATCCGACAGTAGAAGCGTTGGGGTCAATAATAACGAATTGCGTGTATATCGTCCTTCATCAAGCGAGGGATCGAGCAGATCATCTACAGCGCCTGAAACTAATAACAGAGTATCAACACCGCAAACACGTACCCAAACAGATCAACCTGCAACCAGGACTACTACTCCATCGAGAAGTTCGCAACAGAATCAGTCGTCCGAATCCGATTACCGTCCGACACAAGAGCAACCACGTATTACTAACAGGGCAGCCCCGCAAACAACCAGACAAATTCAACGGGCCCAAAACGATAATAATAGCTCGCAACAGCAATCACAAGCACAACCTCAGCAACAAAGTCAACGTCAACAGCCACAGGTTCAACAACGGCAGCAAAACCAACAACAAGAACAACAGTCACAACCCGCACGTCGCTCGTCATCTTCCTCTTCAGGAAGAAGATAGAAGGTAAGAGGGTATAGAGAATTAAGCATTGAGTGTTGAAAATTGAATTGGCAAGAGGGAGTGCACCCCTGTCAACATAAAAAAGAGGATAAGCCAACAAAGCTCACCCTCTTTTTTGCGCTTTTACAGGCGATATGTTATTCTTCCGGCTTTTCTTCTGCTTTTGAGGTGGTCAAGTCGGCCATTATTTGCCCATCAACTGTTTCAATTGCCTCAATGGGTTCAGCCTCCGCCTCAACCATAGGTTCAATTTCTACTACAGGCCCTTCATCAATCGAAGGTATTGTATTTGTTGTTTCCTGTATTTCAGCAATTTCAGTAGTAATTTCCGGCTCTTCAGCTTCCGTTATTTCAACTTCTGCTTTTTTTGCTTTCGGTTTTGCAGTCTTTATTTTCTTGGAACTACCGGCTTCTATCATCTTTTCTTTCAAAGCAACCAATTCCTCAATATCGCCTAAAGTGGTTTTTTCGATTGTAGGATTCATATTTTCAAGGGCATCCTGTTTTGATGAACCTCGTCCCGATTTCTTTTCTCCACCTTCCTTACTCTTTGCAATTTTCTGCTCATCTTCATATATCCGGCTATGCGAAAGGATGATCCGTCTCGCTTCTTTATTAAATTCGATTACTTTAAACAAAAGTTTTTCTTCAACTTTAGCTGTAGAACCGTTCTCTTTTACCAGATGTTTCGGGGTTGCAAATCCCTCAACACCATAAGGTAATGCAATCACAGCGCCTTTGTCTAAAGACTCAATAATAGTGCCTTCGTGAACCGACCCTACAGTAAAAAACGTTTCAAACACATCCCATGGATTTTCTTCCAATTGTTTGTGTCCTAAACTTAAGCGCCGGTTTTCCTTATCTATTTCAAGTACTTGCACGTCAATTTCTGAACCGATATGGGTAAATTCGCTTGGGTGTTTGATCTTTTTCGTCCACGATAAGTCTGAAATATGAATCAGTCCATCCACGCCTTCTTCTATTTCAACAAAAACGCCAAAATTTGTAAAGTTACGTATTTTTGCCACATGATTAGAGCCTACAAAGAATTTTTCTTCGATATTTTCCCACGGATCAGCTTTCAATTGTTTAACGCCCAACGACATTTTACGCTCTTCGCGGTCTAACGTCAGGATGACCGCTTCAATTATATCTCCTGTCTTCATAAAGTCCTGTGCGCTACGCAGATGTTGTGTCCAACTCATTTCGGAAACATGGATCAGACCTTCCACTCCCGGCGCTATTTCTATAAATGCACCATAATCGGCCATTACGACAACTTTACCTTTAACTTTGTCGCCAACCTTCAGATCAGGATCCAAAGCATCCCATGGATGTGGTGTTAATTGTTTTAATCCAAGAGCGATACGTCTTTTTTCGTCATCGAAATCAAGAATAACCACATTGACCTTTTCGTCAAGTTGTACGATTTCGTCAGGATGTGTGACCCTTCCCCACGAAAGGTCGGTAATATGAATCAATCCATCTACACCTCCCAAATCAATGAACACACCGTATGATGTAATATTCTTTACGACTCCCTCAAGTATCTGTCCTTTTTCTAATTTCGAAATAATCTCTTTCTTCTGCAATTCGAGTTCGGCTTCGATCAACGCCTTGTGCGATACGACAACGTTTTTGTATTCGTGATTGATTTTTACGATTTTAAATTCCATCGTTTTGCCAACAAAGATATCGTAGTCGCGAATGGGCTTCACATCAATTTGCGAACCTGGCAAAAATGCCTCTATTCCAAATACATCCACAATCATACCGCCTTTTGTGCGGCATTTTACAAAGCCTTTAATAATTTCATCACTTGCGAGCGCTTCGTTGACACGATTCCATGAACGTGAAGCACGTGCCTTTTTGTGCGATAAAATAAGTTGTCCCTTTTTATCTTCCTGGTTTTCAATAAATACTTCTACCTGATCACCTATCGTTAAATCGGTATTATAACGAAATTCCGACATGGGTACTACGCCATCCGATTTAAATCCGATATTTACGACTACTTCGCGTTTGTTCATTGCTGTGACGGTACCTATGACAACTTCTTTGTCTTTCATGGTGTTAAGGGTGTCGTCATAAGTTTTCACCAAATCATCTTTTGTTTCTTCATTATAGGTTTCACCTTTTTCAAAGGAATCCCAATTGAAATCTTCTACTGGAACAATGTTTTTTAAATTTTCCATTTTTAATGTTAATACTCCGTTAATTAATTAAATGTTAGACAATAAGAAACCGTTTAAAATGTACTGACAAGATTGAAAAAAGCCATTCGAAACAGTTTCCAAGAAAAATACTCTCATAAAAAGTGCTGCAAAGGTAAAAAAAAATGAAAAATAAAACTCGAAAATTTAAAATTATTTATCCTGAAATGGATTTTTGTTTTTTACAGTATTCTTTTGGCTATTTGAACATTTATGCTTACTTTTATGCGTTCAAAAATAGCAAATTTATGAAAAATAATTCGTTGATATCCCGCAGGAACTTTCTAAGACGTACTGTGACAAGTACAGCTACGATCGTGCTGACACCTATGACCTCGTTGATCGCCAAAGCAATTCCGCTACCGGAATGGTCCCGGGATGCCTCGTCGTATAAATTTTATATGATTGGACACGGGCATATTGATCCGGTATGGTTATGGCCCTGGCACGAAGGTGTTGCTATTGTTCATAGCACTTTTCGCTCAGCACTCGACCGGATGAAGGAAACGCCGGATTTTGTTTTCACTTCCAGTTCTGCCCAATTCTATCAGTGGGTAGCAGATAACGACCAGCAAATGCTTGACGAAATTAAAAAACGGATTGTCGAAGGTCGCTGGAACGTGGTCGGTGGATGGTGGGTCGAACCCGATGTGAATATCCCTTCAGGCGAAGCCATGGTTCGTCAGGGGTTATACGGACAATTGACCATGCAACGACTGTTGGGCATTAGGGCGAGAGTGGCTTTCAACCCCGATTCGTTCGGCCATACGGGTACATTACCACAAATCTTCAGCCTGCAGGGGATGAACAATTACGTTTTTATGCGTCCAGGCCCTCATGAAAAGACGCTTCCTGCAGAACTTTTTTGGTGGGAAAGCCCGGATGGGTCACGCGTGCTGACATACCGCATCCAGGATAGCTATAATGAAGGCCGTACCGTAAACCGTCGGCTTGAACAGATTCTGGAACTGAGCAAGTCTCAACCCATGAAATCGTTTATGGCATTCTACGGTGTAGGCGACCATGGCGGCGGTCCTACGAAATTCACAATTCAGTCTATTGAAACGCTTAAAGCTGAAAAAGGCGCTCCAAGTATCTTTTACAGTACGACAGATAAATATTTCAACGATATTCGCAATGACAAATCGCTGAATCTGCCGGTGGTGAAAGACGATCTTCAGTTTCACGCAGTTGGTTGCCTGACCGCCGATGCAGAAATAAAGAAAAACAACCGGATTTCAGAATTTGCACTGATTACTGCCGAAAAAATTGCAGGAATAGGTTCCGCATACTGGGGGGCGCAGTATCCGAAAGATAAATTTACCGACGCATGGAAACAGGTACTTCTGCTGCAATTCCACGACAGTCTGGCAGGGTCTTCGGTGTCGTCGCACTCGCAAGACGCCCGCGAAGGACATAATTTCGCTATCAACATTGCACATACTGCCATGGTAATGGCCATCCAGAAATTAGAATGGCAGATTCCGACAGAAGACCCGGAATCGGAATATATGATTGTATTTAATCCACATGCGTGGGAAGTCAGGACAAACGTGGAATACGACTTGAACAATAAACCGAATCCGTTGGCGACGAATGGACGTGGCGAAACATTGCCCTTACAAATTGTGCAGGCAGAATCCGTCACCGGACGCCGCCGTTTCTTAGTTAATACGACTATTCCCGCCATGGGCTATCAACAGATACGGATTCAAAGAGGCGAAAATACACCAGAATCACGAGTCAGCGCCGATAGCAACAGGCTGGAAAACGAATATTACCGCATCACTTTCTCGTCCGACGGGCAAATCGGCATCTTCGATAAGGAAACCGGCAAGGAAGTATTTAAAAACGGTGCGACAGGTTGTAAGGGCGTCATCATTGATGACCCGAGCGATACATGGAGTCACGAAGTACGCGACTTCACCAAAAGTATCCCAGGCGCCTACAACTATACCACCAAAGGCGAGATTGGAGTGTTTGGCAATGCAAAATTGAAAGTCCTTGAAACAGGTCCGTTACGTGCGGTTATGCGCATTCAAAGTTTCTTCGGTGATTCTGATTTGACAATTGACTGGCTATTGACAGCCGGTTCGCGGAACATTGAAGCACGTGTCACACTCAACTGGCACGAGAAATTGAAAATGCTCAAATTCTCTTTCCCTGTGGATGTGACTGCTTCCAAAGCCACTTACGAAATACCATACGGAGTGATTGTCCGTGACGCAGATGGCAAAGAGGAACCAGGCCAGCGCTGGATTGACGTGACAGGAAAACAAGGCGGTAACTCTTACGGTTTGACGGTATTCAACGATGCCAAATACGGGTATAGTACGAATGAAAGTGACATGCGCATCACGGTGAGTCGTTCAGCGCCATACGCACATCATGGACCGGGCAAACTGTCGGATATGGACCCGGATAATAAGGCCTACTGGCAGGATCAGGGCATCCAGACTATGCGTATGATGCTGACTCCACACAAGGGTAGCTGGCAGGATATCAATGCGCCACGTATGGCAGAAGAGTTTCTCGCGCCGCCTGTTGTCATCTATCAGGGTATCCACGGTGGAAAGTTGAACAAATCAGGTTCATACTTATCGGTCGACGCGCCAAATGTGATCCTTTCCGCCCTTAAATATTCCGAAGTCGGTAATGCCGGAATCATTCGTCTCGTAGAGACGATGGGCAAGGATACAGCCGTTACGCTGCGCTTCCCATCGGTTGACTACCAATGGAAGGGAAATATAAAAGCATTTGAAATCAAAACGTTGCGCATAGATCCACAGTCGGGAAACATCAGTATAGTTAATTTATTGGAAGAATAAAAAATGAATGTAATAGGAATAGATATCGGAGGGACAAAATGTGCTGTGGCCTGCGGAAAAATCAACGATGACGGAAGTATCATCATCGTTGATAAGATGAGATTCGATACGGCATCTATTCAAGAAACAATAGATAATTTATTGGAAACGACATCGGTAATCATGCGAAAAAACGGGCTGGATACCGGCAACACGTCGGCTATCGGTATCAGTTGCGGCGGGCCGTTAGACAGTAAAAAAGGGGTGATATTGTCGCCGCCCAATTTACCCGGATGGAATAATATCCCCATTACGGATTATTTTGAAAAGCGTTTCGGTGTGAAAACAGCCGTGCAGAATGATGCCAATGCCTGTGCACTTGCCGAATGGAAATTTGGTGCTGCACGAGGTTACAACAACGTCATTTTCCTGACTTTTGGCACGGGCATGGGATCCGGGCTGATTCTTGAAGGGCGTCTTTATGCGGGAACAAACGATATGGCTGGCGAAGTGGGACATATCCGTTTGGATAAAAATGGCCCGGTCGGATATGGAAAAGCAGGTTCATTTGAAGGGTTTTGCAGTGGAGGCGGGATTGCTCAACTGGCACAAACAAAGGCGCTTGAGAAATTACAAATGGGCGAAAAGGTTACATACTGCGAAAGAATAGAACAAATCAACCATATCACAGCCAAGAATGTGGCTGAAGCGGCTTTTGCGGGCGACACAACAGCCATTGAAGTATATCGTATCTGTGCAACATATCTGGGGTCGGCATTATCCATCCTGATTGACGTCCTGAATCCGGAAGTGATTGTGCTGGGCAGTATCTATGGCCGGGCAAAATCATTGATTGAACCGGAAATGAGGAAAGTAATACAACGCGAATGTGTCAGCCACTCACATCGCGTTTGTCAAATCGTCCCTGCCGGATTGGGAGAAAGCATCGGGGATTATGCGGCCTTGTCGGTAGCCGCATACATAATTACGAATTAAAAATTGCAAATTAAAAATGAAATATAAATAGATGGATGAAAAAACAAATCATGAGCTTACCATACTTTTCTCCAATTACCCTGACTTGAAGGGTTGCAGGGAAAGTATATTAGACGCTTTTCAACTATTGAGCAATTGTTATCGTCAGGGTGGATTGATAATGGTATGCGGCAATGGCGGGAGTGCTGCCGATGCCGAACATATCGTCGGTGAGTTAATGAAAGGATTTAAGATGAAACGTCCGATGAAACAGGAAAAACGTCACTGGATCCAAACCATGTTCCCGGCTGACGGTGAATTTCTTACCGAAAACCTTCAACAAGCGATTCCGGCCATTTCGTTAATCAGTCAAACTTCTATTTCAACCGCTTTTGCCAACGATGTGAACGCGGAGATGGTTTTTGCCCAAATGGTTTTCGGTTATGGAAAGCCGGATGACGTATTAATCGGACTGTCCACCACAGGTAACTCTGCAAATGTTGTCAATGCCTGTAAAATCGCAAAGGCTTTGGGTATCCGTACGATAGCCTTTACAGGTGAAAAAGCAAGCCGGTTGAGTGAACTCTGCAATGTGACGATTCAGGTACCTGCACAGGAAGTATTCCGTGTACAGGAACTTCATCAGCCAGTTTACCATACACTTTGTGCAATGTTGGAAATCGAAGCGTTCGGGGGATTAGCGGTTAATGATGACCTCCCCCTGCCCCCTCCAAAGGGGGATATAAATGATTAATGATATATAATTCCTAATTTTAAATTTTAAATTTTAAATTTTAAATTTTTATGTCTCCATTGCTTGTCCTTATCACAATTACAACCTATTTTTTGGTTTTGTTTGCCGTATCTTATATTGCCGGTAAAAAGAGCGATAACCAGGGTTTTTTCGTTGGTAACCGTAAATCATCATGGTTTGTAGTTGCATTTGCAATGATCGGTTCAAGTATTTCTGGCGTTACGTTTATTTCGGTACCGGGCATGGTAGGAACAGCGCATTTTTCGTACCTGCAAATGGCGTTAGGATTTGTTGTGGGGCAGTTTATCATTGCTTTTCTACTTATTCCATTATTTTACCGGATGAACCTGGTTTCGATTTATGGCTATTTGGAAAACCGTTTCGGCAGTTCATCTCACAAAACAGGCGCCTGGTTCTTTTTTATATCAAAGGTACTGGGCGCTGCGGTACGTCTCTTTATTGTCTGTCTTACATTGCAATTGCTTGTATTCGACGCACTTGGCCTTCCTTTTGTGTTGAATGTATTCTGTACGGTAGCGCTTGTATGGTTATATACTTTCCGTAGTGGTGTCAAGTCGTTGGTTTGGACAGATTCGCTGAAAACATTTTGCCTGATTACCTCAGTCGGTTTATGTATATATTTCATTTCAAGCAATTTGCACTTAAATTTCGGAGGATTGATCCGTGCAGTAAAGGAAAGCGATTTATCCAGGATGTTTTTCTTTGACGACGTGAACGACAGACGTTACTTCTTCAAGCAGTTTCTGGGCGGTATTTTCACCATGATTGCATTGACCGGCCTTGATCAGGATTTCATGCAACGGAATCTCAGTTGCAAAAACTCGAAAGATTCACAAAAAAACATTGTCACAAGTAGTCTGATGCAATTTTTTATCAATTTCCTATTTTTGGTGCTGGGCGTTATTCTGTACCTGTTTACTGCACGCAACGGCATACAAAATCCCGAAAAAAGCGACGAATTGTTCACGATGATTGCCACAGGAGGTTATTTCCCGATTGTTGTTGGAATCCTTTTTATTGTCGGTCTGATTTCGTCGGCTTATGCTGCCGCCGGTTCGGCGCTGACAGCGTTAACGACATCATTTACAATTGACATACTGGGTATTGAAGGGAAAAATGAAGATGAGGTACGGCGTTTGCGTAAGAAAGTACACTTCGGAATGATGGTGGTAATGGGTGTAGTGATTTTTATTTTCGGCATCCTCAACAACAAAACCGTTATTGACGCCGTATATACAATTGCCTCTTATACATACGGACCGATTGTGGGTATGTTTGCATTCGGAATCGTTTGGAAGAAACGGGTTCGCGACAAATATACCCCTATTATAGCTGTCTTATCACCCATTCTTTGCTATGTGATACAACATAATTCGGAAAGGTGGCTTAATGGCTATCAGTTTAGTTATGAATTGTTGCTTATCAATGCGTTATTTACGTTTCTGGGACTTTGGGCATTTTCAACTAAACGTAGCGGGTAGTGATTAGTGATTAGCAGGGGCGAAAAATCTTTCGCCCACCGGCAAAAGATAAATAGTACATGATGACCTCCCCCTGCCCCCTCCAAAGGGGGATAGGATGGAAAAAGGTAAATATTTTTTTGTAGGGTTTTTAGAATATCAACTATCATATATATAAACAATTTTTAATTCTTAATTTATTTTATATGACAACAAAACGTTTTACAGCATTCATAGCCATACTGTTATTACTTTCCGGCAGTATAGCTATCGCTCAGGAAACCGAATCGTTTTTTTCAATTAGCGGCCTTGTAAAAGACGCACGCTCGAGAAAATCAATCGGAGGAGTAAATATTTCCGCAAGAGGAACTAACGTCGGTACCGTCACAAACGAAGATGGTGAGTTTGTGCTCAAACTTGTCGAACCCGTAAAAGTCAGAGAAGTAGAAATATCGTGTGTCGGATATATCAACGTAAAGTTTTCGATTTCGAAAGACATGGAGCAAAACCAAACATTTTTCATGACGCCTCAATCTTTTCTGCTTAGCGAAATCGAAATTTTCAGTTGGAAAAACCCGCGCGACCTGGTAGAATTAGCCATTGAGAAGGTGGAACAAAATTACAGCACACGACCTAATCTGCTAACCGGCTTTTACCGCGAGACGATCCAAAAAAGACGCAATTACATTCATATATCTGAAGCCGTTATCCAGGTATATAAAACTCCCTATCGTCAAAATGCCGATTTCGACAGGTCGCAGGTTCTCAAAGGGCGAACATTGGTCAGTCCGAAAAAGAATGATACATTGGACGTCAAATTCCTTGGCGGCCCGAACATGCCCGTTTACATTGACATTGTTAAAAATCCGGATGTGATTCTCAGTAAAGAGATTTTGCGATACTATTCGTACAAAATGGGGGAAACAACCACTATCAACGATCGTCTGCAATTTGTAGTTTACTTCGAACCACAGGCAATAATGGATTTTCCACTTTATCGCGGCGTACTTTATATTGATCAGGAAACTTTTGCTTTTACGCGTGCGGAGTTTAGTATGGATATGAGTGACCGCTTTAAAGTGACTGCAGCCATTTTGAAAGCAAAACCGGCCGGACTTCGATTTACCCCCGAAGATGTTGTATATGTAGTAACATACAAACAATTAAATAACAAGACTTCTTTAAATTATATCCGTAACGAAGTCAGATTCAAATGCGATTGGCGGCGAAGGCTGTTTGCCACAAACTATATCATCGTCAATGAAACGGTCATTACAGACAATGAAGAAGAAAACATAAGCAGAATAGCGGCAAGAGATGCTTTTTCTATGCGTAAATCGCTGAGCTCTGAAGTCGCTGCTTATTACGATGAAGATTTCTGGGGCTCATATAATATTATCGAACCGACTGAATCGTTGGAAAATGCTGTCGGCAGATTGAAAAGACTGCAAAGATAATCCACACTCCTACCTCCCTCCACCCCTCCAAAAACGGATAATTGCCACAAAGATAATTCGTAACCTCCTGTTATGTTGAATGATATAGTTGAATTTAAAAAAATTAAAGAGGGCGACGTCAAAGCATTCGAACGAATTTTCCGTCAATATTATTCGCCTCTCAATCATTATGCATTCAGCATCACAGGCCAAAAAGAAGCTGCCGAAGAAATCGTTCAGGATATCTTTTACATTCTATGGAAAGACAGAGGAACCATTCAGATACTTCAGTCTTTCCATAGTTATCTGTATAAATCGGTCAGGAACCGTTCACTTCAATACATAGAACATATCCATGTGGTCGAACAACATGCTGAAAATGTGCTGATGCGCCGAGACATGACAGTTGAACCTCCTCCCGATGAAATATTGGAATATAAAGAATTGGAAAAAATACTTGTACAGACAATCCGGAAATTACCCGAGCGACGCAGACAAATTTTCAATATGCATCGTATGCATGGAATTAAATACAGAGATATTGCCGACAGACTTTCCATATCGGTAAAAACCGTTGAAGCGGAAATGACAAAAGCATACCGGACATTGCGTAAAGAAGTTGATCATATTTACATATAAAACAATGATAAGTAAAACGAAACAAGATAAAACTATAGACCTTGCATGGGAACGCTTATATAACCGTCTGGAACAGGATCATCTGCTCCCTGCAAAAAAAATAACCACCGGACATACCATTTTTCTGTCATCCGGATTCAAATGGACGGCAAGTATTGCGATTTTGTGTGTATGCCTTGTGACTGTATTGCTATTGAAACAGAAACTAAAGCCTTCGGAAAATAACTTTTTGGCTTTACATAACGAAAAAAACGCCCCCACATTAGCTTCAACACTCGAAGATGGCTCTGTTGTCTTTCTATCCGAACAAACAACGATCTACTATCCCGAACATTTTCGGGAAGATAGACGAACCGTTACACTTTCGGGAAATGCTTTTTTTGAAGTCAGCAAACAACAGGAACGACCTTTCGTTATTGATACGGAAGTGGCTGAGATAGAAGTTCTCGGCACATTTTTTCAGGTAAAAAGCAACGATTATTCATCTTTTCACTTGGCTGTCAGAAATGGCGAGGTTAAAGTCACATTGAAGAAAAACCATCAAATCATCTATGTGAACGATGGCGAAACTATTCAGTTGGAATCCGGCAGACTGCAAAAATATAAAAGTGATGTGCATCTTTTCGAAAATATAATTGAAAGACTATGTTTCAAAGATGAACGATTGGATGATATTGTGCGAATTATAAATCTGCAATCGCACTTCACCCCTATAAAAATAGCAGACGAACTATGTAACCGACGGCTCAATTTCGATTACTCCGGTGAAACACCTCAGGAGATCGCTCAGTTAATCTGTATGGCATTGAACCTGAAATATTTTCAACAGCAAAACAGCATTTTTATTACCAAAGACACTCCCTGAAAAATAATTTTCAATTTTAATGATTTATGTCTTATCGTTGCGCCATCTTCTTTATGCTTGTTTTTATGGCAATCCCTGCACAGGCCGGTGATAAAGATGATGTATTTGCAAAAAAAATCAAACTATCCACCGGAAAAGGGGCTATTTATTATTTACTGAAAGAGGTATCCGAACAATTGGATTATTCGTTTATTTACGACAGCGAGATTATTGAAAATGATAAAAGAGTAACGGTCAGAAAAGGAGAATATACATTACGTGACGCCATCGTTGCGATTACTGGAAACAGTCGGTTGCAAATGGATATCGTGGGAAACCATATCCTGCTCAGGCTTATAAATGAAAAAAACACAACTGATCTGTCTGAACAAACAGAAAATATTACAACCACCATTCTGCGGGGAATAATCTATGATAACGAAACGCTCGAACCGATCCCGTATGTAAATGTAGGAATCACGGGCACAACGATTGGAAGTGTTTCAAACCTGAATGGTAAATTTCAACTGCTCATTCCTGATCCCAATGATAGTGCTAAAGTCAAACTCTCACATGTCGGCTACGAAACTTTTGAAGCCGATTTTTCATTTTTTGCCGGACGACAGATTGATTTTTTTTTAAAACCACGCGCTGTTTTATTGGAGGAAATTACGATAAGCGTTACTGACCCTCAGCAGATTTTGAATGACATACACAAATATAAACCCCAAAACTATTCACTTGCTCCAGCGTATCTGACTTGTTTCTACCGCGAAGGGATTGATCATAAGCAGCGGAATATTGACCTGACTGAAGCCGTACTGCAGATCTATAAAAGTGGAAGTATGGATAATTCCGGACATGACCAGGTAAAACTGATTAAAAAACGTCGCGTCATCGCCCAACAAAAGAATGATACGATTTTACCACGTATGAAATCAGGGATTAATTCCTGTTTAGTACTTGATATTATCAAAGAAATACCTGATTTTATAGACCCGTCAAACAATTCGCTTTATACTTATTCATTTAGTAACGTTACCTCAAATGACAACCGATTGGTTAACATCGTTACCTTTACACAAAAACCGTCTGTAAAAGAACCTTTATATATGGGCGACCTGTATGTTGAAGTCGAAAGCAAGGCATTGGTTCAAATCAGATTCGAAATGAATCCGCGACTTGTTGACAAGGCTACAAATTATTTTATCGCAAAAAAAAGCCGCGACCTGAATCTTTCGCTTCAGGAAGCCAACTATATGGTTTCTTACAAACCAACCACCAACGGTTTGTATTTCATCAACCATATTCGGGGCGATATTGTTTTTAAAGTAAAAAAGAAAAATCATTTGTTTGGCAACCCGTTGCATTTCTGGTTTGAAATGGTAACATGCAAAATAGATACAGACGATGTGAAGCCTTTTTTACGTAACGAACGACTAATACCTGATAATATTTTTTCTGAAACAAAACATATCTACGACGAGAATTTCTGGGATAACTTTAATCTGATCCTCCCCGAAGAAAGACTGATCGAAACGATGATTTATAACCTGAATGAAGTAATTAATAATGAAGAGTTGAGAAAATAAAAAATGTATTATGGGTATTTTTAGGAAAAATATTTTCATTGGTTTTCTTGTAACTGTTTCAATCATATTGGAGGCGCAACAAGTGATCACTGGTAGAATAACTGATGCCTCTGATGGAATACCGGTACCGGGCGCTTCCATTTTTATTACTAACTCTACCATTGGAACAACTTCAGATAAATCGGGAAATTATTCGCTGACTTATGGAGGAACAGGAAGTTTCGAGATTGCAGTATCCCATATTGGTTTTCAGGCTGTTTTTCATGAAATTGATGTGCCGCAATCTTTTCATCAATTTGATGCCGCATTAGAAATCAATGAATTACAGGAAGTTGTTGTGAGTGCCCCCAAAAATTTCAAACAAAGAGATGTTGATTTATTTTGGCGCACTGTATTGGGTGAAAAACCATCAAAAAATGGCATGCAGGTGCTCAATCCGGAAAAGGTATATTATTTTGTAAACAGTGACCGCGTTTTAAAAGCATCCTGTAAAGAGCCAATTGAAATAATCAATCACCGGACGGGGTACAGGATACGGTATGTACTTCAAAGTTTTCAACATGATTACCGGAGTAATGGAACTGTATTCTATGGAAAACCCTATTTTCAGGAACTCACTCCTTCCAACAACCGTCAAAAGAATCTTTGGGAAAAGAACCGGCAGGCTGTTTATCGCATTTCTTTTAATCGTTTTCTGCGTGCACTTTATCGGGGCCAAATCCATGAAGAGGGGTTTCTTTTAGCAAAAAAAGATGCTGTGGTGTTGGACATGGAAACATCGTCAATCCTTTTATCAGATATTTTACATGTTGAACCGGAAATGGTTCAGGTAAATATTGAGGCTCCATTGATCTTGATATGTTATGCAGAACCGGTTACCGATCAACTTCTGCAGGGCAGCTACTGGTTGACTGGGAAAGAGGAGTTTCCGGTTGTAGAACTAAGGCCACAACAAATCACGGTTTTTTCGGACGGGACTTATGCAGGGCTTTTGAAAATACAGGAGTCTCGAAATTCAGTCACCGGATTGGCGTCAACGCTCCCTGTTGAATATGGATCCGGTTTTTCAGATTTGGATAAAAACACAGAACTTGTAGCGGAAGCAGATACAAAAAACCGTCAAATAACAAACGAATCATCGGGACAGGAAATAGATATCAAGAGCACAACAGGCCAATTACATCCTTACATCCAGGCGCTGCAAAATTTTTCAAGGTATGTTCCGCAGGAAAAGGTAACCCTGCATTTCGACAATACAAGTTATTATCAGGGCGACAATATCTGGTTCAAGTGTTATGTTACTTCGGGACAGCATCAGTTAAGCGAATTAAGTAAAACGCTGTATGTAGAATTGTTAACTCCCGGCGGTGAAATTATTGACAAACGGATACTGAAAATCGAAAACGGACAGTGTCATGGCGAGTTTTTGCTGAATCAACTCCCGTTTTATTCTGGCTTTTATGAAGTTCGCGCCTATACCAAATACATGCTGAACTTTGGCGAAGACGCCATTTTCTCCAGATTGTTGCCTGTTTTCGACAAACCCAAGGTAGAAGGCAACTTTGAAGAAAAAGAGATGATTCCATACAGCAGATGGAGTCCGTATCCGATGAAAAGGGAGCGTCCTGTCAGGGAAAAGGCTGTCAACCTACGTTTTTTTCCCGAAGGAGGCAGTCTGATTCAGGGTATAACATCAAAGATTGCTTTCGAAGTTACAGACGAAGCCGGTAATCCGATTGATGTTACCGGTGTGATTATAGACGGAAAAAATCAGGAGCTAAGTACATTTGCCTCCCAACACGAAGGACGGGGTGTATTAACATTTCTCCCAAACGATGAAAAGCAGGAAGCCGTTATTGATGTTTCCGGAAAGAAATACCGTTTTGATATGCCCGCCGGCTTGCTACAGGGAGTAGTGATGGAAGTAGATAACCTGTCGTCTCCCGACAGTATCGGAATTACCTTGCGGAAAAGTGGCAATATGTCTTCCTCCGGAATGCTCGGTGTTGCTGTTTTAAGCGGAGGCAAGCTGCAAAACTATTTCTACGTATGGATTGAAGAAGGCGAAACAATCAGTTATCAATTAGACAAAACCCTGTTGCCATCGGGCGTTGCTCAAATCGTGCTGTTCAATAGCAATGGCGAGATGCTTAGCGACAGACTAATATTTGTTGCCGCAGAAAATAACAGATTGACGATTAGTGCCAAAACAAACAAAGTGGCTTACAGGCCATACGAACCGGTTACAATGGAACTGTCGGTGTCCGACAGCGAATCCAATCCGTCGAATGCGACATTTTCGCTTTCTGTGCGCGATGGCGCACACATGCTTGAGAACAGCCACACTGTTTTGACCGACCTTTTACTGATGTCTGAAATCAAAGGATATGTCCGCAATCCATCCTGGTATTTTGAAAGCGATGATGATACACATCTCTCAGCGCTCGATATCTTGTTGATGGTACAGGGCTGGCGACGTTATTCATGGAAACGGATGACCGGCCTTGATCCCCTTGATCTGAAATATCTTCCCGAACAGGGAATAGAGGTCAGCGGGAGGATTGTTTCGACGGGCGTTAGACAAACGCCACAACCCAATGTTGATGTATCCCTGCTACTGCTTCAAAAAGGGAAAGAAGAAGAGGTGGGAATAGACGATTTGTCTGAAATATTTGTAACGGATCAGAAAGGACGTTTTTCATTTACGGCAGATGTGGAAGGACAGTGGAATATGATATTTGGCATTACCGAAAAGGGGAAGCCCAAAAACCATTTAGTCATGCTAAACCGGCTTTTCAGTCCGAAACCTAAAAGGTACCGGTTTGCCGATATGCAGGTACGCCTTGCTGAAACTGATAATGGTATTATCAAAAAAGAAGAAAAATCCGATGAACCGGAAGAAGATTTTGAAGCCATCCTGCAAGCCGTTCGGGATTCATTGGCCCGATTAGGCATTGATGAGAGAGTCCAACGATTGGATGAAGTAACAGTTACAGCACAAAGAAACAACCGTGAACAGGAAATATTCCGCAGCCGTGCGACATCATTAGCCTATTATGATGTAAATGCCGAATATGACAACCTCTACGACAGTGGCAAATATACTGGTGACGATATCCACCGGATGCTGTTGAATTTGAATAAAAATTTTAGAATTATGCCCAATGGCGGTACAATAACCGTCCGAAATGATGCTTTTCCCATTATCAGCGGATTTGTAAATAACAGCAAGGATATCACTCTGAGTGCCGAATATGAACATTTGTTTTATAACGGAAAGTTGACACTTTTTGTCATTGATTACGAACCTGTCTTCTGGTCTGAAGCCGAATACTATAAATATCAGCAACTCAGCCTTCGCGCTATTAAAAGTATTTATATTAATGAAGATTATAATGCCATGATTCCATTTATAGACAAGAACTCGATTTGTCCGCCTCCATGTTTTACGCCACTTATTGATATATTAGCCAAAATATGTGGTTGTGTTGTATTTATTGAGACATTTCCGGAAGGGGAAATTCCTGTGGAAGAAGCAAAGGGTGTACGAAAAACATGGCTGGAAGGCTATAGTCCGGTTAAAGACTTTTACAGTCCGAATTATTCGGATTTGCCACCTGCTTCCGATTACCGCCGCACAATTTACTGGAATCCAATGGTTACACCCGATGAGCACGGCAAAGCAACCATCACATTTTACAACAACAGCAACGCTACAAATTTCAGTATCAGCGCCGAAACCGTGACATCGCAGGGAATGATCGGGGTTTATATGGATAAATAAAAAATATTTAACCAAGAGAACAACAGTTGGATTTGATAATAGAATCTGCGAAATTGATATTTGAATATGAATGTTTTCTACTTTCTTTTAGAAAAAGTACTATTTTTGTGCATTTAAAATTAATCAATGAAATTTTTAGGAATCATTCCGGCGCGGTTTGCTTCGACCCGTTTTCCGGGAAAACCGTTGGCTGATATGCTGGGGAAACCCATGATACAACGCGTTTATGAGCAAGTGCAATACGCAGTAGAACGGATTTATGTGGCTACTGACGATGTGCGTATCGAATCAGCTGTAAAAGCATTTGGCGGAAATGTCGTCATGACATCCGAACATCATCAAAGCGGGACAGACCGTTGTTTTGAAGCCTACAGTAAAATCGGCGACGATTTTGATGTGGTGATCAATATTCAGGGAGATGAACCGTTTATTCAACCGGAACAAATCGCACTGATTAAAAATTGCTTTTCTATGCCGGATACACAAATTGCCACATTAGTCAAACCTTTTGAAGCAAACTGTGACTTTGAAAAAGAACTGCTTAACCCCAATTCGCCAAAAGTTGTAATCAACCAAAACAAGGAAGCACTATATTTCAGTCGCTCTGTCATTCCGTATATCCGAGACAAGGCGTATTTGAAATGGCCTGAATATCATACATTCTATAAACATATCGGATTATATGGCTACAGAGCGAACATATTAAGCGAAATCGTCCGGTTGCCGCAATCACCTCTGGAATTAGCCGAAAGTCTCGAACAATTGCGCTGGCTGGAAAACGGCTATAAGATTATGGTAGCAATTACCCAACTTGAGACAAAAGGAATTGATACACAGGAGGATTTAAATCAGGCGTTACAAACAATCAGGGATCAGGGTTTTAAAATCCCTAATCCCTGATCTCTAATTCGCAATTCGTAATTCGTAATTCGCAATTCGTAATTCGTAATTCGTAATTCGTAATTGAATTTTACCTCCTCCAGACCACTTCCCCATTCAGCCTGATTACGTCAACACTACTGATGCAAATATGCAATTTCAGTTTCTCACCCGAAGGCGTATCAATGGCTTTTCCTATTATAAGCGTATCGTCTTCTTTCGTTATTTCCGGAAGATACTTCTTGCTTCCCTTGTAATAAAGATAAGACCCACCCATATTATTAATGTTTATCGCGGCCGGTTGTTTTTCAGTATTGACGATGATATCGCTTTTTGATAAACCGGCGTTTTCGATTTGTACGATTCGGATTGCACCGCTTAATCCCGTGTAATAATTGCTTGCGGAACTCACTTTATAGAATCCCCAAACACAAACCGGAATGAGATACAGACTGATTAGCAGTATAGCTAAGATAATATTACTTTTTTTCATGATTGTTGTTTTTTAAATGATTCGTATGCTTTAATGATTTCGTCGGATTCGATTCCCAACAGTTGCATTTCCTTGAATACGGATGGCAACACCTCTTCTTTAAACTGGCTTTGACGCATCTTTCTGATTTTGTCGTGTGCCTCACCTGAAATAAAATAGCCGATTCCCCGCTTATTATAAATAATGTTATAATTCTGTAAACGCTCGAACGAACGCATCGCCGTATTCGGATTCACCTCCATCTCCACAGCCAATTCCCTCACCGAAGGGATACGCTCGTCGGCAACATAATTGCCATTCAGTACCCGGTCACAAATCCGGTCGGCTATCTGGATAAAAATTGATTGATTAGGATTGTAGTTCATCGTATTTGTTTTTCTTTAAGTTTGAGATAGGAAATATATAGCAAAACAATAGTAGCTATGCCCATAAACAGTGCATTGTATTCATTGATAAAACGCAGCATTTCGATCAAGGCATTGGAACGCATAAAGCCGGCATTAAAGTTCATTCCATTAGTCGCGTCGAGACCTTCAATTTTGACTAACAGATACGTCGAGTACGCAATGACCATCGCATAAAGAAAAAGGAATAATGTACCAACCCCAAGCGCAAACTTTCGGATGGAGATGCAACACATAAACTGAAATACACAGATAAATATAACCAAACCCAATCCCATTATATTTACTTGCTGAGTTTCATGGTTGGAAAAGGTGGACAGTAGCCATATCTTTGCATCTGAATTGATATGAACGATGCCTGCCGCAATTGTACATACCAGCGCAAAGACAACGAAGAGGATTAGACATACAAACAGTAGTTCGATATATTTCTCAAGTGTACTTGCCGGAATCGTTAATAAGCGATGCCGGGCACGATGCACTTTCCATCCTGTAAAAATATAAAATGCAGTCAAGGTTGAAAAAATACCTGCAACAAATAAAAATCCCTGCAAACCGTTCGATGTGTTTAAAAACAAAAACAGATGAGCCGCCACCAGCAATCCTGTAAAAAGAAGGAATGCCCTTTTATATTCAATCCAGTCGGCCTTCAACATCAGGCCTATTCTGCTAAAACTAAATTTATTCTTCATGACTATTCATTTTAATTGTTAAATATTCTTTTGATTTTTTCCGGATTTTGAGTTACAGCCTGAAACAATAATTCCAGTAAAACAGGTGTTTCCTCATGATCCTTTTTCTCACCTACTCCCATCAAACCGGCCGATGTAAGTTCCGAGTACAACACAGACTCACTTTGCGATACCAGTTTGAAAAATAATTTCTCACTAACCTCATCCAATCCTTTTTCCAACAAAATCCGGTGGTTTTCGAGGATAAGCACTGAGTCAATCAGACTTTCCAAATCGCGTACCTGATGCGTGGAAATAACAATCGTCTGTTCTTCTTCAATGCAGGTAGCAACCAACTTCCGGAAAATAGCCTTTGAGGGAATATCCAGCGCATTGGTTGGCTCGTCCATCAACAGGATAGGCGTATGCGTTGCCAATGCCATCGCAATCGCTGCTTTTTTCTTTTGTCCCATTGACATTTTGTGTAACCGCGCTCCGGTCTCAATCCCGAACGACTCGACGCACGTATTCCACAGGTCATCGCGAAACGTGGGATAAAAGGCGGCGTACATTTTCCGGTATTCGGCTGCCGTCACATCCGGCAGGTTCAATTCTTCGGGCAACAAAAAGATTTGCTGCAAAAAATTCGCTTTCCGCTGCATGGGATTTTCACCCAAGACCCGGCAGACGCCGTTGCAGGGAAACAGTTGTCCGATCAGGATATCCAACAAGGTGGTCTTTCCCTCTCCGTTCTTTCCTAACAAACCGTAAATATGTCCCGGTCTAAGCTCAATATTCAACGCTTCCAGTACAGGTTTGTTACGTTTGTAAGCAAAATTTACGTTCTCTAATGTAATCATATCTCTAAAAATTTAATGTATTAGTTAATTAGTACACCGCAAAGGTAGATACATTTTTGAAACGACCAAATTTTCCTCCAATTTTTTTTAGTTAAAAATACTTAATGAAATGTTAAATTTTCTTAATACAGAAAAGTGATTTTCATTTCTATCTGGTTATCAATGTGTTAATTTTACGAAAGATTCAGCATGCGAATGATTGGTGTGAGCGCTTTTTCACAAATATCTTTCTTTATCCGCATTTCCGGTTGTTCATCCCTCAAACAAAGATATAACTTCTCCATCGTATTCAACCGCATAAAACTACATTCATTACAACCGCACGCGCTATCATCCGGAGGAGCAGGAATAAATTCCTTATGCGGACTGCGTTTTTTCATTTCGTGGATCACGCCGCTTTCGGTCACAACAATAAATTGAGTCTTGGGTGATTGTGCCGTATGATTCAAAAGCGCTGCCGTTGATCCGATAAAATCGGCCATATTAAGGATTGATTGTTTACATTCAGGATGGGCTATCACTACGGCTTCAGGGTATTTTTGCTTCAACGTCAAAATCTTTTCCAACGAAAACTGTTCGTGCACATGACAGGCGCCCTGCCACAACACCATTTGCCTGCCGGTAATGCTGTTCAGGTAATTTCCCAAATTCCGGTCCGGTCCAAAGATAATTTTTTCGTCTTTCGGAAAACTATCCACAATCATTTTTGCATTCGTGGAAGTCACCACTATATCGGTCAGTGCTTTGACCGCCGCCGTTGTATTGACGTATGAAATAACCGTATGACCGGGATGCCGGTTGACAAAATCCGCAAATTCATCTGCCGGACAACTGTCTGCTAACGAACATCCTGCCTCCGGATCGGGTATCAACACTTTCTTGTCGGGACACAGAATTTTAGCCGTTTCGCCCATAAACCGGACGCCGCACAACACAATCATATCAGCAGCTGTTTTCGATGCCCATTGTGCCAAAGCCAAGCTATCGCCAACATAATCAGCAATATCCTGTATTTCGCCAATCTGATAATAATGTGCCAGGATAACGGCATTCTTCTCTTTTCGCAGCCTGTCAATCTCTGCCACAAAATCTATTTGATCATTCGTTTCCATCCTTCAACATTTTTCATCGGCAAATTTACGCAAAATTATTTTTCTCTCATTCACAAATAAAATAATTATCTTTGCGGTAAGTATCAAAAAGACGATCAATGGCAAGGATTTATGATAATATTGACGTAAAATTCACAGACGGATTGTGTGGTATTATTACCAATATCGGTGTGAAACATTTAGACTTTTGCGTAGGATATTTCAATCTGCGCGGATGGAATCTTGTTGTCGAACAAATAGATCAAATAGAGGGAACTCACATTTACGAAAATGATGAACGGATGTTCCGCGTTTGCCGTTTATTGATAGGTATGCACAGACCGCCGGAGGATTTAATCCGAATCATATATGCAAATAAGGATAATCTTACCGATGCGGAAGAGGTGAAACGCTGCAAGAGAACAATTGCAGCAGAATTTCGCAAACAGTTGACAATCGGAGTACCGACTGCAAAGGATGAATGGACTTTACGTCGATTAGAAGCGCAAATGAAGGATGGGCGCGTGTCTGTGAGACTTTATTTGAAAGAACCTTTACACGCCAAACTTTATCTGGCTCATCGCCCTGACGATCACTTCAATAAGATTCAGGCAATTATGGGTAGCAGTAATCTGACTTATGGAGGACTGACAGGACAAGGCGAACTCAACGCCGAATTTGGTGATAGCGACAGCGCCGAAAAATTATCTGATTGGTTTTGTGAAAGATGGAATGACCGGTATTGTATTGATATAACAAAAGAACTGATTGATATTATTGATGAAAGTTGGGCAAGCGAAAAAATAATTCCACCTTATTATATCTATCTAAAAACGGCGTATCATTTAAGCACTGAAGCCCGAACCGGAATGAATGAATACGAATTGCCTTCCGATTTCCAAAGAGAATTGTTCGAATTTCAATCAACAGCTGTAAAATTGGCGGCAAGGCATTTGGATAAAAGAGGCGGAGCCATGATTGGCGATGTAGTTGGTTTGGGAAAAACCATTACAGCCTGCGCTGTTGCAAAAGTGTATGAAATGAAAAATGCAGGCAGTACACTTATTTTATGCCCTGCAAATTTGCAGGAGATGTGGCAGAAGTATGTAATCAAATATGACCTGAAAGCAGATATTGTTTCTATATCCAAGCGATTGAATTATAAAAATATGCGTTATTACCGGTTAATCATTGTTGATGAAAGTCATAATTTACGTAATAACGAGGGTGTAAGGTATCATAATATCAAAAACTTGATTGATTATCAAGATTGTAAGGTATTACTTCTGACAGCAACCCCATATAATAAAGATTTCAACGATTTAAGCAATCAATTGAAATTGTTTATTGGAGATGACAAAGATTTGGGCATACAACCGGAAGCCTATATCAATCTGCTGGGAGGAGGAAGAGAGTTTTCAAAAAGATATACGGAAGTATATATTCGCAGTATTAAAGCATTTGAAAAGAGTCGCGAACCGGATGATTGGCGTGAACTGATGCGTCTGTTTTTGGTGCGCCGAACACGTACTTTTATCAAGGAAAATTATGCGAAGACCGATCAATCCAACGGTCGAAAATTTCTGCGTTTCCCCGACGGAAAGACCTCCTACTTCCCTGACAGAATACCTAAATCTATAAAATTTCCTACGGTGGCAGGCGACCAATTCAGCCGATTGTATTCTCAGGAAATGATTGATTGGATGCAAGCAATGAAACTCCCCCGATACGGCCTGATTAAATATATTGACGCACAAAAAAGAACCACAGCAAATGAACAAGATGAGAAAATGTTGGATAATTTGTCGCGTGCAGGAGAGCGAATGATGGGATTTTGTCGGACAAACTTTTTTAAGCGTTTGGACAGCAGTGGAGTATCATTTCTGATTTCCTTGTATCGCCATATCCTGCGCAACAGCATTTATGTATATGCGATTGAAAATAAGTTGCCCCTTCCGATTGGCGACGAAGGGGATTTACCTGATGGTTACTCTGATGATGAAGATCCGGAAGATACAATTTTTAAAAAAGATGATGAAGGCAAAAGCGAGCTACCTCTTGTTGAAAATGAAACCGGCAAAGATTATATAATTTTTCCGACAGACCTAAACGTATATCTCAACAAAGCAGAAAGCTATTACCGGTCAATAGCTTCAAGTAAAACCATCTCCTGGATAGACAGTCGTTTTTTAAAAAAATCCTTGAAACAGGATTTAAAAAGAGACTGTGATATTTTGCTCAAAATGATAACGCATTGCGACGCATGGAATCCGCAAACCGACCAAAAATTGAATGCTTTACAGTCGCTATTAAATGACATACACCCCAATGAAAAAATGCTCGTTTTCACCCAATTTGCCGATACGGCAAATTATATTGCCAATCAATTAATGCATAGAGACGTCAAGAAAATACACTGTGTTACAGGCGATTCGGACAATCCAACCAAAATTGCCGAAAGATTTTCGCCTGTTAGCAATGAACTTAATCTACCGGAAGAACAGCAATATCGCATACTGATTGCTACGGATGTTTTAAGCGAAGGTCAAAATCTTCAGGATTCGCATATTATAGTTAATTACGATTTGCCTTGGGCTATTATCCGTTTGATACAGCGGGCGGGACGTGTAGATAGAATCGGACAGAAAGCGGAACAAGTCTATTGTTATTCGTTTTTTCCGGCAGAAGGGATTGAAAGTATTATCAATCTTCGTCGCCGTTTGAATGCCCGCATCAATGAGAGCGCTGATATTATTGGCGGAGACGAGATTTTCTTTGAAGGAAATGAACAGAATCTGATGGATATCTATAATGAAAAAAGCAACGTACTGGATGAAGAAGAAAATGGAGAAGTTGATTTGGCGTCGCAGGCATATCAGATTTGGAAATCGGCTACTGATGCAAATCCTGATTTAAAGCAAATCATTCCGGCTATGAGTAATGTGATTTACACTTCCAAAAAAAATCCCGCAGGATCGTTGAAAGAAGGTGTGATTACCTACGCAAAAACAACCGACGGAAATGATATGCTCACATGGATGGATATTAAAAAAAACGTTGTCACACAGTCGCAACAAACTATCTTGAACGCTTTATCATGCCCTATTGACGAACCGGCTGTAAGCGCATTGGATATTCATCACGAATTGGTTGGAGAATCGTTATCTTTAATGCAAAAGCAGGAAGTAAAAGTGAGTGGAATGCTTGGAAGCCGTTTCAGTACAAAATATCGTTTATTCACTTTATTAGACGGTTACTGCAAAAGCAGAAAAGGAGAAATTTTTATTACGGATGATTTAAAAATGGCAGTGGACGATATTTATAATTTCCCTTTATGTGAAAACTCCAAATATATTTTGGGCCAACAACTAAAGCGTGGCGCAAGCGTAGAAGATATAGCCGACCTTGTGGTGGAACTTCGGAAAAATGATGAACTGTGCATTATCAATGAAGATGATAACACCTGTAAAGAACCGCAAATAATTTGTTCGATGGGGTTGAAAAACGGTTAAGAAAATGAAAAGACAAGATTTTAACAATTACCTTGACAGCGCAAACTTCATCCACCTCTTCAATGAATTAGGCTGGGACAGAGCGGGTAGCGGTTACGACGTTGCAATGACGATTGATGAAAAAGACTACGCCTTGAAGTCCGTAGCCCAAAAACGCGGATTTATGGTTTATACTTGCCTGATAGAGACCATCCCGCCCAATTCGTTCTTTAAAAAATCGGACATACGTTTGCGGAAATATTCCAACGATTACTTGCTGATTTTTGTGGAACAAAACACAGCGGCGCACCATCTTTGGTTAGCGCCGGTGAAAACAGTGGAAAAACGCGATTTGGTAACGATCGAATATGCCACCACTGCACAAACGGACTTTCTATTCAGCAAACTGCCGAATTTGAGTTTCACGCTTGACGAGGAAGTTACCATTGTGGATGTGACAAGCCGTATTCATAGTGCTTTTGAAATTAATTCCGCCAAAATCACCAAAGATTTTTACAGTGGTTTCAAGCGCCAACATTCCTCATTTTCATCTTTTATCCGCGGCATTGATATGGAAGGCGACAAGCAATGGTATGTCTCAATAATGCTTAATCGGCTAATGTTCTGTTATTTTATCCAAAAGAAAGGTTTTTTGAATTTCGATCCTGATTACCTGCGCCATAAATTGGAATGGACGCAGGAACAGCAGGGAAACAATCAATTTTTCGGAACATTTTACAAAGGATTTCTTCGTGCCTTGTTTCACTGCGGACTAAACTCACCCAAACATGATATTGCGTTTGAACAAAAATACGGGCGAATCCCTTATCTCAATGGAGGATTATTCGACGAACATATTTTGGAAAAGCAATATGCCGGTATTGATATTGACGATAAGGCATTTGAGGATTTGTTTGATTTCTTCGATAAATGGCGATGGCATCTTGATACGCGTATTACGGCTTCGGGCAAAGATATTAACCCCGACGTATTGGGGTATATTTTTGAGCAGTATATCAACGACCGCGCACAAATGGGCGCTTACTATACCAAAGAAGATATTACCGAATACATTGGGAAAAATTGTATTTTGCCGTTTCTTATGGACGAAGTGGCAAAAACCGCATCAAAAACACATTTTGAACCAAACGGTTTTGTGTGGCAAATATTACGGGAAAGCGGACAAAGGTATATCTATCACGCTGTCAGGAAAGGCTATGGAAAACCATTGCCCAAAGCGATTGCAAGAGGCATTGATACGCAGCAACCCAATCTGTTGGAACGCCGTTCGGAATGGAACAAACCGGCTTCGAGCGAATTTGCTTTGCCCACCGAAATATGGCGTGAAACAGTGGAAAGATTGCAACGTTGCGAAGCAGTAACCCGCAAAATAGCCGACGGAGAAATCATGCACATCAACGATTTGATTACCTATAACTTAGATATCCGTTCGTTTATTTTTGACTTGCTATCGGATGAAAAGACCGACCACCTGTTTATTAAACATTTTTACGGCGCTTTACAACGGATAACCATCTTAGATCCCACCTGCGGTTCGGGCGCTTTCCTGTTTGCAGCGCTCAATGTTCTTGAACCGCTTTATGAAATCTGCATTGACCGGATGGAAGCATTCAACAGGCAAAATCCGCAACTGTTCAAGAACGAGCTGGCTGAGATTGAAGAGAAATATCGCAGCAATATTCAGTACTATATATACAAAAGCATCATCCTGCGCAACCTTTACGGAGTGGATATTATGGCGGAGGCAACCGAAATTGCCAAATTACGGTTGTTTTTGAAAATGGTTGCCGTGGTAGATGTTGACCGTCGTGCCGGCAATTTGGGATTGGATCCGTTACCTGATATTGATTTTAATATCCGTTGCGGCAATACATTGGTTGGTTTCGCTTCATTTGATGATGCTGTAAGCGCTATCAATGCCAAAGACAAAACAGGACAAATGGGCTTTATTTTCGATGATGAACTGGACATTGTGAATGCCATAAAAAATAAGGCGGACGACCTTGCCATAGTTTTCAGGAGTTTTAAACAAGCGCAGTTAGACGATGATTTAACGGTATTTAAGCAGGCAAAAAATAAATTGATGCGTTATCAAGCAGATTTGAACGAGATTTTGAATGAATACCTCGCTTTCACTTATGGGATTGATAACGCCAAACAGTCCGACAAATACCATCAATTCCTCGCTTCTCACCAACCGTTCCATTGGTTTGCAGAATTTTACGAAATCATTCACGGCAACGGCGGGTTTGATGTGATTATTGGAAATCCGCCGTATGTGGAGTATTCTAAAGTGAAAGATACTTATATATTAAGCAATTATAAATCTATTGAATCAGGTAATTTATATGCATTTGTAATTGAAAGATGTTTGGCTATTATGAAGCCTAAATCAAGAATTGGTATGATTATTCAAATGTCCGCATTTTGTACGCCAAGAATGGCAAGTTTTCAAAAAGTATGGTTTAATGTTTCTGCTAATTCTTTTGTTTCTTTTTTTGATGACAGACCCGGAAAATTATTTGATGGATTGGAACATATTAGAGTGGCAATTTGTATGTCCGAATTTGGAAAAGGGAATAAAGAAATTGGAACAACGAATTATATAAAATTCAGAACAGAATTTAGACCTGTTCTTTTTGAAAATATACATTATGAAACAAGTAATAATTCATTAAAAGATAGTAGTTTATTAAAAGTCAATAGTATTTTTGAAAAATCAATAATAAATAAGTTATGGGCTAATAAAGGAAAGCTGCTTTATTATTTGACTGAAAAAAGAAATGATAATTTTGTTTATTATGGGTACGGTTATGGTTATTTTGGCAAAATTTTAAACTACCAATCCTACTTTAAAGGCGAAAAGGTTCAAACTTCGACAGGAGATAAATTTATCTATTGTAATTCAGATTACGACAGGGATGTTATTGTTGCATTAATGAACTCTTCATTATTTTATTGGTTTTATGTTAATTACAGTGATGGTCATAATTTTACAAAATTTGTAATTGGCTCTATTCCTTTTGATTATCCCATTTCTGAAATCCAAATTCAATTAAAACAACTCACTAATGAATTAATGATTGATTTGAAATCAAATTCAAGTAGGAAAACAGCGTTCTACAAAGCAACAGGTACAGTAGAGTATGATGAATATTTCCCAAAACTATCCAAGTCCATCATCGACGAAATAGACGCAGTATTAGCCGAGCATTACGGTTTTACGGAAGAGGAGTTAGATTTTATCATCAACTACGATATAAAGTATCGTATGGGTAAAGAGTTGAATGAGGAGGAGGAGTGAAGATTAGGTTAAGGAATTAAGAAAAAACAAAATAAAGTATATGACAACCAAAGAATTAGAAGAGTATTTGAAAAAGCGTTTTCCAATTGAAAATGAACAATGGGAATGGAAAGAGTTTTCCCATTTAAAGCATTATGTAAATGGAAAAGAAAAGGAAGATATTGTTTCTTATATTTCTGCTATTTCAAATATGCGAGGAGGAGCGCTTATTATTGGTGTGAAAGACAAAACGCTCGAAATAACAGGAATAACAGATTTTTACAATTATACAGCCGAGAATATCAAAAAAACGCTGCTTGAAATCTGTACAAGCCTGCCTTCTGAAGGATTAATCGTAACCTCGTATATTACGGAAGATACCAACAAAACAGTTTGGGTAATTGATATTCCCAAACACCAGTCGCGATTACCTGTTTACGCACACAAAAAGCCATGGCAAAGAATAGGCGATTCGCTTGTAGAAATGCGAAAGGATCGGTTAAACGCTATTCTTGAAGAACCAACCATTCTTATTGATTGGAGCGCAGAAATTATCAGAGATGCCACTGTTGCGGATTTAGATGAAGTCGCTTTGCAAAAAGCACGAAAAGAGTTTATCGTCAGAAACCCAAAATATGCTTCTGAAATTGAATATTGGGACGATGCTACTTTTCTAAACAAAGCAAAACTGACATCAAAAGGCAAAATTACAAATACTGCAATGATTTTGCTGGGTAAAGATGAATCTGAACATTATATCAATCCTGCAGTAGCAAAAATACGTTGGTTACTTCGTACCGTAGCAAATCAGGATAAGGATTTTGAAGTTTTCGGCATGCCGCTAATTCTTACCGTTGATGAAGTACTGGCTAAAATTCGCAATCTGAAATATCGCTATTTACGAGACGGAACTTTGTTCCCTGATGAAGCGCTGCGTTATGAGCCATTCAGTATCAGAGAATTATTAAATAACGCTTTGGCTCATCAGGATTATACAAAAAGCGCAAGAATAAACATAGTGGAATTTGAGGATGATCATCTTGTGTGTACAAACTATGGAACTTTTATTCCGGAATCCGTTGAGGCTGTAGTGCTGAAAGATGCACCGGAAGAATATTACCGCAATCCATTTCTCGTCGAAGCAATGAAAAATCTGAATATGATTGATACACAAGGCGGTGGAATTCGCAAAATATTCAACTATCAGAGAAAACGTTTTTTCCCAATGCCCGATTACGATTTTTCCGATGGAAAAGTGAAAGTTACGTTGACAGGCAAGATACTTGATGAAAACTTCGCCCGAATCCTGATAAATAATTCGGAAGTTACTCTTGAAGATGTAATTACTTTAGATAAAGTTCAGAAAAACAGAGAAATAAACGAAGTTGAATATGCTTATTTAAGGAAAAATAAATTTATTGAAGGGCGTAAACCAAAGGTTTATCTTTCATATAAGGTAATTAAGCCAACAGGAAATGAAGAATTAATGGCAGATTATGTGAAGAACAAAAGTTTTGATGATGAATATTTCAAGAAGTTAATCACGGAGTATATCAAAAAACAGGGAAAGACAAGTCGTAAAGCTATAAATAA
>JGI24705J35276_12238715_pt1 | contig 41934 bp, 35 predicted proteins | sample TergutNt197P4_FD_35276 | JGI IMG/M metagenome (IMG submission 35276) | reverse complement strand
GATAGAGCCGCGTCTGGCGAGGGCAGCCTCGCCGACGCGCTTTTGCCCGTTGAGACCGCGCTGGACGACATCCCGGCACTGGCCGTCACACGGGCCGATGCGGCAAGGCTCCACAGGGGCCAGGCCGTTTTATTGCGCGGACGGGATGCGCCCACTTGTAGCGGCACAGTCTATGTCACGGTGGCAGGCCGTCTTCTCGCGCTTGCTGAAGTCGGCAATGGCGAACTCATCCCCAAGCGTGTGTTCAACCTGACCGGGCTGACTGCCAACCCCGGTCGCAACGAAAGAAACTGACGATGTCGGTTACCGCCGAACGCAAAGCGGAAATCATCAAGACGAGTGCCACCAAGGCCGGCGATACCGGCTCACCCGAGGTTCAGGTCGCGATTCTGTCGGAACGCATCAGCAACCTCACGAACCATTTCAAGACCCACGGCAAGGACAACCATTCGCGCCGTGGTCTGCTGAAGCTTGTGTCGACGCGACGTTCTCTTCTCGACTACCTGAAGAAGAAGGACGAGGCACGCTACAAGGCGTTGCTTCAGAAGCACAACATTCGTCGCTAAGTTGCATGTGCGCGCCGTTGGCGCGCACTTTTTGCGCATAGGTTCGAAAGCAAGTCTTGAACGAGACTATGCGCGCCCACGGTGCGAGCCGACGACGCCTCGCACAGGGGCATGAGCTTCATGCCCTACAACAGTGTCCAGCAGCAATCCGGCGGCTGGGCGAAACGGGCAAGTGCCCGTATGACCCGAAAGGATGGTCGCCATCCGAAATTTGAAAACCATGGCAGGATCGCCGGGCGCTGACCTCGTATCATCAGCGCCCCGCCATCTTGCGCATGGTTTTTTTCTTTCATGGCGGCCCTTCTTTCGTGAACCGATGAAAGAAGACCTCTATGTTCAACAAACATTCAGTCGAGATCGACTGGGGCGGACGCCCCCTCAAACTTGAAACTGGAAAGATCGCACGCCAGGCCGACGGCGCCGTGGTTGCCACCTATGGCGAGACCGTCGTGCTCGCGACGGTTGTTGCCGCCAAGGCGCCGCGGGAGGGCGTCGACTTCCTGCCGCTGACCGTCGACTACCAGGAGAAGGCCTATGCCGCAGGCCGCATTCCCGGCGGCTATTTCAAGCGCGAAGGCCGCCCCACCGAGAAGGAGACCCTGGTCTCCCGCCTGATCGACCGTCCGGTTCGTCCGCTGTTCGTCGACGGCTGGCGCAACGAAACCCAGGTGATCGTGACGACGCTGTCGCACGACATGGAGAACGATCCCGATGTGCTGGCGATGGTGGCGGCTTCCGCCGCGCTGACGCTGTCGGGCGTACCGTTCAAAGGCCCGATCGGCGCCGCGCGGGTTGGCTTCGTCAACGACGAATACGTGCTGAATCCGACGCTCGACGAGATGGCCGATACCCAGCTCGACCTCGTCGTCGCCGGCACCACCGACGCCGTGCTGATGGTGGAATCGGAGGCCAAGGAGCTCAACGAAGATATCATGCTGGGCGCGGTGATGTTCGGTCATCGCCACTTCCAGCCGGTCATCAATGCGATCATCGATCTCGCGGAAAAGGCTGCCAAGGAGCCGCGCGAGGTTGCGACGATCGACAACTCCGAAATCGAGAAGGACATGCTCGCGCTGATCGAGCAGGACCTGCGCAATGCCTATGCGATCCCGATCAAGCAGGAGCGCTATGCCGCCGTCGGCGCCGCCAAGGAAAAGGTGATGGCGCACTATTTCCCGGAAGGGCAGGAGCCGAAATACGACAAGCTGCGCATCGCCGGCGTGTTCAAGGAGCTGGAAGCGAAGATCGTCCGCTGGAACATCCTCGACACCGGCAAGCGCATCGACGGTCGTGACGTCAAGACCGTGCGCAACATCATTGCCGAGGTCGGTGTGCTGCCCCGCGCACATGGCTCGGCGCTGTTCACCCGCGGCGAGACTCAGGCGCTGGTGGTGACGACGCTCGGCACCGGCGAGGACGAGCAATATGTCGACGCCCTGTCGGGCACGTATAAGGAGACGTTCCTGCTGCACTACAATTTCCCGCCCTACTCGGTCGGCGAAACCGGCCGCCTCGGTGGCACCAAGCGGCGTGAGATCGGCCACGGCAAGCTCGCCTGGCGCGCGATCCATCCCGTGCTGCCGCCGCACCACGAATTTCCCTACACGGTGCGCGTGGTCTCGGAAGTCACCGAATCGAACGGCTCCTCGTCGATGGCCACCGTCTGCGGCTCGTCGCTGGCGCTGATGGATGCCGGCGTATCGCTGAAGCGGCCGACCGCAGGCATCGCCATGGGCCTGATTCTGGAAGACAGCCGCTATGCGGTGCTCTCCGACATCCTGGGCGATGAAGACCATCTCGGCGATATGGACTTCAAGGTTGCCGGCACCGATACCGGCATCACCTCGCTGCAGATGGACATCAAGATCGGCGGGATCACCGAGGAGATCATGCGGGTTGCGCTCAGCCAGGCGCGGGAAGGACGCATCCACATCCTCGGCGAGATGGCGAAGGCGATCACGGCGGCCCGCGCCGAGCTAGGCGAGTATGCCCCGCGCATTGAGACCTTCAAGATCGCCACCGACAAGATCCGCGAAGTGATCGGAACCGGCGGCAAGGTGATCCGTGAGATCGTCGAGAAGACCGGCGCCAAGGTCAACATCGAGGACGACGGCACCGTGAAGGTCGCGTCCAGCGATGGTGAGGCAATGAAGGCGGCGATCAAGTGGATCAAGTCGATCGCCTCCGATCCGGAGGTCGGCCAGATCTACGACGGCACCGTGGTCAAGGTGATGGAGTTCGGTGCCTTCGTGAACTTCTTCGGCTCCAAGGACGGGCTCGTCCATATCAGCCAGCTTGCGGCGAGCCGCGTGCAGAAGACCTCCGACGTTGTCAAGGAAGGCGACAAGGTCAAGGTCAAGCTGCTCGGCTTCGACGATCGCGGCAAGACCCGCCTGTCAATGAAGGCGGTCGACCAGCAGACCGGCGAGGATCTCGAGGCGAAGCAGAAGGCGGAAGGCCAGCAGGCTCCGCGCGAAGCGGCCGGCGAGTAGGGCTCGGTAATATCCAAGAACACGAAGGGCGGCCTCCTGGCCGCCCTTTTGTTTGACGCTACCCTGTTCGCCCGCGGCGACTGCTTTTCTCAGGACACACTGCCCCTGCGCCGCTCATTCCGACACGAGCCGCGCCAGCCAGCTCATTTCACAGGCGAGGAAATTGCCTCATAAAGTCCCGGCAGGATGCTCTCGGCAAGCTCCACAGCGCCGATCTCGTTCGGGTGTCCAGCGTCATCAATCCAATAGCCGTCGACTATATCAATGCCCATATAACTGGGGATTACAGCGACTCGCCTCATGCCAGCTCGCTGTATGTGTTCCATGAGCCGCCTTACCAACGCATGCTGAATGCGACGGTGGCGCCATGGATCTCCGAACTCTGGATTTGCGGCGCCATACTTGTAACGGAACGTTGGACCACTACGGGTAAAAGGCGGAGGTAATGCGACCAATAGCCAGGCATCGGGAGACGCTTCACGGAACGCCCGAAGAAGCTTGTCGGCATTGCTGAGCGTAGCCTCGATTATTTGGTCCAACGACTTCGGATCATCTGGAGAGGCGCCGAAAGTATCATTAAGCCCAAGCAAAAAGACGGCTGCATCCAGTCGATCTATCTTCGCTCTTTCATGCAGATAGCGTCCGACATCCAGAACGGGCTTGTCAGCGCCCGCAAATACAAACGGACTCCAAGGGAGTCCATAGAGCTTCTCCTGTTCAGGAAGATAATGGCTGGCGAATCGGTGCCACGTCCATCCGCCGTACCCCTCGTAAAAGACGCCTGGCGCCGCGTCCTGGTCAATAGGCGTTGAGGCTTTAGGGTGGGCTGTTCCGACGAAGTGAACCTTTCCCCGCGAAATGGCTTCAAGCCGCGCCGCGAGCGCATTGGGGTATCGGCCCTGGTGTGTAATGCTGTCGCCGACGAGAAGCACATTCCGTTCGGCCTCGAGCGGATTGGCGGCAAGCACCTCCAACGTGCTCTCTGCCTCTGCTATCGTCTTCCCGTCCCATCCCCTGACGTGTACCACGAGCTTATGAGTGCCGATGTCGCCCTTATCCAGTGTTGCGATCCATAGGCGCCGCTGATTTTCCCCATGGATTCCTTCAGCCTCAATATCGATGCGCACACTATCCGGGTCCATCACGAGCACGAGGTTGTCGTAATAGATCCGAAGTGGTGTGCCTACGACGGCTGTGATGTGGCCAGGCAGAACCGGTCGCGGGTCCTCCCCCTTGTCTTTCTGCTGGGTCGTAGACGCGACGGCAGGTGCTGCAGGCTGGGAAGCAGCTACCTGCAGCCCCGATCGTTTCAGCACCGATGATACGAGCTTGTCGACCGGAGGAACTCGATCGGCGACGAGTCCTGCTGCGATTAATGCGATTGACCAAGCAATGATAGCTGCGACGATCCCGATCACAGCGTTTGTCATCTTGCTCATCAGTACCTCTGGTAGAGCACGAGAGTGTTGAACTCCTTTGGTGCCAAAATCGCTGCGGTGAACGCAATGACGACCAGGAGTCCGATAATTGCAGGCCCCGGTGTCCCCAAGCCCGAGTGACCGGATGCGCGCGGTTTAGGCAAAAGTTGAACGACGACCGCAACAAGACGGAATATCGTATCCACTGTAGCCACCAACAGCGTTGCCAGTAGCAGAGCGGCCGCAACGTGCCAGGGGGCCGAAGCCGCGACGGCAGCTTTGAGGTCGCCAATCGTGGTTACGGATGGCCATATCGCAATTGAGGAGATTGCAAACCAGGCAATCGCGAACGCGCGCGCCGTCATTGCCCAAATATTGCTGCTGCGGGCGTACTCCACGAAGCGATTGCCCGAAGCTGCGTTCCAGGCATATTCGAGTAACTTACAACCTGCAGCTCCTAGTCCCAGCATAAGTCCAAAGATGGCAAAAGCAGGTGTCGCGCCGTGCCAAAACCCGAGCAGAAAGAAAACCACCAGGTAACTGATCAGGCCCGGAACCAGACTCCGTCCCCGCGCACGGCTAAGCAGACGAACAAGTGGATAGAAGACATATGTTTGAAAGGTGCGAGATAGCGTGATGTGCCACCGATTCCAGAGGTCGAGAAAGCTTGTGGCCAGATACGGCTTGTCAAAGTTCTCGGGAATCGAGAGCCCAAACAATGCTCCGATCCCGACAATTATGTCCATGTAGCCAGAAAAATTGGCGTACACATAAGCCAGAAACACGAGAGCGGCACTGGCGAGCGATACTACATTTCCCGGGGCAGAGGTTGCCAAATCAGCGTGCAGGGATAGCAGCCAGGGCGCGAGAGCGACGATCTTTGCGTAACCCAACGATATCCGGAAAATTGAACCATTCAGATCAATCGCTTCAAGGCGAATGCCGCCGAGCGCGTCGAATTGTGCCTTGGAGTCCTCGTACCGGGCGATCGGGCCTGCCGGGAAGGTAAGAAATAAGAACAAGTGCAGGACGAGATCGGGCAGTGTGAGATCGTGCAGCTCAAGCGTCCCGTCATTCAGATCGCACAAAATCTGGATGGCTCGAAAAAGAATGTAGGAGATGCCGACTGCAACCATTCCTGAGATCGGCAGGGATGGCGTCAGTAGTGCCAGGTATCCCTTAAGCCACAGGAAGCCTAGCGTGAGCACCGCAAGACTGGCAGCCAGCAGTACGCTCCCGGGACGCCGGGCCTGCCAATAGCCAGCTACAATGACAGCCAAACCGTAACCGATGAGGCCGAGGCCCATCTTCCAATGAGGTATGAAGCTCGAGATAAAGGCGCCGCTGAGACCAATCAGGACGCCCTTGCGCCATAATGAATTCCTGCTGACGTAGAAGAGGATCAGGCCTACGGCCGTCAATACGGCAAACGGCCACGAGTCAAGCGCCACGGCCCTACCCCTCGGTCACGCCTTCAACTGCCTGGAGGCGGAGATAATGTCCACGAAGCCTCCGACGTCCTTGAGCCGAGCGATCTGAGACGCACGCAGCTTGACTCCGAATTCCTGTTCTACGGCAAGGACGATATTGATATGCGAAAGTGAATCCCACCCGGGAATGTCCTTCGCGGTGCTGCTTTCCTGAATCGCTGGCAAGGTCCGATTGAGGACGTCGGCGAAGATCTTGCTTAACTTAGCGAGCACTTCCTCGCGTCCCATGATCGTCATGCCTCGATTTCCTTCATTTCTAGTGCGGCTCTCTTCCCCCCTTGATGAGGGCCGACATGGGTAAAAATTGGAGCTTCAGGAATTGCACGCTCGGCCAGTTTGTCGCCGTTAACGGCAAAACCCAACTCCTTCACCGCGTTGCGGGCATACGCGTTCCGTCCGGTATCCGCAAGTCGCATGGCAATGGTGGTGCAGCCTTTGCCGAGGGCTATTTGGCTCACATCATTGAGGATGAAGGATTCCAGAGTACGTTGGAACGCCCGGCAACTGACGACCCAATTGTCAACGATCATTCGCCGCCCGTCGACATGGCCGACTATTGCAGAGACGATACCATAATCGCCAAGCCGATCCGAAAGCCCATACCATCGCGCGAAGCCGGTGGTCATGTAGTCCTCGATCGTCGAGGTCGTTACCCGTTCACCAGTGAGGTTGAATTGATTGGTCTTATTGAGAAGCTGCGTAACTCGCGGCTCGCTAATTCTGTCCACGTCGCCGCATGTTGCCAAAAGACCGAGCGAGGCGAGATAGCTGGCCAAATCGACACTATCCACCTGCAATTCACGGCGCTTCATTTCAGCGGCCATCATGTCACTGCGGGCAAGATCTTCGACAGTTAAGCGTGGCCTGTCGAAAAGGAGAAGTCGGTCCAACGCCGCAACAATCTCCGCCGGGTCCTCCGGTATCTCCGGGACGTAGACCTCGGGAAGCGTCCTGCGAACCAGATCGCGCTCCACAGGATTGTCATCGACGAAAACAAGTGCGTCGAGCCCAATGTTCAATTCTCGTGCAATCTTGCGGAGATTGTCGGGTTTTGGCTCCCAATTTGCGGCAAAAACGGAGAATTCATCAAGCCGCAATACCATGTCTGAATGCTCGACGAAGGGCTTGCGAGCGATCTCCGGATCGTTCTTGCTGCAGATAGCCAACATAATTCCGCTTTGTCTTAGAGCGCGTGCATAAATCTGGAGATCACGGAAGGCTTCTCCGTCCGGCCCGCCGTTTGGTCCCAGCACGATTCCCTCTACGCCGTCGTCGCCGACGACTCCGCCCCACAGCGTGTTATCGAGGTCAAAGACAAGCGCCTTAAAGGCTCGTCCACGCAGGCCGGCTACAATCCTGGAAAGCGAATACGCCACCAGACCGATGGCGGCGGGAGCGAACGGCTGCTTGGCGTGATACCAAAGACGCGGCTCAACAAATTTGTCGAGGCCGTGTCGCTCGGCGAGCGCTGACAAATCAAATGAGGTTACGCCCGAAAGCTCGAGATCTGCCAGCGCCAAATTGACCAGACGTAATCGGTAAAGCGCCCCCGCGGCATCGATCCCATCTCGATTACCCAGCGGACGCGTCGGATCGGGCGGCGGAAGAGCTATTATTACATCCGCCGACAAATGCGTTCGAATATGACTTGCCAGACTTCCATAATGGCCGGCGATTGCCGTCGCATTTGCACGAGCCGTGAACCGGTCTGCTACATCTCCCATCCGCTGCACCAGCGTCCTCGCAGTTGGCGCGAGCACCACTACATCGGGTTTGAAGGCATATAGCTCCGAACCCGGCGCCATAACCTGTTGTTCAATGGTGTCATAGGGAGCGATCTCCACCGTGGGGTTGAAGCCGGCGCGGCGAAGCCAGAGAGAGAGGATCGGAGCAAACGTCTCGAGTTGTGAGCCCGCTACGAGCATTAAGCGCAAGGAAGCCCCATCCTCGCCTGTCGAAGCCGCTTCCCGGGCAGCCTTTAGCTGCTCCAGGTAGGGCGCGTCCAACGTGATAGCTTGCCAGGAGACGTTACCGCTAACAGGTGAACGCAAATCGTTATTGAGGTCATTCATGTTCACCAGAACTCCCCGCGACGCTTAACCAACTGAAGCGCCATCGACCGCGGCAGAAATCGGTTGGTGCCGCGCTCGCCTGCTGGGGTCGCTGAGAGCGTAGAGACGACGCGAAAACCTGCATCCTCAGCCAACCGAACGATTTCACTCTCGCGACGAAACTCATAAATATGGTCTACCTCAGCTGCGGTGAGCGCTGTGGTAACGAAGGCAGGGGCGCCGGGCCGCAAGTTACGCGACAGTGTCTGAAGTAGCCGTTCCGGGGTCTCGAGATGTTCTAGAAGGAAGAATGATACGGCGGCATCAAAGGGGTCGGTATCGCTGAACTCAAGAGCATCTCGACATTGCAGATCTGTCCTGCAGACAAGTCCAGCGCTCGCCAGCATTCGGCCGGTGAACTCGACGCTGGTTTCACTGATGTCAACCATCGTCGAAGTCCAGCCGTCGAGTCGTTCTAATGATAGGATCGACCAAATTCCAGATCCGCAACCTAGATCGAGCATCCGCCCGGGTCGCTCGCCAGAGGCCAAGGGTTCCAAAAACAGTTGGCGAAACTGCTCAAGAATTGAAACATGATGTTCCCACGCGAACGTTGTTACATATACCCCCCAGTGATAGTCGCGCATGAACTCTGGGTCGCTATAAGTCTGCTTGAAGACCTCAGCATAATTTGCGAATTCATAGCGGCCGCGCTTTTCGTAGGCCGCCTGGCTCCGATTTACATCCGTTACGAATGCCAGGTAGCCGTTTATCAGGGGCTCTACCCACGGCTCGCCGAGTTGGGGCCGTGCCCAGCCCAGCATGCGTTCGGCTAACGGATAGACAAGGTGTGGTCGTTGTTCAGCGCACTTCCGCACATGCCCGGAGTACAACGGCGCCTCTTGCTCAAGGGCGGCGAGAAACTCGGTCAGCAGCGGATACGGCATGTCTTTGACGTCTACCATCTAGTTCAGCGTCCCGAAGATTGAGATGTGGCCTCAATTTGCGGCCAGGAGGCTTGCAAGCTCTGCGCGCACTACGGCGTGGATCGTAGTTGCGAGCTGACGGGCGCCGACTGCAGAGGGGTGTACCGCGTTAGACAGTTTGATGCTCATTCCATCAGGCACCCACTCGTGCGCCGTATACCCGTCTAGAGGATCAACAGTCATATGAGTGGGAACAAGAAAGATGCGCTCCCTGTTTCGCCCATCGAAATGCTCGACCATTGTTTTCGCAAGCGCCATCTCAACGCGCCGCCAGCGCCATTCCGAATGAAACTGCTCATAGGGGCGATAACTCTCCACAAAAGCACGATCGCTGGCGTTTGCCTGGATAACCGACCCAACGGTAATTACAGCATCGGGCAGTGCCTTGCGGATGCCCGCGATGAGCGCATCGGCTTGCGCCATGATCTCGATCAGCCTCTTTCTTAATTCAGGATCAAGGGGATCAAAACCGAAGGCGTCGTTGATGCCGAGTTGAATGTGGACATTACGCGGCCGCGCGCCGTCCAGAGATTCATTCAAATATCGCGTCACATCGAATTGAGGAGCATCATCGGGTCCTTTGAACACAAACGGACTATGTGACGCATGGTATATTTCCGGGTCCTTATCGATATTCGTTAGAAAGCTGGAGAAGGTCCAGCCTCCGTATTGCTCGTGCAGAACCTTTGCGCCTTCCGGCTTGAACGTCCCTACAAATTCGACTTTTGGATTGCCCGGCGACTTCAGAATATCTGCAAGCTCGTTCGGAAAGCGGCTCTGATGGCCGAGGCTGTCGCCGACCATCAGGATCTGAAAGGACGATTGAGAGAGCGGAGCATCCTGGGGCACTACGATAACTTCAAGGGTGGATTTTTCGATCGATTTCTCATCCAGCGTCAGGACTTCAAGCGAAAGATTGCAAGAGCCTGCTTCACTGCTGGTTGGGTGAAGTGCAATGCGCCGCCGCTCCAACTGAGCAAACGTACAGTCGCCAGCGATGGCATAGCGGAAGACTTCAGGGTCCCTCACAGGGACTATGGAGCGAAGGTAGATACCAACATCTGATCCTGCCACCACGAAGAATTGTTTGGGTAATACCAACCCGCCGGCGATTGACAGTGTGGCGACTGCGTCCGCGGTTTCCTGTGGAGTGGAGATTGAGGGGTCGACCTCGAGATGCTTGGCTGCCTCTTCGGCGGCGACTTTGGCTTTGACCGCATCAGCGACGGCTTTGTCCGCATCAGCAATCTTTCTTTCCGCGGCAATGCGCGTCTGCTCGATCTCCTGGGCAACAACCGCTTGCTCCGCGCGCCACCCATCCCGCTTGCCAAGCCGATAAGTGAAATAGGAACAAGCAATGAGACCCGCCACGACTAAGGTGGCGATGATCGCGCGTGAAATTCGCATTTCCAAGCCTATTCGGAGATCGGCAGTTGATGTCACACCCATAACACGTGCGGCTCGCGGGGCCGCGAGCACATTCGGTGAACACCTGGAATTCCACAGCCTGAGCGTGAAGTTCGGTATTATTTTACTAGATGCTCCCTTGATACCATCCTTCGCGCAACCGCTCCACGCCAGCCCTCCCCACAACCGCCACAAGCGGGGGAGGGAGGACTGAGTCCGTCGAGTGGATATCTTGATAGAATCGAATCACGCGATCTCGAAACGATCGAGGTTCATTACCTTGGTCCACGCTGCCACGAAGTCTTTCACGAACTTCTGCTTCGAGTCCGCGCAAGCATAGACTTCGGCGAGCGCACGAAGCTGCGAGTGCGAACCAAAGATCAGGTCGGCGCGGGTGGCGGTCCATTTGACCTTGTTCGTCTTCCGGTCGCGTCCCTCGTACACGCCTTCGGAGCCGGCAGACGGCTGCCATTGCGTGCCCATGTCGAGCAAATTGACGAAGAAGTCGTTGGTCAGCATCGAAGGCTTCTTGGTGAGGACACCATCAGGGGACTTGGCAACATTCGCGCCGAGCACCCGCAGGCCACCGACGAGAACCGTCATTTCGGGCGCCGTGAGTGTTAGCAACTGAGCCCGGTCAACCAACAGCTCTTCCGGCGACAGACGCTGCTTACCGCTCCGATAGTTGCGGAAACCGTCGGCGTTCGGCTCAAGCGGAGCGAAAGAGGAAACGTCCGTCTGCTCCTGTGACGCATCCATGCGGCCCGGCGTGAAGGGCACCTTCACATCAATGCCGGCGTCCATCGCCGCTTTCTCTATTGCGGCGCCGCCGCCGAGAACGATCAGGTCGGCGAGCGAGACCTTCTTGCCGCCAGACTGCGAAGCGTTGAACTCCTTCTGGATCGCTTCGAGTTTCCCAAGCACCTTGGAAAGCTCGGCCGGCTGGTTGACCTCCCAATCCTTCTGTGGTGCGAGACGGATGCGCGCGCCGTTTGCTCCGCCGCGCTTGTCGGAGCCGCGGAACGTCGATGCTGACGCCCAGGCCGTCGAAACCAGTTGCGCAACGGACAGGCCGGAGTTGAGAACTTTTGACTTCAGATCCGCGATGTCCTGCTCGCTGATCAGTTCGTGGTTCACAGCGGGAATGGGGTCCTGCCAGATCAGCTCTTCCTTCGGAACAAGCGGGCCGAGATAGCGCGCGATCGGGCCCATGTCGCGGTGAGTGAGCTTGAACCACGCCCGGGCAAAGGCATCCGCAAACTCATCCGGATTCTCATAGAAGCTCCTTGAGATCTTTTCGTAGGCAGGGTCGAACCGCAGGGAGAGATCGGTGGTCAGCATGGACGGCGCCTGACGCTTCGACTTGTCATGCGCGTCCGGTACGGTGCCGGCACCTGCGCCATGCTTCGGCGTCCATTGATGCGCACCGGCCGGGCTCTTGGTCAGCTCCCATTCGTAGCCGAACAGGTTCCGGAAAAAATTATTGCTCCACTTCGTTGGCGTCGTGGTCCAGGTCACCTCGAGCCCGCTGCCAATCGCGTCGCCGCCTTTGCCCGAGCCATATGTGCTCGCCCAGCCGAGCCCCTGCTGCTCGATGGCGGCGGCTTCCGGCTCCGGGCCCACCAGCGCCGCATCACCTGCGCCGTGGGTCTTGCCGAAGGTGTGACCGCCTGCAATCAGGGCGACCGTCTCCTCGTCGTTCATTGCCATGCGCGCGAAAGTCTCGCGAATATCCCGAGCCGCCGCGAGCGGATCCGGATTGCCGTTCGGCCCTTCCGGGTTCACGTAGATCAGGCCCATCTGCACGGCGCCGAGCGGATTCTCAAGATCGCGGTCGCCGGTATAGCGTTCGTCCGCGAGCCACTTGCCTTCGGGACCCCAATAGATGTCGTTTGCCGGCTCCCAAGTGTCTGCGCGCCCGCCGCCGAAGCCGAATGTCTTGAAGCCCATCGACTCCAGCGCGACGTTGCCTGTGAGGATCATGAGGTCGGCCCAGGAAATCTTCCGGCCGTACTTCTGCTTGATCGGCCACAACAACCGACGCGCCTTGTCGAGGTTCACGTTGTCGGGCCAGCTGTTCAACGGGGCAAAGCGCTGCTGGCCGGCTCCGGCGCCGCCTCGCCCATCATGAATGCGGTAGGTGCCCGCGCTGTGCCATGCCATGCGGATGAACAGCGGTCCGTAATGGCCAAAGTCGGCCGGCCACCACTCCTGTGAATCCGTCATCAAGGCTCGGAGGTCCTCGATTACGGCGTCCAGATCAAGGCTCTTGAATTCCTTGGCGTAGTCGAACGTCTCTTCCATCGGGTCGGACAGCGAGGAGTGCTGGTGCAGAACCTGAACGTCCAGCTGATTCGGCCACCAGTCGCGATTCGTATGAGCCGTTGCGCCCGAGAACGGGCACTTGGTCTTATCATCCATAAGTTGTCTCCTCTGGTAAGTTCGCCTTGTGCAATGAATGCACACTGCGTCTAAAGAAGTCACTTAAAACTACGCGCCGACCTCCATCAGGTAAAATTGACTTTAATGATCGTTACGATAAGATATTCTGATGATAAACCTTACGCTTCGCCAACTTCGATATTTTGATGCGCTGGCGCGTCATGGCCATTTCGGGCGCGCGGCAGAGGCTTGTTCGATCACGCAGCCAGCCCTGTCGATGCAAATCAAGGAAATGGAGGAGGCTCTCGGCGGCCAGCTGCTGGAGCGAAGTGCGCGACAGGTCACACTCACGAGGTTCGGCGAAGAACTCGCCCAACGCATCCGCGACATTCTGCGCTCGATCGATGAACTGGGGGATTTTGCGCGCGCATCGCGGGACCAGCTTGCAGGCCGACTGCGTATCGGCATGATCCCGACTGTTGCGCCCTATCTGCTGCCAAAGGTCATCGGGAATCTGAAACGCATGCATCCCGAGCTTGACGTCCACATACGCGAGGCGCTGACGGCAAAGCTGATCCAGGAACTCGCAGAGGGGCGGCTTGACGCTGCGATCGTTGCCCTGCCAGTGTCCGAACCTTCGCTTACCGAGGTCGCTCTGTTTACGGAAAATTTCGTACTGGTCCGGCCTGCCGAAGATGAGGGAAAGCCGGCACCCGACAGGGAAGCACTGCGCCAGATGAGGCTCTTGCTGCTGGAAGAGGGGCACTGCTTTCGCGATCAGGCGTTGTCGTTCTGCAAAATGCGATCGCCGCCGCTGGAAATGCTGGATGCAAACTCCCTGTCTACCCTTGTCCAGATGGTGAGCGCCGGTGTCGGTGTCACGCTGATCCCGGAGATGGCCATGACAGTGGAGACCCGCTCGGCTTCCGTCTCAATTGCGCGCTTCAAGAACCCACAACCTTCGCGAACCATCGGTATGGTCTGGCGCAAGACGAGTCCCCTGGCGAAGCAGCTGTTACAAATCTCTGAGGTGGTGTGCCTGTCGGCCGGCAAGGTGCGCGGACAGCGCGGCGCCGGATCGTCGTTGCGCAATTCCAGGACTTGAAGGAGACTGCGACGGTGGATCGTGCTTCAGCGCCACATGACCGTGCATTGATGTCCATCTCTCGCGTGGAGTTATAGACCGAGTGGAAATCCCTGTGATTCGCCCCGCCCAGATCAATGAATATGACGAGGTCGCCCGCGTTTGGATGGAGAGCTGGGTTTCGACCGGGCTCGACGTCGCAAGCGAAGATCTGCTGGGTAAGCTACGTGCGCGCGTGCGGCACGAGGTCGAGAACGGCTGGAGCCTGTTCGTCGCCGACGTCAGGGGCGCAATCGCCGCCGGGCTGGCGGTGCATGTGCCAAAGCTCTATCTCGACCAGCTCTTCGTTGCACCCGACTGTCAGGGCCGATCGCTTGGCCGGCAACTGCTCATCTTCACACGAACGCTGTTGCCTGACGAGATCTGGCTGCGCTGCGCGCGTGAGAACGAGAAGGCCTGGCGCTGGTACGAGCGCGAGGGCTTCGTGTTCGAGAAGGAAGAGACCGAGCCGGCGAACGGGCTGATGATGAAGTACTATCGATGGAAGAGAGGGACATCAAACCCACATCAATGCCTATCTCGTGTGGAGGCATAGACCGAGCGGAGAGCTCTGTGATCCGCCCCGCCCACATCGATGAATATGACGAGGTCGCCCGCGTGTGGATGGAGAGCCGGGTCTCGACCGGGCTCGACGTTGCAAGCGGCGATCTGCTGGGCAAGTTGCGCGCGCGAGTGCCGCACGAGGTAGAGAACGGCTGGAGCCTGTTTGTCGCGGACGACCGTGGCACAATCGCCGCGATGCTGGCGGTGCATGTGCCAAAGCTCTATCTCAGCCAGCTTTTCGTCACGCCCGACTATCAGGGCCGCTCGTTTGGCCGGCAGCTGCTCGCCTTCACTCGAATGCTGTTGCCTGACGAAATCTGGCTGCGCTGCGTGCGCGAGAACGAGAAGGCATGGCGCTGGTACGAGCGTGAGGCTTCGTGTTCGAGAAGGAAGAGACCGAGCCGGCGAACGGACTGATGATGAAGTACTATCGATGGAAGAGAGGGGCAGCGCGAATGTCTGAAGGCATGAGATTGACGGAGGACCCGCTGACCAAGCTCGACAATTCGTTCTTTCTCGAACCTCCGGCGACGGCCGCAGGCAGCGCCACACTGCGGGAAGGAACTCGTACGCTCCTTGCGGCAAAGTTGGACCGGCTGCTGCCTATTTATCTCAAAGAGGAATGGGTCGGCTCTGCCGCACAATTCGACCTGATACAGATCGCGGAGACGGGCATACTTCGTTTTGCCTGAGATCTTCTCGTTGTCCATGAATGTAACATGGAGGATGTTTCGATTCATTCTTCGGACTGCACGCCAAGGCTTTCATAATATTTTTGACAGTCCAGCCGCTCTTCCAATTGCCTGGTTTTCGCCCGGTTCGAAGCCTCCTCCTTCAAATCATTGGAAAATAGAAGAAGACAAGCGACGCCTGCGAAGATTCCCGCAGGTGAGACCAATAGAAGACCAGCGAGATTTCCGAGCCGCAGGCGTCGCTGCGCGGCTCACTGCCGCTCAGCTAAGGCGCCTTCAAATCTTCCGGTCTCGGCATGGAGGTGACGTTGTAGCCGGAATCGATGGTCACGCGGCCGGCATTCCAGCGCGCCGAGGCGATCTCGGCGGGAGGGCTGTCAGGCCCCGGGACTGGTTTCCCGAATTGCTCAACCTGGGACGACGCGGGGGTCCACGTCCTGTGAGTAGTCAACGCCGTCAATGCCAAATCCAAACAGGCGAAGGAATTGGCTCTTGTATTCCGGAAGGTCCGCCAATTCGCCGAGCGTTTCCGTGGAGAGCAGGGGCCATCGCCGACGCACCTCCGCCTGAACTTCGGGCGAAAGCTCCCAGTCGTCGAGCCTGATGCGCTGCTCCTCGTCAACTTCGACATCTGGGCCGAGGCGCGTCCGGAACAGACGAGCGATCTGTTCAATGCAGCCTTCGTGGAGCGCGAGTTGCTTCATGACCTTGAACAGCACCGTTCCATAAAGCGGCACCACTGGAATGGCGGAGCTTGCCTGGGTGACCACCGCCTTCAGCGCCACAACGCGGGCCGCGTTCTCGCCGAGCCTGCCCCGGATATCTTCCGCCTTGCGATCGAGATCGACCTTGGCGCGCCCCAGCGTGCCCTGCCAGTAGATAGGCCAGGTCAGTTCGCTGCCGATATACGTGTAGTTGAGCGTCTGAAAGCCTGGCGCCAGAACACCGGCGTCGGCGAGTTGGTCAATCCAGCGCTTCCAGTCATCGCCGCCCATCACCGCGACCGTGGCCGTCGCCTCGTCCTCACTCGCCGGCGCAAGGGTCGTCTCGAAAACCTCGCCAGTTTCGGTGTTGAGGGTCTTGATTTCGACAGGGGCGCCGAGCGGCTTGATGGCCGAACGATAGGTGCGGCCCGTGTCCGGGTCTGTCCGGACTGGAGCCGCCATGCTGTAGACCAGCATGTCAAGCTGTCCGAACCGCTCGCGCACACGGTCGATGAAGGTTTTCTTCATGTCGTCCGAGAAGGCGTCGCCCTCCAGGGTGAGGGGAGATCGTCCGATCTTCCGAGCCTCGATTTCGAATGCGCGGTTGTTGTACCAGCCGGCGCTGCCCGTCCTGTTCGCCGAGGGCTCTCGTTCCAACGACACGCCGATGGTCTCCGCACCTCCAGCGAAAGTCGCAACAATGCGGCTCGCAAGGCCGTAACCCGTCGAACACCCGAGCACGGCGACGCGCTTGGGGCACTCCGGTACGGGGCCCTGTTGGAGAACGTAGGCGATCTGGTCGTGGACATTTCTGGCGCAGCCGACCGGATGCGCCGTCGTGCAGATGAAGCCTCGCACGCGCGGTTCGATAATCATGCCAACCCCATTTCGGATCGTTGCAATGCCGACTCCCTCCGCAACCGGGGATAGGCAAAAATCAAATCACGCATCGAGTCGGCTGAATACCAACGTGGCATTAGTCCCGCCGAAACCGAAGGAGTTCGACAGCACAGTGCCGATCTTGGCGTCATCGATGCGCTTTCGCACGATGGGCATATCCGCAAAGACTGGGTCGAGCTCTTGGATGTGAGCGCTTTCACAGACGAAGCCGTTGTTCATCATCAGAAGCGAATAGATCGCCTCCTGTACGCCGGTCGCGCCGAGCGAATGGCCGGTCAGCGCCTTGGTGGCGGAAATCGGCGGGCATTTCTCGCCGATACCGAACACCTTGCGGATGGCCTCGATTTCCGGCGGATCGCCTGCCGGCGTCGACGTCGCATGCGGATTGATGTAGTCGACCTTGGTCTTCACGGTCGACAGCGCCATCTTCATGCAGCGCTCCGCGCCTTCGCCGGAGGGCGCAACCATGTCGTAACCGTCCGACGTCGCACCATAACCGACGATCTCGCCATAGATGCGGGCGCCGCGCGCCTTGGCGTGCTCAAGCTCTTCCAGCACCAGAACACCGGCGCCGCCCGCAATGACGAAGCCGTCACGGTTGACGTCATAAGGTCGGGAAGCGGTCGCGGGCGTATCGTTGTATTTCGACGACATCGCACCCATGGCGTCGAACAAGACCGACATTGTCCAGTCGAGCTCTTCGCAGCCGCCGGCAAAGATAACGTCCTGCTTGCCGATCTGGATCGTCTCGTAGGCATTGCCGATGCAATGATTCGAGGTAGCACAGGCCGAGGAGATCGAATAGTTCACACCCTTGATCTTGAACCAGGTCGCCAGTGTTGCAGAAGCGGTCGATGACATCGCCTTCGGTACGGCAAAGGGACCAACCCGCTTCGGGCCCTTGCTCCGCGTGATATCGGCGGATTCCACGATGGCGCGCGCAGAAGGTCCACCGGAACCCATGATGATGCCGGTGCGGACATTGGAGACTTCCGACGGCTCAAGCCCGGAATCCTGGATCGCCTGCTCCATCGCTACGTGGTTCCAGGCCGCGCCCTGGGCGAGAAAGCGCATGGCGCGCCGATCGATTACCGACGATGGATCGAGCGTGGGTTCACCCTGCACCTGGGAGCGAAAGCCGAGCTCCGCATATTTCTGGGCGCGAGTGATGCCCGACTTTGCCCCGTGCAAGCTCGCTAGCACCTCCTGGGTGTTGTTTCCGATGGACGAGACGATGCCCATCCCGGTGACCACAACCCGTCTCATGACCGCCTCACCCTATCGTTAAAATTCCTGCGTGATGCTACCAGTTCAGGCCGGAGCCGTCCCCTGCTTGAACAGGCCGACCTTCAAATCCTTGGCGCGATAAATAGTCTCACCGTCCACGGAAAGCCACCCGTCGGCAATGCCGAGCACCAGCTTTGAACGCATCACGCGCTTGATATCGATGTTGTACACAACCTTGCGGGCATCAGGCAGCACCTGGCCACCGAACTTCAATTCGCTCAGCCCCAGCGCCCGGCCGCGACCTTCGCCACCGATCCAACCCAGGTAAAATCCGACCATCTGCCAGAGCGCATCAAGGCCAAGACAACCGGGCATGACCGGATCATTCTTGAAATGGCAGCCGAAGAACCAGAGGTCCGGCTTCACATCGAGCTCTGCGCGAACCAGCCCCTTGCCGAATTCGCCGCCTGTTTCGGCAATTTCCGTGATGCGATCGAACATCAGCATCGGCGGCAAAGGCAATTGTGCATTGCCAGGCCCAAACATTTCCCCGCGGCCACAGGCCAGTAAGTCCTCATATTCGTAACCGCTGCGGCGATTCAGCATTCTGGATAGCCTTTCTCAGATCCCGGGGAAATCCCGATGACGAGTTCGGGGCGAGGTGGACCTATTGCGCAGGCCCCGTCGCCTGCGCGGCCGTCCGGTGCCAAAATCGGCTGAGAGGGACGGGGCGCTCTCTATCATACGCCCCCCTAGCGGCAAAGCGCCCTCTTGGGGGCAAATCACCGCTGGTCCAGTTGCGAGGAACTTGCATGTGCAGATTTTACCTCCTATATTGCTTGGATGATGAGCGAAATTACGACAACCCACGACGAAACGGCCCATTCAGCGGGACGGAAACCGGTACTCACCGGATGCCGATGGCATGACGTGGGCGAGATGCTGCAGGCAGCCGGATTGCGCCCGACGCGCCAGCGGGTGGCGCTCGGCTGGCTGCTTTTCGGCAAGGGCGCCCGCCACCTCACGGCAGAGATGCTGTACGAGGAGGCTACGTTGGCCAAGGTGCCGGTTTCGCTGGCCACTGTCTACAACACACTCAACCAGCTCACCGATGCTGGGCTGCTGCGTCAGGTCAGCGTCGTCGGCAGCAAGACCTATTTCGACACCAACGTCACGGCACATCACCACTACTACCTCGAAAACAGCCACGAATTGGTCGACATTCCCGACCCGGATCTGGAGCTTTCGAGGATGCCCGAAGTGCCGGAGGGCTACGAGATCGCGCGTATCGATATGGTCGTGCGACTCCGTAAGAAGCGCTGAGTTGCTCAATCTGGATTGAGACGGGCCTGTTCCCGGCGATTGTCATTTCTGGCGTAGAGAGTGGGCAACAGGAGCCCGGACGCTTGCGATTCCCAGTTGGATGCTACGCCGTGGAATGACGGGAGTGCGTCAGTTTATCTGCTCGTCGGAATAGACGCCCCAGAGCCGCTCCTGCTCGATCCAGCCGTCAAAGCCGTCGCCGTTAACATGGCACCATCCCGACTTGCACTTCTTAACGCTGACGAGCACACCAGCCTGCAAACGGGCGGCAACTGAGCTGCCGGGGTCAGCGCGATCGTAGATCGCTGCGAGGTCATCCTTGTGCTTCATGGTGACGACCGCAGTCCGGCGGCCTGACAGCAGCGAGTGATAGACCCAACCCTCGGCACCTTCGGAATCGCGAACCCGGCGCCAATTCTCGAATTCGGCCGTAATCTCTACCGGCAGACCGGCTCGGGTGTAGACCCAGGCAACGTCATTGTCCTTAGTCGGACCCGCCCTCACGTTCACATGATCTGACTTGAGGCTGACATATCGCGGCACCGGCAAGCCGCTCGTGGTTGGGCTCGAATCCCTGGAGTATCCGGTGCCGACCGAACCGCCCAACAGAGCGCAGACAAGTGCGACCAAAAAACCAATGCGACCGAACGCCATCTACCCGCCTCCTGCCGGACGCCCACGTGAATTTCGCCGGCACCACCCAAACCCCTGTACCCCGCGTTCCCCTGCCACCAGTTGGTTTCCAGAACCTTGCCGTGGTTCTTGTCTTGGCCCGGTCTTCTGCTAGACAGGATGCGGAGACAAGAGCCAGATAATCCCGCTTTTCCAGCCGGAAATATCGGGAGATGTAAAGGAAACGCCGGGAAACAACGCGGCACACGCAGTGTCGAACAACCAAGTTAATGAGGTCTGAACGGCCAAGCCTCCGATACCGGCGGCAAAGTCGGGGCCTCATGAGAGCAAGACATGTCGGTTAAAAAAAAGCCTCTCGTCGTTGTCACACGCAAGCTGCCGGACTCGATCGAGACCCGCATGCGCGAGCTGTTTGACGCACGGCTCAATCTCGACGATACACCAATGACCGCCGACCAGATTGCCGAAGCGGCGCGGACGGCGGACGTGCTGGTCCCCACCGTCACCGACGAGATCACCGCCGACATCATCAACCAGCCCGACTGCAAACTGCGACTGATCGCGAATTTTGGTAATGGCGTCGACAATATCGACGTCGGGGCGGCACATGCGCGCGGCATCACCGTGACCAATACGCCGAAGGTGCTGACCGAAGACACGGCCGACATGACCATGGCGCTGATTCTCGCAGTGCCGCGCCGGTTGGCGGAGGGCGCCTCGGTGTTGACCGAGGGCAAGCCCTGGCCCGGCTGGTCGCCGACCTGGATGCTCGGGCACCGCGTCGGAGGCAAACGGCTCGGCATTATCGGCATGGGCCGCATTGGGCAGGCGGTGGCACGGCGCGCCCGCGCCTTCGGGCTGCAGATCCACTATCACAACCGCCGCCCGGTGGCGCCGATGATCGCCGACGAGTTGGGCGCAACCTATTGGGAGAGCCTCGACCAGATGCTGGCGCGGATGGATATCCTCTCGGTGAACTGCCCGCACACTCCGGCGACCTTCCATCTGCTCTCGGCGCGACGACTGAAGCTGATTCGGAAAGATGCCTATATCGTCAACACCGCGCGTGGCGAGGTGATCGACGAAGAGACGCTGATCAAATTGATCGAAAGCGGCGACATCGGCGGTGCCGGCCTCGACGTATTCGAGCATGAGCCCGCAATCAGCCCGAAGCTGGTGCGGCTTGCCAAGGCAGGCAAGGTGACGCTTTTGCCACATATGGGCTCGGCAACGATCGAAGGCCGCGTCGAGATGGGCGAAAAGGTGATCATCAACATCAAGACCTTCCTCGACAGCCACAAGCCACCGGATCGCGTGCTGCCGAGCATGTTGTAAGCCTGCTCGCGCCGCTTCCGGAAATCGACGAAGGCGCGCACTTCGAGGAGAGCAACATGGAACAGCGTAAACTCGGTTCAACTGGTCCCGCTGTCTCCGCCATCGGTCTCGGCTGCATGGGCATGTCGGACTTTTACGGTCCCGCCGATCGCAATGAGAGCATCGCCACGATCCACGCGGCGCTCGATGCTGGAATAACCTTGCTCGACACCGGCGACTTCTACGGCATGGGCCACAATGAAATGCTGATCCGCGAGGCGCTTCACGGCCGCAATCGCGAGAAAGTGCAGATCAGCGTCAAGTTTGGCGCTCTGAGAGATCCGGCAAAGGCTTGGCTGGGCTACGACAGCCGGCCCGCCGCGGTGAGAAACTTCATCGCCTATTCGCTCCAGCGGCTTGGGGTGGACTATATCGACATCTATCGCCCTGCGCGCCTCGACCCTGACGTGCCGATCGAAGACACAGTCGGCACTCTCGCCGACCTCATAAAGGGCGGTTATCTCAGGCACATAGGCCTGTCAGAGGTCGGCTCTGACACCGTTCGCCGCGCGCATGCAGTCCACCCGATCAGCGATTTGCAGATCGAATATTCGCTGATCTCGCGCGGCATTGAGACCGACATTCTTCCGACATGCCGTGCGCTTGGAATCGGCGTCACAGCCTACGGCGTATTGTCGCGCGGCCTGATCAGCGGCCATTGGTCGAAAGATCGCGGCAACGAGAAGGATTTCCGGCACATGAGTCCGCGTTTCAAGGCGGAGAATCTTGATGCCAATCTTGCCCTGGCAAATTCGTTGCGTGCCATCGCGGAGCAGATCGGTGCTTCGTCGGCGCAGGTCGCGATCGCATGGGTGGCGGCACAGGGCAAGGACATCGTGCCACTGGTCGGCGCGAGGCGACGCGATCGCTTGCAGGAGGCGCTCGGCGCGCTGAACGTACAGTTGACTGTCAAGGACCTCGCTGCGCTGGCGGATGCCTTCCCGCCCGGCGTCGCTGCAGGTGAACGTTATCCCGAGTCGCAGCTCGTCCACATGGATAGCGAGAAGCGCGGGCCGGTTAGCTAGCCAAGAACGCCCGAACCAAGAGCGCTACTTAGCGCCGTTTGTCCGGCCGGAGTGATGGCGACGGCGCGGGTACCGTCGATGCGGCGGATCCAGCTCTGGGAAAAACATGCGCTGCATATTGCTGCGCCAACCGAGCCGGCAATGTGGGATCGGCGTTCGCTCCAGTCCATACAGGGACGACAGAATACCTGTCCCCGCCGCCGACTGGGGCGCGCTGCCGCGCTGTCGAGATCGACCCCAAGGTTGCGTAGGAGGCTGGCGCCTTCCTCGGTAAGCACGCCGCCGTCGGCCGAGAAATCGATGAACCCGAGTTCCACCAATCGATCGGCCATCGCTACTGCGACCTGTCCGGCGAGGTGGTCATAACATGTGCGCAGATGACGTAATGCCTTGTCGCGCGGACCGACTACAACCGCGCGCTTCTTTCGCGGACCATCCTCACCGAGGCTGCCGGCCACAGCCATGATGCTTTCCAGCATGCCGGCGATGGCGGGAGAGGCAAGCCGGTGATACCGATGCCTTCCCTGGCGTTCCATCACCAGGAAACCAGCCTCTGTCAGTTGCGTCAGATGGCCGCTGGCCGTCTGTGGGGTAACGCCAGCGACACGAGCGAGCTCCGTGGCTGTAAGGGCGCGGCCGTCCATCAACGCAACCAGCATATTGGCTCGCGCAGGATCGCCGACCAGTGCAGCTGTTTCCGCAAGGGAGGCCGTGCTCAGCATGATGTGCTATCCTTACCCTCACATTTCCGATTTGAACGTCCGTCCAAGGTCGGGGCCTGTTCCGAAATAGTGTCGAAACACGTAGAGCAAAGGGCTCCATTTGGCGGTGTCTATATGGTTTGTGCCGGGAACAACGATGTTCCGGTGCGCATGAACCTGGACAACCCTTGCTTCGACAATTTGGAAAGCCTCAGGCCGTTCCTCGGGCCAATTGCCTGCAGGGTCGTGCGACGCCACAACCTCAGCCTCGAATTGTATCGGGCATTCCGCGATCCGCAGCGGCCGAACTACGCTCGACGCTTGAGGACTGAAGCCCGAAACATCAAACTTGTCCGGCTCGAATTTGTAGCCGATCTTTTTCTTGTGCGCAGGAACAGGATCGCGGCCGGTCGTGCGTGCGATCGCCTCAACCTTCGGCCAAAGATTCGCGGAAGGAAAGTTCAGCACCAGCTGCCGCTCACGCACCGCGTTCTCGCGACCTTTGCTCGTCGACGACATTCCAACGATGACGCGATCAGCGAGCGTCCAGACCGAGGACATCGGCGAGATATTGGTCGTGCCATCAGAGTTGAGGCTCGTTATCAACGCAACGGGGGTGCCCACATAGAGAACTGGCGGGGCAATTTCGATGTGTGCATCGTTGGGCTGAGTCTCGGCAAGCAATTCGGCACTTTGGGGCATTGCAACTCTCCTTTGAGAATTGCATCCTACTCCCCCAATCGGCGTGATGTTTCGGCCACGACCGAACTGTTAGCCGTGGCGCATGACTTCCAGCATTCGCATCGAGCTTTTCGTTAGCGTTAGAGTACTAGCCCGCGTGCGCGCTGAGATCGCTGATGACAGGTCCGTCGCCGTTGAGCGGATTGGTGGGGTCGCGGCTGTAGCGCAGTGTTTCAAAGCGCATGGTTCGCGCGTCGAGCATCAACAGACGCCCGACCAGTCCTTCGCCGAAGCCTACGATTTCGCGGATCGCTTCCAGCGCCATCATCGAACCCAGCACGCCCGCGAGCGCGCCCATGACGCCGGCCTCGGCGCAAGCGGGCACGGTGCCGGGTGGCGGCGGCTCGGGGAACAAGCAGCGATAGGTCGGATTGAACTCGCCCTTTTCATTCCTCTCATGCGCGCGGATGGTGGTCAGCGAACCATCGAACGTACCGAGCGCCGCCGTGATCAGCGGCTTGCCGGCAAGGAAGCACGCATCTGAAATCAGATACCTGGTCTGGAAATTGTCGGAGCCATCGAGCACCAGATCGTAGCCTCCGATCAAATCGAGCACGTTCTCCGAATTGAGCCATGTGGCAAGTCCAATAAAGCGCACATTAGGATTGAGCGCCTCGATCCGCTCTCCGGCGCTGTCGACCTTTCGCCTTCCAATATCGGGCGTGCCATGGATCACCTGACGCTGCAGATTGGAGAGCGACACCACGTCGTCATCGACGACGCCGAGCGTGCCGACGCCGGCGGCGGCAAGATACATCAGTGCCGGCGCTCCCAGACCGCCTGCGCCAATCACTAGGACCGATGCCTGTTTCAGGGCGGCCTGTCCGGGTCCGCCGACATCGCGCAGCACGATGTGGCGGGCATAGCGTTCGAGTTCTTCCGCGCTTAGCAACTTACGGCTCCTTGACCAACTGGAGTTTGTTTGCGACCAGCGAGATGTGCTTCAATAGCGTCAGTTTAGTCTTCTGTCTGGATTTGTCATGAGATCGATGCTCGCCGCAATATTGATATTTATGACGTCGGCAGGGGCGTACGCGCAGACGACGCCCCCGATTCCCGGCAACCAGCCAAAGCCCACTCCGAATCGTCCCGCTCCGCAAACGCCTTCCAAGCCAACCGATGCGGCCCGGGCGGAACGGCTCTCACTGCAGTCGGACCTCGCCTGGGTCGGGCAATATAACGGCACGATCACCGGCGACCTCAGCGATCGTATGGTGAACTCAATCAAGGAATACCAAAAAGCCATAGGCGGCAAGCTGACCGGCGTGCTTAATCCGCAGGAACGCAGCGTGCTGGCCGAGACCGCGCGGAAGAAGCAGGAGAGCGTCGGCTGGAAGGTCGTGACCGAACCCACGAGCGGGGCACGGCTCGGCATCCCCGGTAAACTGGTGCCACGACTCTCGACCGATGCCAACGGTTCAAGGTGGGTCTCGCCAGCCAGAACGGTTGAGGTGATCCTGAGCCGACGTCAGGAAGCCAGTCCGACCATGGCAAACCTGGTCGAACAGGAGAAGAACAACCCGGCCGGGCGCAGGGTCGACTACACCGCGGTCAAGCCGGATTTCTTCGTGCTGTCGGGACTGCGGGGTTCGAAGAAATTCTACGTTCGCGGCACCTTTCGAGGCGATGAGGTGCGTATCTTGAGCATTCTCTACGATCCGGCGACCGAGAATGTGGTCGGACCGGTCGTGATCGCGATGTCGAGCGCGTTTAATGCATTTCCAACGGGCCCGCAGGCCGGTCCGCCACCGCGCAAGACCGTTGAATATGGCACCGGAGTCATCGTCAGCGAGGACGGGGCAATTGTTGCCGACCGCGCGATCACCGATGGCTGTCTTGCGATCACGATCAGCGGCTATGGACATGCCGACCGCCTCGCCGAGGATAAGGGGCATGATCTCGCGCTGCTGCACATCTACGGCGCGCAGGGATTGAGGCCGCTCGGCCTCTCGGGCGGTTTGGCAACAACGGACGTCGCCATCGTCGGTATCGCCCATCCGCAGAATCAGGGCGGCGGTTCCGCTGTGACCAGCCTGACAGCCGCCATCGGCCGAGGTGAGGGCGGTGGTTCGATTCTCATCCCACCGCCGCCAGTAGGATTTTCCGGAAGCGCCGCAATCGATGGCAACGGCAAATTCACTGGCATCGCGCTGTTGAAGCCCACAGTTGTCGCAGGTCCCGGTGCGCCGCCTGCGCAGGGCATGTTGGTTTCGGCTGAATCTGTCCGCGGTTTTCTGAAGGCCAACCATGTCGCGGCCAACGGCCACTCGCCGGATGCGAAAGCAGCCGTCGTGCGCGTGATCTGCGTGCGAAAATAGCGCGGCTCGATCAAGCGAGCCTGAGAGCAGCCGTCCCTCATAGGACGCCCAGCGCGGTTACATCCACAAAGGCGATTACCGTAAGTTCCTGACTCACTCCGTGGTCTACCTGACGCTGCGCCCAAGGGGGCAGTGGTGGCACGATTTCCAGCATCCGCTCACGCGATCATGCGAGCACCAATGGCAGGGCGAAACGGCGAACGCCCCCCATCTCGCCCATCGCGTTTGCTGCCCTTGCCAAGGCCGCTTGCTCTGAATTCCACCGCATCAGCGTGGCGATGCCGCACCAGGCTTCGTCACACATGACTATGACCTGACGGCTAGGACATAGTGCCGACAAACCTAACGCCGCCTTGGTGATAATCAAATGGGCGAGGAATTCCGAGCTGGGAGCCAGGATTTCTGAGCGGGGATGGTGGCTTTTCCCTGCCGTGGAGCCGCAGCTTTTCCCAGCCTCTCAGATTCAGTTTGCCGCAACAGTCGAGATAGCCGTCACGCTCAAGGCTCTCCCTCTCAGAGCTGACGGACTTTTCAATCTCCTCTTGGCTGTCCGTAGAGTAAGGGTAGAGTTCGACAATGCCATTGGCACCAAATTCGTATGCTTCGGCGATGGTGCGCGCGGCATTCCATTTGACCTCGGTACGCTTGTCGTTCCAAAAGACTGGCATGGTGCGAACGATACAGCAATAAGAAGCATCATGATCAAAGTCTAATGGTCGCCAATTGCTAAAGGTCTTGGCATATTGCCGCGCCTTCACAAGCCCGCTAATCGGCTTGAACCAGATTCCGACCCGCTGCTCAAAGCCACCCAAAAACACCCGGTAAACGCCTTCACCATGCAGCAGTGGCCGCTTGATGACCACATTCGTAAGGCAGAATAATCGGTTCAGGCTGGTAAAGTCTCTGTAGCTTATAGCTGCCATAACTCATTCCTCCATTTATAGCGCCACGACTGCAGCAACCTTGGCTGCAAGGCGTGCAACTAACTCTGTGTGCTTGTCTGGTATTTCAGAGGTCGAGATCGACACCGATTGCGCTTATGCCGTACAACCAGGAACACGGCCACAGTGTGCGCAAAATTTCAGGGGGCAAATTTATGCGCCGCAACCTGCTGTCAAGAGAAGGCTGGCGTGAAAGAGCCTCCTCCTGGCTGTCATTGATCAGGCTGGTCTTGATTTCGCGAAGATCATGGCGAGTGTGCATCTCGCCGCCAGCAGTGGGATTTCAGCAAACATCTCCCAAGAGCGAGGAGCAAGCCGTCACTTCTGGCACTTCGGGCACCAGAAGGTGGACCGTCCGTTCTGGGTGAAGCGCTGCACCGTCCCGCCGCAACCGGGCGTCGCGCATTTCTCACCCTCGCGATCGTAGACCTGGAAGGAATGCTGGAAATAGCCGAGCTCGCCCGAAGTCTGCCGGTGATCGCGCAAGGATGAGCCGCCGGCCTTGATCGCCTCATTGAGCACCGCGCGGATGGCCTCGACCAGGCGTTTGGCGTGGTCGGTCGGCTCGCCCTTCCTGGTCGCCAGGGTCGCAGCCAGTCGCGTCGGCGACAGGTGCGCGCGATAAAGCGCCTCGCAGACATAGATGTTGCCGAGCCCAGCCACCACGCGCTGGTCGAGCAGCACTGCCTTCAGGCTGGTCTTTTTGTTGATGCAGGACCGCGCCAGCATCGTCGCGTCGAACTCATTGCCGAGCGGCTCGGGGCCAAGCCCCTGCAGCAGCGGCTCATCCTCCAGCGCTTTTCGCGCGATCACCTTCATGTAGCCGAACCGACGCGGATCATTGAACACGACGTCCGCCCCTGACGACATGTGAAACACCACATGGTCGTGCGCGCTGTCCTTGCCCCGCGGGTAATGGAATTGGCCGCGCGCTTTCGCGCCGTCTGCCCCGACAACGCGGAAGGAGCCCGACATGCCCAGATGCATCAGCAGCACGTCGCCTGAAGCGAGGTCGGCCAACAGGTATTTGGCGCGGCGGCCGAGCCCCGTGACTGTCTGCCCCTGCAAACGCGAGGCAAAATCCCCCTGAAAGGGGAAGCGCAGGTCCGCCCTGCGCACATCCGCCTTGACGATTCTGACCCCCTCCATCACAGGCTGCAGGCCGCGGCGGACGGTCTCGACTTCAGGCAATTCGGGCATTCGTCGGCATTCACCTTAAGAGGATGACGTGATAACGCCATTGCTGCGGGTGCGCTATGGTGCCCGCGGTTGGAGCAGGTTGATGGATCGGCCGGGTCAAACGACGCATTTTGGCTTCAGGGACATACCCTTAAGCGATAAGCAGACGCTGGTGAACGGGGTGTTTCACAGCGTCGCCTCGCGTTATGACCTAATGAACGATCTGATGTCGGCAGGTCTGCACCGGGCCTGGAAGGATGTCATGGTCAACACGCTCAACCCGCCGAAGAGCGACCGGCCGTTCGCGCTGCTCGATGTCGCGGGCGGGACCGGCGACATCTCATTCCGCGCTGCGCAGGCGGCGGGGCCAGGCTTCCACGCCACCGTCTGCGACATCAACGCGGACATGCTGACCGTGGGACGCGAGCGCGCGCGGGTCCGGCACCTCGAAGATTCTGTTTCTTTCGTCGAAGGCAATGCCGAGGCGCTGGCCTTTGCGAACCAGTCCTTCGATGCCTATACGATTGCGTTCGGTATTCGCAACGTGCCACGAATCGACGCCGCCTTGCGTGAAGCTTTCCGGGTGCTGAAGCCAGGCGGGAGATTTCTTTGCCTGGAATTCTCCACGGTCGAAATGCCCGGGCTTGATCGCCTCTACGACCTGTTTTCCTTCAAGGTCATTCCGCCGCTCGGCCGGGCAGTGACGGGCGACGCGGAATCCTATCAGTATCTGGTCGAGTCGATCCGCAAGTTTCCCCGGCCGAACGCGTTTGCGGAAATGATCGGTGACGCCGGCTTCTCGCGCGTAAGCTGGCAAACACTGTCCGGCGGTATCGTGGCTCTGCATTCGGGCTGGCGTTTGTGATCTCTGCACTCACCCATGTTGGGCGCTTGGCCCGTGCCGCATTCGTGTTTGCCCGCGAGGGCGTGTTCGGCGTTATTGATCCGGACCTCGTGCCGCCACCCGGACAGATCGGCGTACGCCTCGCGCGGCTGATCGAACGAGACGGCGCCAAATCCGGGCCACGGTTGTCGCGCGCGCTGACCCGCATGGGGCCCGCTTATCTAAAGCTCGGACAATTTCTTGCTACCCGGCCCGACGTCGTCGGCGTCGTCCTGGCGCGCGATCTCGAAAGCCTGCAGGATCGGCTGCCGCCGTTTCCGCAGCAAGAGGCCGAGGCCGTCATCACGAGCTCGCTGAACCGTCCGCTGTGTGAAGCTTTTGTCAGCCTCGGACCGGCGGTGGCAGCCGCATCGATCGCGCAGGTGCATCGCGGCGAGGTCCTATACGACGGCGCACGCCGACGGGTCGCGGTCAAGGTGCTCCGCCCCAATGTGGCCGTGCGTTTCCAGCGCGACCTTTCCGACTTCTTTTTTGTGGCGGAAAAGGCCGAGACCTTTTCGGCGGAGGCGCGCCGCCTGCGGCTGGTCGAGGTCATCAATACGATGTCACGCTCAGTCGCGATGGAAATGGACCTGCGGCTGGAAGCGGCTGCGCTGTCGGAGATGGCGGAGAATACCCGCGACGATCCCGATTTTCGCGTCCCAGCGGTGGACTGGGAGCGCACCACCCACAACGTGCTGACCATGGAGTGGGTGGACGGCATCGCTTTAAATGACCATGCCCGGCTGAAGCAGGCAGGCGTCGATTTGCCCGATCTCGGTCGCAAGGTCATCCAGAGCTTCTTGCGCCATGCTCTGCGCGACGGCTTCTTCCATGCCGACATGCATCCGGGCAACCTGTTCCTCGACGAGACCGGGCGGCTGGTTGCGGTCGATTTCGGCATCATGGGCCGGCTGGAACAGAAAGAGCGGCGTGTTCTCGCCGAGATTCTGTTTGGCTTCATCACCCGCGACTACCGGCGCGTTGCCGAGGTCCATTTCGAGGCGGGCTACGTGCCCGCGCATCATTCGGTGGAGAATTTCGCGCAAGCCATCCGCGCCATCGGCGAGCCGATCCATAATCGCACTGCCGAAGACATCTCGATGGCCAAGCTTCTGACGTTGCTGCTCGAGGTCACCGGCCTGTTTGACATGCGCACCCGTCCCGAGTTGATCCTGTTGCAGAAGACGATGGTGGTCGTCGAAGGCGTGGCGCGCAGCTTCGATCCCAAGCTCGACATCTGGAAGATCGCCAATCCCGTGGTGCGCGAATGGATCGAGCGCAACCTCGGCCCGGTCGGGCTCGTCCAGGGCGCCGTCTCGGGCGCTGGCGATCTCGCCCGCGTCCTCGTCAACCTGCCGGAGATCGCGGCACGTTCGATGGTGGTGCTTGAGCAGTTGGAAACCATGACCAGGGACGGCTGGCAGCTTTCGCCCGAGACCATCGCCGCGATGGGCCGCGCGGAGAGCCGCAAGAACCGATGGCGCACCGTCGCGCTCTGGGTCATTGCCGCCACCTTCATCGGAATTCTGATCGCCGTCCGGAATATGTGATTGCATTGCAATCATGTTGTAATAGCATTGCTATCACTTCCGGCCGGGGAACAACATGGCCAGCCTCACGATCCGCAAACTCGACGATCGCATCAAATTCCACCTGCGGCAGCGCTCGGCCCAGAATGGCCGCTCGGTCGAGGAGGAGGTGCGGGTGATCCTGCGCGAGGTGTTGGGGGACCAGACGGAGCCGCCCGTAACGCCCACAGCTCGTCCCGCATCATCTGCGCCCCAACGTATGGCAGCGCCCGGGATGGCATGCGTCACGCTGATCATCGGCGGCGGGATTGCTGCCTACAAGTCGCTGGACCTGATTCGGCGGCTGAAGGAGCGTCAAATCCAGGTCCGCTGCGTGCTCACCAAGGCCGCGCAGCAATTCGTCACCGCGCTTTCAGCGAGCGCGTTGTCGCATGAACGCGTCTACACCGACCTGTTCGACCCCGCGAGCGAGTTCGACGCCGGCCACATTCGCCTCGCGCGCGACTGTGACCTGATCGTGGTGGCGCCGGCCACGGCCGACCTGATGGCCAAGATGGCGCACGGCCATGCCGACGATCTCGCCAGCGCCATCCTGCTCGCGACGAACCGGAAGATCCTGCTTGCGCCGGCAATGAACCCGCTGATGTGGAGCAATGCCGCGACGCGCCGCAATGTCGCACAGCTTCAGCGCGACGGCGTCGTCATGGTCGGCCCCAATGCCGGCGAGATGGCGGAAGCGGGAGAGGCTGGCGTCGGCCGGATGGCGGAGCCGACCGAGATCGCATCCACTGCGGAAGGTTTGCTGAGGCCGCCGCGTCCGCGCCCGCTCGCAGGCAAGCGCGTGCTGATCACCGCAGGCCCCACCCACGAGCCGATCGATCCTGTGCGCTACATCGCCAATCGCTCCTCCGGCAAACAGGGATTTGCCATCGCCGCCGCGGCGCACGCAGCAGGCGCCGACGTGACCCTGGTGACTGGTCCCGTCGAGCTCGACGATCCCGTTGGCGTCGTGGTCAGACATGTCGAATCGGCGCGTGAGATGCTGCAGGAAGTGGAAGCAGCGCTTCCGGTCGACATCGCGATCTTCGCAGCGGCGGTCGCGGACTGGCGTATCGCCAACGAGGGCACTCAGAAGCTGAAAAAGACCTCCGCCGGAATTCCCGCGTTGCAACTCGTTGAAAATCCAGACATTCTCGCCACGGTCTCAAAGCTGGGAGACCAGCGGCCGCCGCTGGTGATTGGCTTTGCCGCCGAGACGGAGCAGCTGATCGACAACGCCAAGGCGAAGCTGAAGCGCAAGGGCTGCGACTGGATCGTTGCCAATGACGTCTCGCCTTCGACCGGGGTGATGGGCGGCGACCGCAACACTGTGCATCTTTTATGCCAGAAGGATGGGGGGATCGAAGTCGAATCCTGGCCCATTTTGACCAAGGAACAGGTCGCAGCCGAATTGATCGCGCATATCGCCAGAAGTGTCGCGGACAAGGTCGTGGAGCGGGCATCTTGAGCACAAGGATCGCGGTCGAGTTCCAGTGCCTGCCGCATGGCGAGGGGCTGCCGCTGCCGGCGTATCAGACTGCCGAGGCCGCGGGACTCGACCTCTTTGCCGCGATCCCCGCAGAACCTCCCCTGACGCTTGCACCTGGAAAGCACACGCTGGTGCCCACGGGACTGATCATTGCGCTGCCTCCGGGCTATGAGGCCCAAGTGCGGCCGCGCTCTGGGCTGGCCGCCAAGCACGGTGTGACCGTGCTGAACTCGCCCGGCACGATCGACGCCGATTATCGCGGTGAGATCCGCGTGATCCTGATCAATCATGGCGAGCAACCCTTCACGATCCGTCGCGGCGAGCGCATCGCGCAGCTGGTCATCGCTCCGGTTGTGCAGGCTACCCTGGCGCCCGGCGCCTCGCTCTCCTCAACCGACCGCGGCGCCGGTGGATTCGGCTCCACCGGACGCTAGCATGAGAGTTCCAACTTTCGCCTCAGGTCGTGTGCCTGATGTGTATGTCAAATCCACCACATTGGATTAACTCAGAGCATCAATCGATTCCCGTAAGAGCCGGGGGCGGACCGGGTCGCATTTTTGCGTGCCGACGCTCGCGTTCACGATCTGGACTCTTACCGGTCGAGTCACCTTGAGGATAAAGTTTTTGAGGCTAATGTCTTTTGATTCGCGCTCGGCTGGGGAACGACTCCGGGTGCAACTTCGTGCGATTTTGGGGCGATTATGTCAGGCGTGATCGTGTCGATGCGTCGGACGCTGCTATCGTGCACATCATTGGTGCGCGGCGGCCTGATTGGACTGGCTGCGGCGCTGCTTCCGGCGGTACCGGCGAAAGCCGCCGGCCTTGTCGGCCCCTCGTCGAGCATCTTTGAATTGAACTGGCATGAACTCGCAGCGCTGACGCCGGTGCTTGCATTGCTGGGCTTTTCGGTCGTGGCCGCCGTCCTCTTGATGCGGACGCGGTTGGGGGCGGTCAGCAAGGAGGCTCGGTTGCGCAGCCGGATCGGGGAGCTGCAGCTTCAGGCCAACCGGTTTCGTGCGCTCTTGCTCGCCGAACCCCAAATTTTGATTTCGTGGGTGGCGGGCGACGATCGTCCGGAAATCTCGGGCGACATCACGCTTGTTCTGCCACAGGAGGCACCTTCGCAGCGCGTTCTTGCCTTCGGAGCTTGGCTGCCGCCGGCACCGGCCTTTCAAATGGATCGCGCCGTCGACGCGCTGCGCGACCGGGGGGAGGGCTTTCAACTCCATTTGACGGGCACAAATGGTCGCCCGATCGAGGCGGTCGGGCGCGCGACCGGCGGCCAAGCCATTGTGCGGATTCGCGAACTCAGCGGCTTGCGACAAGAATTGGCTGAAACCAATCTGCGGTACGAGGCGCTTCTGGAAGAGACCGAGATGTTGCGCGGCTTTGCCGATGCCGCGCCCTGGCCGATCTGGGCCAAAAGCGAGAACGGCAATCTGAGCTATGCCAACCCGGCTTATGCGCGGGCTACGGAGGCGGTGAGCATGTCCGACGCGATCGACCGCCGTCTGGAATTGCTCGACAGCAGCGACCGCGTCGAGATGGAACACGCCCTGAGCAGCACCGCGAACTTCGATGCCCGGCTACCGATTGTGAACGGCGGCGAACGGCGGATCTATGACGTGCACGCCGTCAATGTCGGCCGCGGAAGCGTCGGCATCGCCATCGACGCCAGCGAGGCCCATGCGCTGAGCTCGGCGCTGGTACGGATGGCGGAAGCGCATCGCCGCACGCTTGATCAGCTCTCCTCCGGGGTTGCGGTGTTCGACGCCCAACAGCGCCTGGCGTTCTACAACGATTCCTATCGCAGACTCTGGGATCTCGATCGTGCCTTCCTCGACGGCAATCCCGACGATTCCCGTGTGCTCGATCGGCTGCGCGCCGCGCGCAAATTGCCGGAGCAGCCGGACTTTCGGGCTTGGAAGGCGAAGCTGCACGAAGCCTATCGAGCGGTCGAGGCTGCCAAGGACACCTGGTTCCTGCCCGATGGGCGCGCACTCAGCGTCGTCACTACGCCGAACCCGGAAGGTGGCGTCACCTATCTGTTCGATGACGTCACTGAAAGCCTTGAGCTTGCGCGACGGTTCGACGGCCTGATCCGGGTACAGCGTGCAACGCTCGACAGCCTTGCTGAAGGCGTTGCGGTGTTCGGCAGCAGCGGCCGGGCGCAGTTGTTCAATCCCGCCTTTGCCAGGATGTGGAAGCTGTCACCGGACGCGATGCGCGAACGCCCGCATATCGAGAAGGTGGAAGCCTGGTGCAGGGCTCTGTTCGACGACACCGGAGCGTGGCGACGGATTCGCGAAGCGATCACCTCGATCGAGAACCGGGTCGATGTATCGCTGAAACTTGAGCGCAACGACGGTAGCGTGATCGACTGCATGATCCGGCCGCTGCCTGACGGCGCCACCATGCTGACCTTCCAGGACATCACCGACACCGAGAACGTCGAACGCGCACTACGCGAGCGCAATGAGGCGCTGGAAGCCGCCGACCAGATGAAGGTCGACTTCGTCCACCATGTCTCCTACGAGCTGCGCGCGCCGCTCACCACCATCATCGGTTTCGCCCACTTCCTCAGCGATCCCGCAACCGGCCCGCTGACGCGGAAGCAGGCCGAGTATCTCGACTACGTCACCAAATCGACCAACGCGCTCTTGGCGCTGACCAACAATATTCTCGATCTTGCCACCATCGATGCTGGTGCGATGAAGCTCGAATTAGGCCCCGTCGACATCGGCAAGGCGATCGAGCTTGCAGCCGAGGGCATCCAGGACCGGCTTGCGACCGACCGCATCCGCCTCAAGGTCGACATCGCGCCCAATGTCGGCAGCTTTGTCGGTGATGAGAAGCGCATCGTGCAGGTGCTCTATAACCTACTAGCCAATGCCGTCGGTTTCGCGCCGCAGGATTCGATCATTGGCATCAGCGCACGCCGCACCGAGCGCAGCGTCGCCTTCACCGTCACCGATTCCGGACCCGGCATACCGATCGAGATGCAGGACAAGGTGTTCAACTGGTTCGAAAGCCACTCGCACGGCTCGCGGCATCGTGGCGCCGGCCTCGGGCTGTCGCTGGTGCGCTCCTTCGTCGAACTGCACGGCGGCAAGGTGCACGTGGATTCGATCGTCGGCAAGGGCACGAGCGTAACCTGCGATTTCCCGATCGATCAGGCGGCGCGTCGCGACGCAGCAGAATGAGTTCGCCAACGACATTTGCACTCACGCTCGCCGATGAGACGGCGACGGCGCATCTGATGGCCGATCTCGCGCTGCTGGTCGGCCCCGGCGACGTCATCACGCTGTCCGGCGACCTCGGCGCCGGCAAGACCGCCGCTGCGCGTGCCATGATCCGCTATCTCGCCGGTGACGACGCGCTGGAAGTGCCGAGTCCGACCTTCACCCTGGTGCAGGGCTACGAGCTGCCGGCATTTCCTGTCACCCACGCCGACCTCTATCGCGTCGAAGATCCAACTGAGCTTGAGGAGATCGGCCTTTCGCCGATGCCCGAGGGCACGCTGACGCTGATCGAATGGCCGGAGCGCGCGCCGTCCGCGCTACCCGAGGACCGCATCGACGTCGCGTTGAACCATCGGTCGGACCTCGGGCCCGGCGCGCGGGCTGCCGAAATCACGGGTTACGGCAGGGCGGCAAGCCAGGTGACAAGGTTGAAGACGCTGCGGGAATTTCTTGAAACGGCAGGCCATGAGAATTCCTGTCGTCAACGCATGGCGGGCGATGCCTCGACCCGATCCTATGCGCGGCTGATCCGCGACGGCGGCGTCGTCATCCTGATGAATTCCCCGCGCCGCCCCGACGGGCCGGCGATCTACGGCGGCAAGTCCTACAGCGCGGCCGTGCACCTCGCTGAGGACGTCAGGCCCTTCGTTGCAATTGCTGACGGTTTGCGCGCGCACGGCGTCTCGGCGCCGGTAATTGATCACGCTGATCTCGTTAACGGCTTCCTGATAACCGAGGATTTCGGCAGCGAAGGCGTGGTCGAGGGCAGCCCGCCGCGGCCGATCGTCGAACGCTACGAAGCCGCGACCGAGATGCTGGCCGCGCTGCACGGTGAGGTCCTGCCCGATACTGTGCCGCTCGCCGAGGATAGCTACACCGTTTCGTCGTTCGATACCGAAGCGCTCCTGATCGAGATCGGGCTGATGGTGGAATGGTATCTGCCCGACCGCGGCACCGCGCTGAGCCAGGAACAACACGATGAATTCGTGGCGATGTGGCGCGAACTGCTGCGAAGGGCTGACGATGCGGCGAAGACCTGGGTGTTGCGCGATTTCCACTCGCCCAACCTGATCTGGCTTCCCGAGCGCAGCGGGATCGCGTGCGTCGGCGTGATCGATTTCCAGGATACCGTGCTGGGGCCCGCCTCCTACGACGTCGTGTCATTGCTGCAGGACGCGCGGATCGACGTGCCCGAAACGTTCGAGTTGGCGCTGTTGTCGCGCTACATCCGGGCTCGCCGCGCGGCAGATCCCAGCTTCGACCCGGTCGCATTCGCAGAACTCTACGCCATCATGTCAGTGCAGCGGAATACGCGCCTGCTCGGCACCTTCGCACGATTGAACCGGCGTGACGGCAAGCCCCAATATCTCCGCCACCTGCCGCGGATCTGGACCTATCTCAACCGTTCACTGGCGCATCCGACGCTCGCGCCTCTCCGCGAGTGGTATCTTGCTAACGTTCCGCCGCCGCTTCGCTGATTTTTGCCCTGTTAGACCATGATTCCGGATCATGCCCGGCTGTGTCTCACATTCGTCATGTCGGACGGATAAGGCCTAGGAGATCGATGCGGTGGCCGAATTCGCGTGATAGGATCGGCCGATTCAAACAGAGGTTTGAGAAGTCCTTACGTGCCCGTCAAACCGACCAAAGCCATGGTGCTTGCCGCAGGGCTGGGCCTGCGGATGCGCCCCTTGACTGAAAAGATGCCGAAGCCGCTGGTGAGCGTCGCGGGACGGCCGCTGCTCGACCACGTACTCGACAAGCTCGCCGAGGCCGACGTCACCGAGGCCGTGGTCAACGTGCATTACCTGCCCGACCAGATCATCGACCATGTCGCGACTCGCGCGCGCCCGCGGGTGATCATCTCGGATGAGCGCAACGAGGTGCTCGGCACCGGCGGCGGCGTGGTGAAGGCGCTGCCGCTGCTCGGCGATGCGCCGTTCTTCCACATCAACTCCGACACGATGTGGATCGACGGTGTGCGCCCTAACCTGGAGCGGCTGGCCGAAAGTTTCGATCCCGCGCGGATGGATATCCTGCTCCTGATGGCGCCTACCACGGACAGCATCGGCTACAATGGCCGCGGCGACTACGCCATGCTGCCGGACGGCACGTTGCGCAAGCGGCGAGAACATCAGGTGGTGCCGTTTGTCTATGCCGGCGCTGCCATCATGTCGCCGACCCTGTTTGCAGGCGCGCCGAAGGGCGAGTTCTCGCTGACCAGGATGTTCGACCGTGCCAACGAGCAGGAGCGGCTGTTTGGGCTGCGCCTCGACGGCGTATGGATGCATGTCGGAACCCCCAATGCTATCCAGGCTGCGGAAGAAGCGTTGCTGGAGAGCGCGACATAGCCTGTGTCGACGGTCCTGCCGGACTTGATCTGGCATCCACAATTCTACGCATCTCGAAGATTCATCCCAAAGGTCTGGCGCGAAACTGCCGCTGCGAGTTAGTTTGCCACAACGCAATGGTTGATCCTGCCGCAGGCGGGCGCGAGGTGAAGGGAGCTCGCAGCGAGAATGCCCTCGCGCCGTCATTGAGACCCGATCAGCGGTTGAACAATTGCCGCATCACGTCGTTCATCGGCGGGCTGTCCTGCGGCGTTGGCGGTGGATTGTCTGGGCGCGGCGGCGGAGGCGCGGCCTGCGGTGTGGTGTTGCCGGGCGTCACCGGCATGCTGCGGCCTTGGCTGGTGTTGTTATTGCGCAAGCCCTGCTGGATCAGGTTGCCGATGGCTTCGCCAAGTGTGCCATCAGGTGTGCCCGATGGCGATTGTTGGGGCTGCGCGCCATTCGGCCTGCCGAGCCCCAGGCTGTCGAGGATGCTGTCCAATCCGGCGCCGTCAGGGCCGAACAGGCCCTTGCCCATCTCGCGCAGCTTCGCGTAGGCTGCTTCCGGATGGTCCAGCACGCCGGCCATATCCGGATAGATGCGCGGCGCGGCCCACGATCCTTCGACCATCACGGGAATGCCGAAGCCCACCGGATCGCCTTTGCGGCCCTGGCCTTCGGTCGTCAAGACGAGCTTGGGTTCGACCCGGAATGCCATCATTTTGGTGCCGAGGTCGATGGTGCCGGCCCCGGTCATCTTCACCAGCGGCCCGATCAGGTTCAGGTCGGTCGTCACCGCCTGGCCTTTGTCGACGCGGAAAGAGGCGGAGAGCTGCGACAAATTGGTGCTGAGCTCGTCGCTCTGCTGCCAGCCCGACAGCGTGCCCGAAGTCAGCGAACGCATCATCTGCGCAATATTGATGCTGCGGATGGCGCCGTCCTGGAAATTGGCAAAGACCATGCCTGCAAGGTTCGACATCAGGGCGCGCTGGCTACCGCCGACCGAACGAAGGGCGAGCTTCGCCTGCAGCTTGCCGTCGATCTCGTCGAAGCCGGCAAGATTCGTCAGCAGTGACCGCGCGCGCACGCCGACGAGGTCGGAATGGATCGAAAAACTCGGACTGCCGCTGCTCGCATCCAGCATCACCTTGCCGCTGATCTGGCCGCCATAGGCGCCGAGATTGGAGACGTCGGCCTTCAGCAGGCCTTGGGCGAGCTGCGCTTGGAGAACAATCGGCGCGAAACGGGACTTGCCGATATTGGCCTCGGTCACCGAGACTCGTGCCTGCGCATCGACATAGTTCAACCAGGAGACGTCGATCGGCGCGTCGCTCCAGGGCTCGGTGATCGAATTATCGGCGGATTCCGTCAGGGGAATGTTGAGCCGCTGGAAGTCGAGGTCGAGCGTCACCAGTGGCTTGCTCGCGATGTCGATCGAGGCCGAGCCGCTGAAGGCCCCGTCACTGACCATGCCGCTCAGGCCGTTGATCATCACGACCGCGCCGTTGAGACTGGCTTCGGCTTTGCCCGACACCGGGCCCTCCAGGGTACCCGGCATTTGAATCGAAAACTCTATCCGTATCCTCTGCTGCTCGGTTGGCGTGTTTGCCTTGACATCGAACTTGATGGCACGTTCGCCGGCGCGCGCCGTGCCAGTGAAGCTGCTCGCGACGACTTCAGCATTGATCGCCTCGATACGGCCTTCCACGCGGTCGCGCGTCGTCGAGAAGGCAAGCGCGCCGTCGTTGATCTTGACGCGATCGATGTGGGTCGTGCTCGCGGCCGTCACCGGCTTCGGCGGGTTGGTGCTCGGCAGGCGCTCGCGTAACAGTGGCAGATAGAGCACGGGGCGGGTGAGAATGAGCTCGTTCACCTGCCGCTGGCCGGACCATGCGCTCGAAAGCGGCATGTCGGCCTCGAGGCTATCCGCGGTGATGCGGCGGATGCCGCTTTGATCGTCAGGGTCCTGCAGCGTGAGCTCGTTGAACGTCAATTTCAGCGAGGGCCACAGGCTGACCTTGGTCGTACCGGCAATCGTCAGCCGGTAGCCGGTCTCGCGCTCGATCTGCGATTGGATCCCCGAGGCCAGGAAGCCGGAGGGGATTCCGACCGTCATCGCCAGCGCGAGGAGGACAACGACGGCGGCAACTGCGATGCCAATGATCTTGATGGCTCTCATGTCGACTTCCCAAATAGTACGACAGCATCAAACGCCCAGCGCTTCAGACTTACAGGGCGCTTCGAGTTTACCCGGAAGGGGGACGGCACCAAACTTCAGGCCCAACGCAAGAAGGCGGTCGGCTGTCTGCAGCGTAGCCGTATCCTGCCGAAGAACATGACCAAGCTGAGGCCGATCGTGCGGAATGAATGAGACGCCGCTGGATTCTCGCGCAAGATCTACTCCGCCGCCGGGTGCACGACGCCTTTCGGCACGGACGCTGTCCGGCTCGGTTGCGTCTCGTGGCGATCCTCCGCGTCATGGTCGGTATCGGGACTGTGCACGATCATCAGCTTGCCGAAACGCCAGATCAGCGAGCCGAGATCGTCCATCACCATGAACATTGCCGGCACGAAGACCAACGAAAGGATGGTCGAGAACAAGAGGCCGCCGATCACCGCAAGCGCCATCGGCGAGCGGAATTCGCCGCCGGCGCCGACTCCGAGCGCGCTCGGGACCATGCCGGCGATCATCGCGATCGTGGTCATCACGATGGGCCGGGCGCGCTTCATGCCGGCATCGATCATCGCGTCCTCGCGTGGCGTGCCTTCGCGGATGGATTCGATGGCGAATTCTACCAGCATGATGGCGTTTTTCGTCACGATGCCCATCAGCATCAGGATGCCGATCCACACCGGCGTGGTCAGCTGCTTGCCGGTAACGAGGAGCGCAGCGATCGCGCCGCCGATCGATAGCGGCAGCGAAAACAGGATGGTAATGGGCTGCAGGAATGTGCCGAACAGGAGCACCAACACGGCGTAGACCATCATCAGGCCGGCGGTGATCGCGGTGGCAAAACCGTCGGACAATTCGTTCAGGCTTTCCGCGTCGCCTGATGGGCTCACCCTCACGCCCTTCGGCAAACTCTTCATGACCGGCAGATCGTCGATCTTCCGCGTGGCGTCCCCGAGCGCGGCCGAGCCGACCAGATCGGCGGCAACGGTAGCCTGGCGCTCCCGGTCGTACCGGTTGATGCTGGTCGGGCCCTGATCGAGCTTGACGTCGGCGATGACGGATAGCGGCACGCCGCCCTTTTCGCCGTGCTCTCCGAGCGGCACGCGAAGTTGTTCGAGCACTTTCAGGTTGCCGCGCGCGCTATCTTCGAGCTGCACCCGGACCGGCACCAGCCGGTCGCCGGTGTCGAACTTGGCAAGCGCCGGGCCGACATCGCCGATCGTCGCGACGCGGATGGTCTGCGACAGGCCTTCGGTCGAGATGCCGAGCCGCGCCGCCAGGTCGCTGCGTGGCTCGATGCGAAGCTCGGGCCGGTCGAGCGCCGTTTCCGGGGTCACGTTGGCGATGATCGGAATCCGCTTCATCTGCGTCGCCAGCTCGCTGGCGACGTTGTTGACGATGTTGCTGTCCACGCCGGTGATAACCAGCGAGATTGCGCGCAGGCCATTTTCGTCAAGGAACCAGGAGCGAATATCGGGAACGTCTTCAAGTTCTTTACTGATAGAAAGCTCAAGCTCGCGCTGGGTGATCTCACGCGACTTTTTGGGGGTGTAGTTGATGATCAGCGCCGCGCGTCGCACCTCCTGCATGCCGGGCGGGACGCGACCGCCGTCGACGAATATGCTCTTTACTTCCGGCCGCTCGCGCAGGCGGGCGACGATGTCTTCCGTGACCTGTTCGGTGTAGGCGAGCTGGGTGCCGGGTGGCAGCTCGATCGCGAGCAGCGAGCGCGCGGTGTCCTGCGCAGGCAGGAAGCCTTGCGGCAACAGCGTGATGCTCCAGATCGAGGCCGCGAAGATGCCGAACCCGATCAGCACGGTGATGAAATGGTGCTTCACCGACCAGGCCACGATGCTGTGGTAGGTTTGCAAGATGGGGCCCGGCGGTGGCTCGTCGTGGGTGTGGTGCTTGAGGAAGTAGGCGGCCAGCACCGGCGTGACGAAGCGTGCGGCGAGCAGCGAGAAGAACACCTGCACCGAAACGGTGATGCCGAACTGCTTGAAAAACTG
>JGI24705J35276_12238717_pt1 | contig 42399 bp, 32 predicted proteins | sample TergutNt197P4_FD_35276 | JGI IMG/M metagenome (IMG submission 35276) | reverse complement strand
CGCCGGTACCGCTGCCGCGCCGGATGTGGGCCGGCGGCGAGCTGGAGTTCATCGACCCCTTGCGCGTCGGCGACGAACAGACCCGGACGTCGCGCATTTCTGATGTAACGGTGAAGAGCGGCTCCACCGGCGTGCTGTGCTTCGTCTCCGTCGAGCATGTCATCACCACGCAGCGCGGGGTGGCGATCCGCGAGCGGCAGGACATCGTCTATCGCGATGCAGGAGGCACGCAACCGGCCGCGCCGGCGAAAACGCCACCCCCGCCGCCGAAAGCGCAGCACCGCGAGACTCACGTCTCCGATCCCGTGCTGCTGTTCCGCTATTCCGCCCTGACCTTCAACGGCCACCGCATCCACTACGACCGCGACTACGCTACCCAGATCGAGGGCTACCCGGGGCTGGTTTTCCACGGGCCACTGCAGGCGGCGCTCATCATCGAGTTCGCTGCACGATTGCGCGGCGGCCCCCCTCCGAAGAAGTTCACCTATCGCGGCGTGCAGCCGCTGTTCGAGGGCAGCGAGTTCTCCATCAACGCCAATGACAACGGCGCCAACATGGAATTGTGGACCGCGAACGCGGAAGGGCATCCAACCATGAAAGGCACGGCGGTGTGGTGATATCCGCCGTAACTGCTAAGTGGGCGGGCCTGATGATAATACATCTCCCGCAGGGCTATCGAATTTGCGCGTCTCGCGGCCATTCACTCCGTCGTCATTCCGGGGTGGCGCGAAAGCGCCGAGCCCGGAATCCATAGCCACAGGCAAGCGAAATGGCGGCTTAATCTTCCTTAAAGTGTCCGTTGGCCATAAAGGCTCCCCAACAACACTCTTGTTCATTATCATCATCACTCGGAAGCCATGGGTGGAGCGTCCCTTCTGGTTTCACATCTTCAAAATAGACGAAACCATCGGGCGAAAGAACAATTGCGCGGGTCTTCGAACCGTTCATCAATTTGATTTCGGTCAAATGTGGATCCAAAATATTTGACGCTGGCCCGTCCACGACAAATGCTTCATTTATTTTGCCGACATCTTTGGCAAGCATTTCGTCCTTGCAGTTGTTATAGTCCTCCGTCTCCACGACGGCATTACTGTATTGACATGAACCTGCCCGAATGGGTTCCATGGAAATACGAACTTCTGTTCCATAACAATCTGGTGCGCCACAATCAGCCGCATGTAGGTCTGCAACAAGTCGAAGTTCTATTGCTCCCGTGGGTGAGAACTTAACCAGCCCCGACTTGAAATATCTTTTGAGAAACGGGCTCGATGTACAGTCCGGCGATTCCGCGAATACGCATTGCGGAACGATGAACGCGATAAATAAAACAATACCTGCAGACTTGATTCTCATACAATCCACCTTTTGATCCAACGAATGAATTCAGTAAACGCCGCAGGCGGTCCGCTGCAATAACCCGTAATGTTGCCTCGTACCCCGAATTCCCTCTTAACTCCTCACTCTACCATAATTCGCGTGACGAGCGGCGCGTTGGCGCTGTCCGAAACCTAAGGAGATACTGCTACGATCTTGTAACTTTCCAGGCGGAGCGAGGACACCTCCCCCTTGAGAGAGGCTATCGACTCCAAGCCCACGTCACGCGCGGCGGCCAATGCGCGCGATCGATAAAAACATAAGCCGTTGCACTATCCGGACCCAAAATGGCGAACTGGACGCAAAAACCGCCATCGGTTGGCGCTTGCCTCGCGCCCCAAGGCGCGTTCGCTCGCCGCTTATCTGGCGGCACCCGCAGATCCGCCGCCTCATCATAAGTTTCCAGCACGCTGGTCAAGAGCACGTCGCAGCCGATCTCCTCTGGCTTTGGCAACGCGCCTCTTACATAGAGGTACGGATAGACTTGCAATAAGAACTCAAACGGGCCTTCTGGCGGGTTGGCGCCAAAGCTGCGCCAATAGGGAAACCCGCCAGCCTTTGTGTAAAACCGAAAGCCTTCATCTTCGTAGGCTTGCAGCTTGCGAAAAGGCTCCTGCTTGTCTTCATCAGCGTCCAAGAGGAGATAGTCGTCGAAATAAACATCGCGTTCATCGGCGCAAACCCCATCCTCGTATTCGTCCCAGCCCGTGATCCACAGCTCGCCGTACATCGTCGGAGGCTTAAAGCGCTCAACCACTTTCTCGCCAGTCTCCAACGTGCGCGAGATCGCCACATGAGGATTGGGTGCCGGCGGCCCGGCCGGCGGCTCTGTCAATCCATCGCCAAGCTCCTCGCAGCGCAGAATGAGCGAAGCCGTGCAGCCTGCGTCATAGGCAGAAGAGGAGCACCCCGCCGTTGGGCATTGAAACAGATGCAGCACATGCACGTCGTCGCCAAGGCCCAAGCCCGCAGCTGCATTATGCGGCAACTGCGCCAACAGCACCATGCTCCCCATGCAGTCGCGGCAAACAGGCCATCGCTCGACAGGAAAGCCCCACGGCAGACCGCCGAACTTCGGCATTAACGCCGTTTGCGGCGGCTGCAGGCTTGCGACTACCACGCGCGGAACGAAAATCTTCATTCAAACCTCGATCCCAAAGCGACCCATCTCTGCGCGCCGCCTTCGCCCATACCGTTAGATGGGACACAAGTTCGCACGAGGACGCAAGGCCATGTGGCCCCCTCACAGAGCCCGCACGCGATCTGCGAGCAGCTTGCGTGCCGCCTCATATTTGGCACGCGCCTGCTTGATCGCCTCATCCGCCTCATCAAGCGCCTTCTCTTGGGCAAGCATCTTCTGCGAGTAAAGCCGGGCGAGGTCCGAGCCCTGAGGCGCCGATTTCAGGTTTTCGCGTAGACGGTCCTGGTCATTGGTGATGCCTTTGCGTTGCTCCTCAAGCCGGGCGATCTCCGCCTGGGCCTCATCGCTCGCCTTGGCCGCCTCGGCCACGGGAACGAGGCGCCTTTTGGTTTCATCGCTGAGCCCGGATGCAACAATCAGCGCGTGGATACGCTCGCCGGTGACCTCTGCGATGTTAATGACTGCGACTGTGGGACGCTCCAGAACTACCTTGAATTGCCGGGACTGGCCTGGCTCAACATCGAAACGCAGGCGATACGTCTGCCCGGCGATCGAGGCCTCTTCCGGCTTGGGTTCGACTAGGGTCCAGCCAGTCATGCCCAGTTGCTCAACCACCATGTGCCGCACGTCCGGCAAACCGTTCTTCACGCGATAGGTCGTGGTTTCCCGCATTCGGCTCTCGATATGAAGCAAACCGTCGACCGCCTTGACGCTGGTCACCGTCGAGGCAGAGCCCGCTTCTCTGTCGACCAGCACTTTCTGATCGGCAGCAAAGCCAAGCAGACGGAAATCTCCGGCAGGCAGGAGCGGGAATTGCGCTTCGCCCGAAAACAGCGGCCCCGCCTCGGTCGCCTCGTAGACCGTCACCGAGCCTGCTGGCAACGAGGTTGCCCCGTCATTCTTCAAGGTCAGAGCCTGCCAGGGATTGCGACCACCCCGGTACCACGCGACTGTCTGCACGGGGAGCTTGAGATCAACAAAGGGAACAGTCAGGCTTTCACCCGATCCCACGCTGACTGGCATCGAAAGAGCAAAGCTTGCGCCCGCCACATTTTCCGCTGCATCGCTGCCGGGCTCCTGCGGCTTCGACGGGTTAATATCAGTAGTACTGTAACCACCGGCGACGGAGAAGTCGCCCCCGACGCCTGCGTAGTCGCGCCGGAGATCAGCAGGAGGCGGGGACGGGGGCGGGGGCGACAGCGCCCGCGCAGGAATGGACTTGGCCCTTCCCTCAGGCAGAGCAGCCGCGGCGACCGCATTCTGTCCTTGATCCGAGGGCGCTACCGCGGTGCGGCTGACCGGAGGCGCACTTACTGGGCGGACCACATAATAGGGATCGTAAAGCGCCTGGCGAAAAGTCACGGGTGACGCAGAGGACAGAGTGATCGCCACGTCTTTCCAGGGATTGCCTGTCATGTTTTCCAGCACGACCCATCCTTGCAGCCGGGCCTTATCCTCTCCGGCTTTCGCCAGGGTCAACCGATAGGCGGCCTTCCAGACCGGCGCTTCGGCCACGTAGCCGATGCGCACGGTGCGCTTGCCACCTTCTGCGAGCTTGATCGTGATATCGCGCCCGGAGCGATCCTGCGCTGCGCGCAGGGCCTTGAGCGCGGTCTCCACCTGCTCACCGAGCCGCGCATCTCTGAATTCCAATCCTTGCGCCTCCTCAAGGACGAATTGCTCGACCGATGCGCCGGAGAGAACCGAGACGCGCGTGCGCGTCATCACCGTATCGTCCTTTCCGGTCACCGTCTCCGTCTGCACGCTGGCGATACGCCCTTCGATCGCGCGGGGCCCGGCGAGCTTGATCTCGGCGCCCTTCAACGCTGAGATCAAGGCGGGCATGCTATCGAGATCGGACCTGGCAAAAGGCAGCGACGCGAAGGCTTGCTCCGCTCCGGCCTTGCCCGGCAGCGTTGCCGACGCCGGGCCGGCAGGATCGAGTATCACCATACTCTTGAGAATGTCATCGACCTGGTCGAGCCGGGCCCGCAATGTCAGCGTCTCCCTTCCGCTGACTTCGGCCACATATTCGAAATAACCGACACCGCCTGTGCCGAGCACGGCGCGCTTGAGAGCAAGTTCGGAAGCTTGGGCGGCGTTGCCAAGAATAGTGGCAGCCATCAGGATAAGAAAAAATGGAGAACGCATATCGTCCCTTGAAAATTAGGGGGCGCGAAGCTTCAATCGCATGAACGAGCCAGGGCCCCATCCCAGCCAGATGCGTCGTAACCTTCCTGATGGCGCCGAAACCAACGTCATAAGGCGAGCAAGGACATGGCGGAAACAATGTGTCACAACCGAGACGGAATGTGAGGACCACGCGGCGGACGTCGTAGGGTTGATGATTGCGCAGGAGGTTATAGGACTGCAGCAGCAAGGCTCGCGGATTCCACCGTGTCACTGCTCCGCGCGCATTTCACAACAACGGCAGACTCGGTTTTGACGCCGAATCGATCCCACACGTTGCCGAGGCGATTTCAGCCACAATGTTGTTTAGTCAGAACTGGCCTTCACGCGCCACTGCAAGAATCCCTGAAGTAGCCGCTCTGATTGTTCGCGCTTGGCGAAATCATCGCCCGCATTTGACGCCAGGACTGATCGAGACTGCGACGAGACCGGCACCGCGTCCGCAAGCCATTGCTGCAAGCCTGACGATGCTTCCGTCGCGCGAGACGTCGGCGCGATGGAGAGAAAGATGATCGCCACGGCAGCAGCACCGGCGATAACTGTCGCGATGCCTCCGGCAGCCAACAATTTCCGTTTCTGAACTCGACCATGCACAGACCCGGAATCTGCTTTCGGCGCCTCTTCCACCGGAGCCACATTAGGCGCTCCCTGCATATCTCCTGAGCCCGCGCCTTCCAACCCTCTTGAGAAGGCGTTTTCCAGCTCTCTTGAGATAAACGCCTCCAACAATTTCGTGATGTCCGACTCCGGAGTTGGGTCTGGTGATACATCTAGCGGAGCCACATTCGGCGCCAGCTCTATATCTCCTGAGGCGGCTTCCAAGTCTCTCGAGACGGCCTCTTCCAGCGCTTTCGCGATGTCCGGCTCCCGAGTTGGGTTCGGCGATGCTTCTACGGGATCTGCCCCCGGTTCCGTGTCTTCGACTTCTCCCACGATGGTCTCTTCCCACGCCCTCGAGATGTCAGCCACCATTGAGTGCGAGAATCGATCTGGCGACACCGCGTTCCATGGCCAAGCCAGCGCTTCTGTGGCAATTTCTTCCAGGCGCGCGCATGCGGAAGCCAGCTGCAGTGCCCCTCGCCTCCTTGAGTTTGCACCTTCTGACATCCCCGCAAGTCTTGAAGTCGGAGAATGCTGGGAACGGTTCGGCGACGCATCTGACGGAGCTTGGATATCCGGCTCATCGTCGTGCGGTGCGCGCGCCAGCGAATTGTCGAGCCAGCGGTCTGAGTCCGCCGGTTGCGCTTCCATATCGTCCGACAATCCGGGAGAAGACACTGCGAGTGTATCTTGCGTCTTCTCATTGGTCCGAGCTTCAAGCCGATCGACGGATTCGTCGAATGCGCATAGTTCGGATTCGATTGACGAAGATGGCTCGACCGATTGTGGGTCAGAGATAGGTGCTGTCCTGGTCCGCAGGTAACGTGCCGTACAGGCCGCCGGCGACGAATCCGGCAAGCTCTCAACGGATCGCTCCAGCGGAGCGTCATGTTGAGCCATGGCAGGCGATGATTCTTCGATCGGCCGTTTCCACACGGACAGCAAGGTCATACAAACGCCCCCCGATCCCGATTTAGCCATAGACACCGCACAAAACGCGTTGACTAGGCTGCTTTGATTTAACCACGCTGCTGAATTTGCGACAATTAAATCCGTCTAAGCTGGTTAACGTTACCGCCTACTCGATGAAGCCACGAACTCAGTAATACTGTTAATCTCGGCAAAACCAGGGCACGACGATCTCTGGTTCACCTTTCCCCTGTTCTTACTGCGTTAATACCTCTTGGCGAGGAGGCGCATTAGCGCAGTCTCAAGCTCCTGAGGATGAAGAGAACGAACCGCTTATGACGCAGCAGCGTTATTTCCCGGACGCTTCGCGCATCTTGGCCTGGATCTTCGCCATGCCTGATATCCAGCGGTCGTAATCGTTGGTCTTGTTGCGCATGTAGCCGAGCACCTGCGGGTGCGGCAGGATCAGGAAGGCTTCCTTCTCGATGCCATCGAGCGCGTCCCTGGCGACCTGCTCCGGCGAGAGATCGCCGTCGCCGGACTGCGGCCCCTTTGGAATGGAGCGCAGCATGTTGGTGTCGACGCCCTGCGGGCACAAGATTGAAACCTTGATACCGTCGGCTTTGTGCGAGATCGCGAGATTTTCGGCAAAGCCGACCGCAGCATGCTTGGTGGCCGAATAGGCGGGGCTGCCGACCTGCGACAACAGGCCCGCCGCGGAGATCGTGTTGAGGAAATAACCGCCGCCGCGCGCCTTCATGCGCGGGATCAGATGCCTTGCCGCGTAGACATGGGCCATGACATGGATCGCCCAGCTTCTGGCCCATGGCTCGTCCGAGGTGCCCCCAGCATTGGCCGACAGCGGATCGAAGCCGGCGCCGATACCGGCATTGGAGCAGAACAGCGCGATCGGGCCGAATTGCCGCTCGGTTTCCTCGATGACGTGAATCACCTGCTTCTCCTGCGCGACATCGCACTTGAAGGCTGCACCATCAACCAAGGCAGCCACCGCCCTCGCGCCTGCGGCCTCCATATCGGCGACCACCACCTTGGCTGCTCCAGCCTGATGAAAGATCTCGCACAGCGCCTTTCCGATGCCATTGGCGCCGCCGGTGACAACCACGACCTTGCCCGCCACCTGCATCCTGACGTCTCCCCGTTCTCTTTCTCGTTCAGGTCAATACCATGTCGAGCACGGCGGTGTAGTGGCACGCCGCACCCAGGAGCACAAAGCCATGCCAGATCGCATTCTGGAAGCGCAGGCGCTGCCAAGCGTGAAAGATCACCCCGAACGTGTAGAGCGCGCCGCCCGCGATCACGAACCAGAGTGCCATCGCCGGCAATGCCTTTACGACAGCATCATACAACATCAGGCCGCTCCAACCCATCGCCAGGTAGATGCCGATCGACACCCGGTCGAAGCGGCCGGGCCACGCAAGCTTGAGCGCAATGCCAAAGATCGCCATGCACCAGACCCCAATCAGCAGCACGACTGCGAACACGCTATCCTTCAAATCCAGGATGAACGGCGTGTAGGTCGCAGCGATCAAAAGATAGATCGCCGAATGATCGAAGCGACGCAGCAGCCATTTGGCGCGCGATACCGGCCAAAGATTGTAGGTCGCCGACAGCACCAGCATCGACAACAGTCCCGCGACATAGATCGAGACACCGACGATATCGAGCGCGCTTGCATAGATCGCCGTAAGCACGACCAGCACGGTTGCGGCAATCAGCCCGGCCAACACGCCGATGCCATGGACGATGCCGTCCGCGATCAGCTCGGCGCGATCATAATGCCAGCGGAAGGCATCGGCGGCCGCATGAACGGAGGTGGAGGCGAGTTGTTTCAACCTGAAAATTGTCATGGCGCTCCGGATCCAGAAAGGTACGGTGAACCATAGGTATGGTAAGGTCAATGCTACGTTCAAATACCTTTGGCGCAAAATCGGGCCGGAAGCATGAAGCTTGATTTTCGCTCGGCAGTTGCCACCTTTGTGATCAGGATCCCTCATCCCTGGGCACGCCCCCGCCTCTCGCAACGAGATTTCCCCGATCATATGGCTTTCAGTTTTTCCGATGTGGTCGAGGAAGCGCGCCTGTCGGCGCGGGCGCTGCTGGACTATGGCGAGCACTTCTTCAATCCGACCGTTCGTCTCGGCGTCACCGGCCTGTCACGGGCGGGCAAGACCGTCTTCATCACCGCCTTGATCCGCGGGTTGACCGGCGGCGGCCGCTTCCCGGTATTCGAGGCCTACGCCACAGGGCGGATTGCGCGGGCCCGCCTTGAACCGCAACCCGACGATGCGGTACCGCGATTTGACTACGAGAACCACATCCGCTCGCTGATCGAGGAGCGGCGCTGGCCGCATTCCACCGTCGATATCAGCGAGCTGAGGCTGGTCATCGACTACCAGCGGCAGAACGGCGCCGATCGCACGCTGACGCTCGACATTGTCGACTATCCCGGCGAATGGCTGCTCGACCTGCCACTCCTGCAGAAAAGTTACGAACAATGGTCGGCGGAAAGTCTTGCACTGTCACGCGAGGTTCCGCGCGAGCATCTGGCCGCAAGCTGGCACGCGCATCTCACAACGCTTGATCCCGAGGCCCCCGCCGACGAGCAGGCGACGCTGGTGGCGGCAAAGCTGTTCACTGAATATCTGCGCGCCTGCCGCGACGAGCGTTTCGCGATGAGCCTGCTCCCGCCCGGCCGCTTCCTGATGCCGGGAAATCTTGCAGGCTCGCCGGCGCTGACCTTTGCTCCGCTTGATGTACCGGCCGATGCCCAGGCACCCAAAGGGTCCCTGTGGGCGATGATGGCGCGGCGCTACGAGGCCTACAAGGACGTCGTGGTCCGCCCGTTCTTCCGTGATCATTTCGCAAGACTTGACCGTCAGATCGTACTGGTCGACGCGCTCGCCGCGTTCAACTCCGGCCCGGAGGCGCTGCATGATCTGGAGGCGGCATTGGCCGGCATCCTCGACTGCTTCCATGTCGGCCGCAGCACCTTCCTCTCCAGCCTGTTCCGGCCGCGGATCGACCGCATCTTGTTTGCGGCGACCAAGGCTGATCATCTGCACCATTCAAGCCATGACCGCCTGGAAGCGGTGCTGCGGCGAGCAGTCACGAATGCGGTGTCACACGCGGAGAGCGCCGGGGCAGAGATCGATGTGGTCGCGCTGGCGGCGGTCCGCGCCACCCGCGAGGCGCAGGTTGCACGCGGGCGCGACAAACTGCCCTCGATCCTGGGTACGCCGACGGCAGGCGAAAGCGCCGGCGGCGAGTTTTTCGATGGCGACACGGAGGTTGCGACCTTTCCAGGCGACCTGCCCGCGGACCCCGAGGACTTGTTCACGGGAGAAGGCGCGTTCTGCGGTCTCTCCAGTGCTGCGGCGGAAGCAAGCGACTACCGCTTTCTGCGCTTTCGCCCACCCAGGCTCGAGCGCGAAGGCGCGGACGAGCCCGCACTGCCTCATATCCGCCTTGACCGCGCTCTCCAGTTCCTGATCGGAGACAGGTTGCAATGAGTGGACAATCGCAATGAAAGGGCCATCCAAGCATCGACGGCCGGCAACCTTCCGGTTGGACGATCCCGGCGTGGTCGTGATGGAGGCGGACGAATCCACGAAGGCTGTGCGGAGCGCCATACAGATCACGCCGGAACCCGATCCGGCCCTGCTGCCGGTCCCGATCGCGGCACAGGAGTTGAAGAGGCGCGGCTTCCGCTGGGGCACGCTATTCTGGGCCGCGGCCACGGGACTCGTCGTGCTCGGGCTCGGGCTTGGCGTCGTCAACCTGGTCGAGGATCTTTTTGCCCGCAGCCAGAGCCTCGGCTGGCTTGGGCTCGCCCTTGCCATCGTCGCGGCGCTGGCGCTTGTGGTGATCGTTGCGCGCGAGGCCCTCGGCTTGGCGCGGCTTGCCACCATCGAAAAGCTGCATCAGCGCGCCGCCGCGGTGCTCGTCAGCGACGATCGCGCAGAGAGCCGGGCCATCGTACGGGAACTTCTGAAGATCGCGCATCAGAACCCGCAACTCGCGCGCGCCCGCGCCGCGCTTGTCAGCCACGCCGACGAGATCATCGACGGAGCCGACATGATCAAGCTCGCCGAGCGCGAATTGATGGCGCCGCTGGATGCGGAAGCGCGGCGGCTGGTCTCCTCTGCCGCACAGCGGGTTTCAATCGTGACCGCGGTCAGCCCGCGCGCACTGATCGACGTGCTCTTCGTGTTCGTGGCCTCGCTGCGGCTGATCCGGCAATTGGCGCGGCTCTACGGCGGTCGACCGGGCGCGCTCGGCATGATCCGTCTTATGCGCCACGTCATCGCAAATCTCGCCATCACCGGCGGCTTGGCGGCTAGTGACAGCCTGGTGCAGCAGATGCTCGGCCATGGCATCGCGGCAAGACTGTCACAACGACTGGGCGAAGGCGTGCTCAACGGGCTGCTCACCGCCCGCCTCGGCCTTGCCGCGATCGGCGCGACGCGCCCTCTACCCTTTGCCGCATTGCCACAACCGGTGCTCACCGACCTCGCCAAGGATCTGCTGCGGAAGAAAGAAAAAGCAGATGAGGAGTGACGGCCGAACAATCGCGGGAAGAAGATACATATTGAGCCGCTTGAGCCTTGAGGACGAGCTGAATTGACGCCACGCGAACGAGGGTTGTCCTTTATCGTCGCGGCCGGCCTGCTTGCTGCCTTTGGTGTCATCGGCCTCCTTCACCAAGCAAGTGTTGCAGGCGGCGCAGTCGCTCCGGCCGATGCCACGCTTGAAGCCGCCTTCGCACCTGATGCCGGCGCGGAAGACCTGGTGGTCAAGGTTATCGGCTCCGCCACCAAGACGGTGAAGATGTCGGCCTACACCTTCACATCGTTAGCGATCGCGCGGGCCTTGATCGCGGCAAAAAAACGCGGCGTCCAAATCCAGCTTGTCGCCGACGAACGCGCCAACCTCGTCGAGGATCCGTCGGGAAAGGCGCGGCATGCGCTGAACGCTGTGACGAATGCGGGCATCGAGGTGCGCTTGACCAGCGCTTACGCCCTCCACCATGACAAAGTGTTGATCGTTGACAGCCGCCACATTCAGACCGGCAGCTTCAACTACACAAACTCGGCCGCGAGCCGCAATTCCGAGAATGTCCTGGTCGTCTGGAACAATCCGGCACTTGCGGAAATCTATCTGCGACATTGGGGCAGCCGCTGGTCTCAAGGACGCGACTATCACCCCAGCTACACAAACTTGTAAGTCGGTGGAAGCTGACCTCTCAAGTTTTCTCGGATCAGTAAAGAGCTTGGACGGCTTGCCTCAGCGCAGCAGAGTCATCGTAGCGATCACACAATGGCGACCAACTGATTCGACCGCGAGCATTCGCCGCAGCGGCACATCGGTGGTACTCCGACTGTCACAATTCATCACCCGGCGAAAAAAAGGCGCAAAAACGCCCCGATCTTGCTCACTTTCCATCAGTTCACGTTATCGTTTGATCTATCAAGCTCGCAGCAATCCGCGTATCTTATCAACATCGAACAGGCAGGTCGGCGGGACCCGCCGTTCGTATCGACTGAGGAAGCCCGCGGAGACGACGTGATGTCTAAAGGTACGGTCAAGTGGTTCAACCCAACGAAGGGTTACGGATTCATCCAGCCCGCGACGGGCGGCAAGGATATATTCGTTCATATCTCGGCAGTGCAGAAGGCTGGCCTGACCACCCTCAACGAAGGGCAGTCGGTCGAATATGAAGAAATCGCCAATCGAGGTAAGACCTCCGCAGAAAACCTAAAGGTCCACTAGGCCCGGCGGCGACGCCGCGCCCCGAAGGAACTCCGGGTGTCGGCTCACCGCTAAAAACCAGCACGACCTCGCTGCATTCGGCAGGCGCTCCGATTGCACAGATAGCGCGTTTGCGCATCGGTTAGTTACCTGTCGAGCTACGAGCTGGTGAAGCGTATGCTTTGGCGGATTTCCCGGAGGGGGAACGCCATGCCGGCCGACCAGGCTCCAATCGATCCCTTCAGCGCACCTTACGCGCCCAACGACAGGGACCTTGCCGTTCCGCTGCTTGCGACGGCGCGCCTCGGCGCGCCGCGAGAGCGGCGGATCGACAGCATAGCGACGCGACTGATTGCGGCAATCCGCGCCACCGACGACCGGCTCGGTGGCGTCGAGGACATGCTGCGCGAATTCGCGCTCTCAACCAAAGAGGGCTTGGCTCTGATGGTGCTTGCAGAGGCCCTGCTGCGCGTACCGGATGCCCGCACCGCCGACCAGTTCATCGAGGACAAGCTCGGCGAGGGCGACTTCGTTCGCCACGAAACCAAATCCAGCGCATTCCTGGTCAACGCGTCCGCCTGGGCGCTCGGCATGTCGGCGCGCGTCATTCAGCCCGGCGAAACTCCTGAAGGTACGATCGGTCGCTTGGTGAAGCGGCTCGGCGCCCCGGCCGTTCGCGCCGCCACGCGTCAAGCGATGCGGCTGATGGGCAATCATTTCGTCCTTGGCGAAACCATCGAACAGGCACTCGGCCGCGCGCAACCTCGTTCGGCGCGTCCACCGCGTTATTCCTTCGACATGCTTGGCGAAGGCGCGCGCACGGCATCCGATGCGAGGCGCTATTTCGATGCTTATGCGCGTGCAATCGACACCATCGGGCGCACCGCCGGAGCGCGCGCCCTGCCCGACCGGCCCGGCATTTCGGTCAAGCTGTCGGCGTTGCATCCGCGCTTTGAGGCTATCAGCCGCGACAGGGTGATGAGAGAGCTGGTTCCTTGCCTGCTCGAACTCGCGCAGCGCGCCAAGTCCTATCAGCTGAATTTCACCGTCGATGCGGAAGAGGCGGATCGTCTCGAACTGTCGCTCGATGTGATCGGAGCGACGCTCGCCGAGGACTCGCTTTCCGGATGGGATGGATTCGGCTTGGCGGTCCAGGCCTATCAAAAGCGCGCCGCCGCGGTGATCGACTACATCGATGAACTGGCACGCTCGCTCGACCGCCGGCTGATGGTCCGACTCGTGAAAGGCGCCTATTGGGACACCGAGATCAAGCGCGCCCAGGAGCGCGGGCTCGACAGCTATCCGGTATTCACCCGCAAGGCGATGACCGATCTCAACTACATTGCCTGTGCACGAAGGCTGCTCGATTTGCGGCCCCGCATCTTTCCGCAATTTGCCACGCACAATGCCCTGACGGTCGCAACGTTGGTTGAGTTAGCCAGCGGCGAAGGCGGCTTCGAATTCCAGCGCCTGCACGGCATGGGCGAGGCCCTCTATGAACAACTCGCGCAGGATCGCCCGGACCTCACCTATCGCACCTATGCGCCCGTCGGCAGCCATCGCGATCTCCTGGCCTATCTGGTACGGCGGCTTCTGGAAAACGGCGCCAATTCCTCCTTTGTAGCGCTCGCCACCGACGGCACGGTGCCGGTCAGCAGTTTGTTGCGCCGGCCCGCCGACATCATCGGTAATGCCGACAATGCACAGCATCCGAATATTCCACTGCCCCGCGATCTGTTCGCGCCGCAACGAAAGAATTCGAGCGGCATCGAATTCGGCGAACGCAAGGCCCTGCATCGCCTGCTGTCCGATATCGCCGGGGAAACGGCGCAGGCCTCGGCCGCGCCGGTAATCGACGGCAGAATGCAACTGGGCACTGCGCGCGACGCCCACAGCCCGATCGATGCGGCGATATCACTCGGAAGCGTGATCGATGCCACGCCGCAACACGCAAACGCAGCGGTAGCGGCCGCGCGTAGCGGCTTTGCCGGTTGGAACGCCACGCCGCCAGACATACGAGCCGCCGCGCTTGAGCGAGCCGCCGACCTGCTGGAAAGCCGATCAGCACATTTCGTCGCGCTGTTACAGCGCGAGGGCGGCAAGACATTGGATGATGCTCTGTCGGAGGTCCGTGAGGCCGCGGATTTCTGCCGCTACTACGCCATGGAGGGCCGCAGGGTGTTCGGCAGGGCTGAAGCGATGCCCGGCCCAACCGGCGAGAGTAACGCACTGTCCTTACGTGGCCGCGGCGTATTCGTCGCGATTTCGCCCTGGAACTTTCCGCTCGCGATCTTCCTCGGCCAGGTGACCGCGGCGCTGATGGCCGGCAATACCGTCGTCGCCAAGCCCGCCGAGCAGACGCCGCTGATCGCCGCGGCAGCCGTGCGGCTGCTGCATGAAGCAGGAGTGCCCACCTCCGCGCTGCATCTTCTGCCCGGCGACGGGAGCATCGGCGCGGCACTGACCAGGCATCGCGGCATTGCCGGCGTGGTGTTTACGGGTTCCACGGAAGTCGCCCGCGCGATCAATCGCACGCTGGCCGCCAAGGACGAGCCGATCATCCCGCTGATCGCGGAGACCGGCGGCATCAATGCGATGATCGCGGACGCCACCGCGTTGCCCGAACAGGTCGCTGACGATGTCGTGACCTCGGCGTTCCGCTCCGCGGGCCAGCGCTGCTCCGCGTTGCGGCTCCTTTTCGTCCAAGAGGACGTCGCCGATCGCGTGATCGAGATGATCGCAGGCGCGGCATACGAGTTGAAGATCGGCGATCCCTGTGATGTGGCCACCCACATCGGTCCGGTGATTGATCTCGAGGCCAAGCAGCGCCTGGATGCCCATATCGCCCGGATGAAGCAGGAGGCGCGGCTGCATTTCGCAGGCGTTGCTCCGTCCGGCCTGTACGTGGCACCGCATCTCTTCGAGCTCGCGGACGCCGGACAGCTCACCGAGGAAGTATTTGGCCCGGCTCTGCATCTGGTGCGCTATCGCGCCGAACATCTCGACCAAGTGCTGGCCTCGATTGAACGCACCGGCTACGGACTCACGCTCGGCATCCACTCACGCATCGAGGATACGGTGAGAGCGATCATCGAACGGCTTGCCATCGGTAATGTTTACGTCAACCGCAACATGATCGGCGCCGTCGTTGGCGTGCAACCGTTCGGCGGATGCGGGCTGTCCGGCACCGGTCCCAAGGCCGGCGGGCCGCACTACCTCACGCACTTCGCCACCGAGCAAACCGTGACGATCAACACGGCCGCCACCGGCGGCAACGCGGCGCTGCTCTCAGGCGAGGAGTAAGTTTCTTCGAGGAAGCCATTCCGTCAATGTCGTTGCATCCCGCCGCAACATCGGTCAAATGGTTCGGCCGACTGGCAAACTACATTCCGGCCTACGGAAACAACAGAGCGAGGGAGCGAGGCGACGACAATGGAAAAGGGCATCTTCGAAGGCCTCAAGGTTCTGGACTGTGCGAGCTTCATCGCCGCACCGGCGGCCGCAACGGTGCTGTCGGATTTCGGGGCCAACGTGATCAAGATCGAGCCGCCTGGGGCGGGAGATCCCTACCGCAAACTATCGCAACTGCCGGGCTTTCCGACGACCGAGCACAACTTCGCCTGGCTCTTGGACTCGCGAAACAAGAAGAGCCTGGCGCTCGACCTCTCCAAGCCGGAGGCCCAGGCCGTGCTGTATCGTCTGGTCGCGGAAGCCGACGTCTTCATCACCAATTTTCCGCCACAGGTCCGCGAAAAGCTTGGGCTCACCTACGAGAAGCTCGCCCCACTTAATGACCGGCTGATCTACGCATCCTTCTCGGGCTACGGCGAAAAAGGCGAAGAGGCGGACAAGCCCGGCTTCGACAGCGCCGCCTATTGGGCGCGCTCCGGCCTGATGGACATCGTGCGGCCGGATATCAACAGCGCGCCGGCGCGCTCGGCTGCAGGCATGGGCGATCATCCCTGCGCCATGGCCTTCTACGGCGCGATCGTCACCGCGCTCTACAAGCGCGAAAAAACCGGCAAGGGTTCGTATGTCGCTTCCAACCTGATGGCCAACGGCATCTGGTCGGCAAGCGTGCTGGTGCAAGCCAAACTGTGCGGCGCCAAGTTCGGCGAGCGGCGGCCGCGCGAACACGGGTCGAACGCCGTGACCAACCATTACAGGTGCAAAGACGGCCGCTGGCTGATTCTCTCGCTCCTGAACGAGGAGCGGCAGTGGCCGATTCTCGCTCGCTGCCTGGGATTGGAGGATCTGATCACCGATGAGCGGTTCGTCACCAAAGCGGACCGTCATGCGCGCTCCATCGAACTGATTCAGATTCTCGACGAAGTTTTTGCGACCAAGGACCTCGCCGAATGGCGCAAGATCCTCGACGGCAACGGCCTTCCGTTCGGTGTTGTCGGCATTCTCGACGATATTCCGCACGACAAGCAGATGATCGAGAACGAGGTGCTGATCCCGTTCGAGAACGACACCATGCTCACCATCAACAGTCCTATCTGGATCGACGGCGCCAAGAAGGTACAACCGCGCAAGCCGCCCGCTGTCGGCGAGCACAGCGACGAAATCTTGCGCACAGCAGGTTTCGATGAGGCGGCGATCAAGGAGCTGCGGGCGTCCGGCGCGGTGGGGTAACAACCATCGCGCTTTCAACGTCGGGGGGTTTCCGGCTCATCGGGCGTTCACGAAGCACATCCCCATCCTGCTCGAGGAATCCGCCACCTGACAGGCCAAACCTTCGGCGCAACCCCATGAGCGGAAACTGCTGTCGTTGTCCGTTGATCCGGGCCGGCGCGAATAACAATGAGCGCCCCAGCCGTCCTGATATTCGGTCCCGGCGAGTTCGTTGCTGCCGCGGGTTTGCGGACGGCTGGAAAAGCCGCGTGAAAAATCTGGTCGCCTGCCGTCGCGAAACGCAGCGAGGATGTCGCGACGGCGCACCTGATCGCCGAAGAAATGCGGCGAAGCCGGCACAACGACGGAATTGGATGGCTTTTCCGCCATCCAATCCACGCCAGGGAAATGGAAACCGCCGATGCCACGGGTCTGATGGCAGCCGGCGCAGGTGATGTCGTTCATCCGGCGCTCGAAGCCCGCGACCGACCGGATGTTTTCCAACGTGACGCCGCGCTCGGCCGCCTTCTTCAGCGCGGCAACGACGTCGCTGTCGTTGAACACCGCATTTGACGCTTTGCTCTCGCCCTGCATCAGACCGAATTCCGGCTGCAGGTCCGATATAGCGAACCCAACCGGCGTGGGTACGATCGCACGCCTTGCGAGAAATTTCTCAGAGATCAAGATCGTGCCGCGGTCGAGTTCACGGAAATGCTCGGGCTCCAACAACCAAGTCCTGAACTCACGCTTGAGATTGTCGTCCGCTAATATCCGGTCGCGATCGATCTGGTTTTCCAGCGTCGCCTCCTCGAAGCGGCGCGTGCGCGGGTTGTAATCGAAAACTTTGAGGAGGTAGTCGGTGCGAAAGTCGCGAACCGCCGATTTCGGCGCGTGCGCGATCTGCACGTTGGTCTCAATGCGCTCGACATTCCGATGGTCGATCAGCTCGAGCGGTCCATCGGCCGCCAGCAAACGCTGCGCCAGCGCCGAGCCCGTCAGCGAAAGATCGGCGGTGGCAAGCCAGCGTCGAGCGATCTCGGAACACGTGATGGTGTGGTCGGTGCGATCGGGATCGCGGGCTTTCAGCACCAAGTTGAGCGTCATCGGCAGACGCGGCGATGCCCCCTCGCCTTGCGAGGCCGTAATGCGGGTCAGCCGATAGATCAGCCGGATCTCGCCACAACCTTGCTCCGACACATAAGCACGGTCCATGCGGTTGACGATGCCCGCCAGCACGAAGCGCGTATTTGGAGAGTCGAGCAGTGCAGGATCGAACAGTTGAAAGGCAAAGGTTTCACCGACGCCGATGCTCTCGTTTGGAAATTTGGCCTTGTGCCTTGCAACGTAGCTCTCGAACTCGCGCTCGAGCACCTCCCGAACCGGCTTCATGGACGAAAGGCCAAAGAGATCGGCGTCGGTGAGCGGGAAATCGGCCGACCTCTCCGGCCACAACATGCGACCAAGGCCCAATCCGCCCCCATCGAGCTCGCGCAGCGCGTAAGGATCGGTAATCGCGGTCCCACGCTCCAGAGTGCGATCCGATCCGATTGAATCGGATCGCCCTCTTAGTCTCTTTGTTTGAGCGTGATCCTTTCGCAAAACCGGTTCCCACTTTTGCGGATCACGCTCTTGCGCCATGTCCTGCGCGGCACGCAGTGGCAACGCGGCAACGCACAATACGATGAGGGTGACGAGAAATCGCCGGGCGCGGTTCATATCTGACTAACACCGCGCAAACAGGCCTATTCAAGCGAAAGGGCGCCTCACGTGCGGTGAAGCGCCCCTAGCTAGCATTTGCAGCGCGATCCGATTTAACGGATCGCGCTTGAGGGATCAACGAGCGACGATCAGACCCTTGCTGGTCACGACGACCCAACGGCCATCCTGGCGGCGGATCGCATCGACGCGGCCGAGTCCTGGGACCGGATCACCGGCATAAACCTCATAGAGTCCCTGCCGGCCCTCGATGATCGCGCCGCCGTGGGCGACATCGCGCAACACCCAGCCTTCGACCTGCGGCATTCGGCCGATGTCCAGCAGCTTCGGCGGGGTGTTCGCTGCCGGCGCGGCGCTGGCCGTTGTGGCGGGTGTGACCGAGCCCGTCGTTTCCTTGGCTGCGGCAGGCTGGGGCTGCGCAGCGCGAAGCTTGTCGACGGCTTCGCTGAGCTTGGCGAGCTTGGCGGCAGGTTCTGCCTGCGCCTTCTCCAGCTTCTCCAGCCGCTCGGCAGTCTTGTTGAACTGGCCTGCGGCCGTCTTGGACGAATGCTCTATGTTCGCCTTGAGCGCGCCAACGTCGGCATCGATTCGGGCGAGCGTTGCTTCGAGCGCTTGATTGACCGACACTGCTTGATTGGCCGGCGCCACTTGATTGACCGGCGCCGCTTGATTGACCTGCGCCGCTTGATTGACCGGCGCCGCTTGATTGACCGGGGCGGCCGAGGCGGCGGACGCCTTTGCATCGTTGTCGGCATTGCCTGCGAAATGCATCACTCCCGCGGTCGCCAGCGCGCCGCCGAGAGCGCCGGAAATCGCGGCTATCGCGACCACAGCAGCCATTGCCGACATCCGGCGCTTGCCAGCTACCGTTGAGGCACCTTCCGGCTGCGGGTTGGGCCCCTCGCTTTGCCACGAGCGGCTGCCGGGCGGCATGATCACGATATTGCCGGACGTGAGGTGCTCAGCCTTGGAAGCTTCGGCCTTGGAAGCTTCGGCCTTGAAAGCTTCGGCCTTAGAAGCTTCGATCTTCGGAGATTCGACATCATCAGGCGCGTCAGCGTTCACCCATTCGACCTTCGCCAGTCCGGCCTTCGGGGTCTCGTGGTTACTTTCGGCTGGCTCGACGGCCTCTTCGGACGCCCGCGCAGCGGCGGCGTCCGCCTCGGACATTTGTTCGCTCACGATTCAATTCTCCCAGCAAAGATTGACCTTTTGGTAAGCTTCATTGCTTGCAAAATCCTTACTTGCGGACCTCGTTACGAAAATTTTAGCAATTCTTCCAGGACTGAATTTGGTCCGGATGGTGGAGCCAGCGTGGCAATTGGCGCGTCCGCTTTGCCCCTACGTGGTAACCGGCCTGTCCCGGTTACTCAGCAAAGAATGAGACGCGGATGGCCAGGCCAAGTCTGGATAAGACACCATGACGGAGGCTTACAAAACTACCGGCGCATCCGGCAGTTCGTTGCGCTGCGACCCGCGCGGTGGGAAGTATTTTGCCAGCTCCAACGATACCGCCTCAATCCCCCTGAGCGCGCCGCGCTCGAAACGGCCGAACCCGAATTCCGCCTCCATTTCGTGGCAGATCTTTTCCCACTCTTCATGGCCGACCTTGGCATCAATGCCGCGATCGGCCACGATCTCGACGTCGTGATCGGCAAGCAGCACGTAGATCAAAACACCGTTGTTGTGCTCGGTGTCCCAGATGCGCAAGTGCGAGAAGATATCGAGCGCCCGCTCCCGTGCCGGCTGATCACGAAACAACGGCGCGCCATCCAGCGAGCCTTCAACCACAAACCGCACCTGGCCCCCATGCGTGATCTCCCCCTCCTTGATCGCCAGCTCGATCCTGTCCAGCACACTTTGCGGGAAAACCTGCTTGGCCCGCCATTGGTGCTGCAGAAGATGCTTGCCGATGCGTTTGATGCCCATGCTACCAACTCCCCGATGCGCCGCCGCCGCCAAAGCCACCACCACCGCCCCTGAACCCGCCACCGCCGAACCCACCGCCGCCACCGGACCAGGAACCACCAGCCCAGCCGCGGCCATAGCGGCCGCGCCCGACGGGTGGACCGCCACCCGCAAAGATGCCGTTGCTGATCAACGTGAAAGCGAACACGATGCCACCCGCGACCAGAGACGTGGCGATCGAACCTGCTATCAACCAGGCAACAAGCCCGGCGGCGCCGCCAGCCGCGACCGATCCTACCAATCGCCCCAAGATATTGCGGAACATGGCGCCGACCACGAACACCAACATGATCACGAACGGATTGAGCGGATCGAACTCGGTGGAGGCATCAGAGCCTTGCCAACGCGGCGGCTCGGGTTCAGGCAATGGCTCGCCATTGACCACCTGAATCAGGCGGTCAACACCGGCGGAGATGCCGCCATAGAAATCGCCGCTTTTGAACTTGGGCGTGATGTCCTCGTCGATGATGCGCCTGCTGGTGGCATCTGTGAGAACACCTTCGAGACCGTAGCCGACCTCGATGCGCAGGTTCCGGTCGTTCTTGGCGATAATAAGGATCGCCCCATCGTCAACCTTCTTGCGGCCGACCTTCCAGGCCTCCGCGACCCGGATCGAGAATTGCTCGATGGTCTCGGGCTGCGTCGTTGGCACGATCAACATCGCGATCTGGCTACCCTTCTTGTCCTCGAAATCTCTGAGCTTCTGTGTCAGCGAGACGACCGCACCATTGGAGAGCGTTGCGGTCAGATCGACCACACGCCCGGTGAGCGGCGGAACCGCAACGTCGGCTGCGGCCACCAACGGAAAGCTCACGAACAGCGCGAGCAGAAAGGCCCTGACGACATTCATCGCAAGCGGTTGGCCAACTATTTCGACGGCGCCGGTGTCGGATTGAAATCGACCTTCGGTACGGTCGAAATTTCCTTTTCGTTGTCCACGGTGAAATTCGGCCTCTCTCTGTAGCCGAACGCCATCGCTGTCAAATTGGTCGGGACAGAACGGATGATGACGTTATAGTCCTGCACTGCCCTGATGTAGCGATTGCGCGCCACCGTAATGCGGTTCTCGGTGCCCTCGAGCTGGGACATCAGGTCGCGAAACAGCGCATCCGATTTCAGTTGCGGATAATTCTCGGTCACGACCAGAAGCCTGGACAGCGCACTGGAAAGCTCGCCCTGGGCGGCCTGGAACTTCTGGAAGGCGGCGGGATCGTTGAGCATCTCCGGACTCGCCTGGATGCTGCCGACCTTGGCGCGGGCATTCGTGACGCCGAGCAGGACGTCCTTTTCCTGCTGTGCAAAACCCCTCACCGAATTAACGAGATTGGGAACGAGATCGGCGCGGCGCTGATATTGGCTTATGACCTCTGACCAGCTGGCCTTGACCTGCTGGTCACCGCTCTGGATAGCATTATAGCCGCAATTGGTCAGACTCAATGTCGCAAGTGCGGCCAGGACGGTCAGGAATCTGCGCATGGGCGATCTCCTTTCCATTTGCCGCAAGCTAGCAGAACAAACCCCCGGAGGTAATACGCTCGCGTTGGGCGAACGCGCAGAGGCTGGAAATCATTTGTGCGGCGCGAGTTGCGGCCCGCGCTCGGCGAGGATCTAGCTCACTTCCCGCAACACCGCTTCCACGATCTTGCGCTGCTCGGCCGTGAGAGCGGCCTGGGGTTGGATGGGATCGCCGACATCGTATCCCTGGATGGCAAGGCCGGCCTTGATGCATGCTGCGAGGTTGAAACGTGCGAAGGCCTCGTTGACTCGCCACAGCCGCCGTTGCAGCGTCAGCGCCTGCTCCCAGCGTCCGGCCTTGCAGAGGTTATAGAGTTCGACGCTTTGCCTGGGGATGATACAGGCCGGGCCCGCCATCCAGCCGACGCCACCAATCAACATCACCGCCGCGGGAATATGCGCCGATGCCGAGAACACGCGGATCGCATCGCCGCAGCGGTTCATGATCGAGAGCAGCCGCCCAGTATTGGTGGAGGCATCCTTGATGTAACCGATGCGGGGATGACCGGCGAGACGCGCGATCACATCAAGCGTCAGATCCGAGCGCTGGAATTGCGGATTGGTGTAGATGACGACGGGAATATCCACGGCATCGGCGATGCTGCGGAAATAGGATTCGACCTGGGCATCGGCAAGCGGGAAGTACGCCTCCAGGATCGCCAGGATGCCGTCGGCGCCGAGCCTCTGATAAGCCTTCGCCTGCGCTACTGCATCTGATGTCGAGGTGGAGGCAACACCAGCAACCACGGGCACGCGTCCCTTGGCAGCGTCGATGGTGGTCTGCACGACGCTCGCGCGCTGCGCGCTGTCGAGATAGGCGAACTCGCCGGTTGAACCGAGCGGCGTCAGCCCGTGCACTCCTGCAGCAACGAGATCATCGCAAAGGCGGCCAAGCACAGTCGTGCGCACTCCGCCGTCGGCATCGACCGGCGAGACGAGGTAGGGAAATACACCGTGTAAATCGGGCATGTCAGGCAACGAACTTCGGCAATCGGGTCTTTCAAGGCCGCTGCCCGATCTCTTGCGTGCTATCATGACCCGGAGTCACCAGCAAGCAAGTGCAGCTTCAGCAAGAACGAGATGGCGGGTACTGCAGATCACGCGATGTTCATCGCGCGGTCTCGCTCGAAGCTTCAGATAGCTGAAGCAGATCAGCATTGCTGCACGTTCGCCGCACCACGATCCAATAGCGTACTACGGACAGAGCTCCTTCGTCGGGTACCCCTACCCATCCGGGCAGTTTCCGATCCTGCCGCAAAGCCCCAGATTGAGAGGAGCCATAGGAGCTCTTCCATGACGGAATCCCCCACCCACACCCTCCCAGCATTTTCCTCCGCTCTCGCCGCGATCGTGGCGCGCGCGACCCCCTCAATCGTCTCTGTGCATTCGCACCGCCTGCGGGCATCCGGATTCATCTGGAAGCAAGGTCTCATCGTGACCGCCGACGAGTCGCTTACCGACGAAGGCGAGGTCACGATCAAGCTTGCAGACGGCAATGAGCGCACAGCCCACATCGCAGGGCGCGATCACACCACCGACATCGCCCTGCTGCGGATGGATGGTGCCAATATCGCGCCGCTCAATTTGTCCTCGATAGTACCGGCGCTCGGGTCGCTTGCGATCGTCGTCGCCATGGAGCGCAGCACGGCAACATCGGCGCTCGGCATGGTGTCGACTTCTGGCGAGCGCTGGCGCAGCCTTCGCGGCGGCGACATCGATGCCAGGATCGAGCTTGATCTCCGCCTCCGTTATAGCCAGCAAGGCGGGCTGGCACTGGATGCTGCGGGAGAGGCCTTCGGCATGGCCGTCTTGGGTCCGCGACGCGTGCTCGTCATTCCCTCGGCCACAATCGAACGCGTCGCTGGCAGACTGGAGACCCATGGGCGGATCGCCCGCGGTTATCTGGGCCTTGGGCTGCAACCCGTCAAACTCGAGGACGGCATCGGCGCTATGGTGATGAACGTCGACAAGGCCGGTCCCGCGGCCGCCGCCGGCATTCGGCAAGGCGACGTCATTGTTGGCCTCAACGATCAAAAGCTGACCGGTGTCCGGTCGTTGTCGCACGCACTCGGCCCTGAGAGCGTCGGCTCTGTAGTCGATGTCGCGGTCCACCGCGGCGGCGAACCGGTACAGTTCAAGGTGACGATCGGCGAGAGGCCGGAGACGTGAGCACAACGAGCGCGCTGGAGATCGTGATTTCGCTTGAGGTCGACGATCCCGACCTGGCCGACCGGTTGGCCTCGCTGCTCGGCGGCGTCGCCGGATTGCGCCTTGCCGCTCCAGGGGAAGTGGGGACAATCGCCATCGTCTCACGCGACGCGCTAAGCACAGCCAAAGCTGATGGTACCGAGCTTACGCCGCGAGAGCTCGACGTGCTGGCCCTGCTTGCGGACGGCGCGTCCAACAAGGCGATCGCGCGGCAACTCGGTATCTCCGTCCACACCGTGAAATTTCACGTCCGCTCGCTACTCGACAAGCTGGAGGCGACTGGTCGCACCGACGCCGTGGCGCATGCTGCGCGCCGCGGCGTCATCCACCTTTGACGACAGCCACCTGCGGCAAGCCCGACGGTCGCCACCGGACTATCCGCTTTCAACAGTCGGATGAAAATGCCCGGCAGCGATCGCCCACGACTATGCGGGTTCGGCGATACTAGAAATAGCCGAAATCCCCGTAACCTGTGCAGACGTTGACCCATTGTGGCCCCCACGCCGTCCACACCCGGCTCCAGCAGCCGTTGTCGTAGTAGCCGTAGCTGGCAAAAGCGAAGGGGGCGCCAAAAGCGCCAAAGAAGGCGGCGCGACGGAAGTTACGACCACGCCACCCCCACCCGCCGCGCCACCCCGCACCGCGCCATGCGGTCCCTGCGAAACGCGCTCCAGGCATCATAGCCGCGCGTGTTCCAGGAAACATGGCCGCGCGTGCTGCAAACGGCGCGCCCCCGAAGCGCGCGCCAGCCCAGCCTCCGCCAGGAACTCCGGCGAAGCGGCCACCCATGCCTCCGCCACGCATTCCGGCGAAACCACCTCCCATGCCTCCGCCACGCATTCCAGCGAAACCACCTCCCATGCCTCCGCCACGCATTCCGGCAAAGCCGCCACCCATGCCGCCGGCGCGCATGCCGCCACCGAAACCACCCCCGCCATGACCGCCGCCCCCACCACCAAAGCCGCCCCTTGCGAGTACCGGAGACGCAAGCGCGAGCGACGCAGCAAGCGTCGTCACGACGAGGCAATTAAGGACCTTGTAGCTCATCCCAATTCCTCCTGGTTCAATGCAGCGACGGGGCTCGTCGCATGAACAGTACACATGAGGAGAGGCGGACGCTGGCGCAAGTGCAGCTGACAAATGCGACAGATTCTGACAAGGAAGTTAGCGTCACTATGTGTGACGTATGTGTGACGTCTCACAACTTGCCTACCGCTCTCGCGGGCTAGGCCTTTCGTCACCAATTATTAGACATGAGCCACTTATAAGACATAAGCCACACTAGGCTTTTGATTCTGCTAGTGTCCTTACGTCTCGGAATGACCGTAAGAATGCGCAGCAAATTAGTCGGTCATTCGGAGGCGGGACGCTAGCCACGACGAAGCCGACGTAAGCGGATTCCTTCTGTGCGGTTTGCGAGCGGTCGTTCGGTTCCTTAGGCCCGCTTTCCACGCCCGGACTTCTCCGCGGCACGGCGCAAGGCCTCCGCAAGCGCGCCCCCGGCCGTGTCCTGCGGCTTGGACTTCGAGGACGATTTTGCAGCTTGTCCGAAGCTGTCGCGCGACGGTCCGTTCGCGTCCTTCTTGCTGCCGACTTCGTCGTCGAGGCGAAGCGTCAGCGAGATGCGCTTGCGCGCGACTTCGACGTCCAGAACCTTCACCTTGACGATATCCCCCGGCTTCACCACCTCGCGCGGGTCCTTGATGAAGTTCCGGGACATCGCCGAGACATGCACCAACCCGTCCTGATGCACGCCGATATCGACGAAGGCGCCGAAAGCGGCAACATTGGTCACGGTCCCTTCCAGAATCATGCCGGGCTTGAGGTGCTTGATTTCCTCAACCCCCTCCTTGAACACCGCGGCCTTGAAGGCCGGGCGCGGGTCGCGGCCGGGCTTTTCCAGTTCGCGCAGAATATCCGTCACAGTGGGAAGGCCGAACGTCTCGTCGACGAAGGACTGCGGCTTCAATTGACGCACGGTTTCGGCATTGCCGATCAGCGCCCTGATATCGCTCTTGGTCGCGGTCAGAATCCGCCGCACCACCGGATAGGCCTCGGGATGAACGCCCGAGGCGTCGAGCGGGTCCTCGCCGCCATTGATGCGCAGGAAGCCCGCGCACTGCTCGAACGCTTTCGGCCCCAACCGCGGCACGTCCTTCAGCGCCTTGCGCGACTTGAATGGACCGTTGGCGTCGCGATGCTGCACGATGCTCTGCGCCAGCCCCGGCCCGATGCCTGATACACGCGCCAATAGCGGGACGGAAGCTGTGTTGACGTCGACGCCGACGCCATTGACGCAATCCTCAACCACGGCATCGAGCGAGCGGGCAAGCTTGGCCTCACCGAGATCGTGCTGGTACTGGCCGACGCCGATCGCCTTTGGATCGATCTTGACGAGTTCGGCAAGCGGGTCCTGCAGGCGACGGGCGATCGACACCGCACCACGCAATGTCACATCGAGCCCTGGCAATTCATCCGACGCAAACGCCGATGCAGAATAGACGGAAGCACCGGCCTCAGAGACGACGATCTTTGTCATCTTCATTTCAGGCAACCGCTTCACCAGTTCGGTCGCGAGCTTGTCCGTTTCCCGCGAAGCGGTGCCGTTGCCGATTGCAATGAGGTCGACACGGTGGACGATCGCAAGCTTGCCGAGGGTCACCAGCGCTTCATTCCACTGCCGCTGTGGTTCGTGTGGATAGATGGTGGCGGTTTCCAGCACCTTACCGGTCGGGTCAACGACGGCGACCTTGACCCCGGTACGATAGCCGGGATCGAGGCCCATGGTGGCTCGCGCACCGGCCGGCGCCGCCAGCAACAGGTCGCGCAAATTCGAAGCGAACACCCTCACTGCTTCGGTCTCAGCCGCCGTCCACAACCGCATGCGCAGATCGATGTTGAGATGCACCTGGATCTTGGTGCGCCATGCCCAGCGCGCGGTCTCGATCAGCCAGCGGTCGGCGGGGCGTCCCTGGTCGGAGATGTCAAAGCGCTTCATGATCTTCAGTTCGTATGTGCTTGGTACCCCAGCCTCGGGCGCCCTTGCCTCGGGCTGAATCTGCAGGTCGAGCACCTCCTCCTTCTCGCCGCGAAACATCGCGAGAATGCGGTGCGACGGCAGTTTGTTTAGCCGCTCGCTGAAGTCGAAATAGTCCTTGAACTTCTCGCCCTCGGTCTTCTTTCCTTTGCGCACGGTGGCCGCGAGGAGGCCGCCTCCCCACACATCTTCACGCAACGCGCCGATCAGATCGGCGTCTTCGTCGAAACGCTCCACCAGAATAGCACGCGCCCCCTCGAGCGCGGCTGCCACATCGGCCACTCCCTTCTCGGCATTGACGAAGGCCGCCGCCGTAGTTTGCGGATCGTTCTGCGGTTGACCGAGCAACTTGTCGGCAAGCGGTTCAAGGCCCGCCTCCTTGGCGATCTCAGCCTTGGTGCGGCGCTTCGGCTTGAACGGCAGGTAGATGTCTTCCAGGCGCGCCTTGCTGTCGGCGGCAAGGATCGTGGCTTCAAGCGCAGCGTCGAGCTTACCCTGCTCGCGAATCGAATTGAGAATCGCGGTGCGACGGTCTTCCAGTTCGCGCAGATAGGTCAACCGCTCTTCCAGAGTGCGCAGCTGCGCGTCGTCGAGCGCGCCGGTCAACTCCTTGCGATAGCGGGCGATGAACGGTACCGTGGCGCCCCCGTCCAGCAGGGTCACCGCCGCCTCGACCTGCTCGTCCCGCACCCCAAGCTCTTGCGCAATCTTGTGATTGATGTTCGCCACGCCGAATTCCCTCATTACCCAAGCAATCAAAACCGTCGAGTGCGGGGACGCGCTTATGGACCATCCGCAAGTGATTCATCAAGGTGCAACACGGAACCATCGACAGGCTTTCGTGCACTTGGTCCGCTGCAACGGCAGCGGCGTTGCCATGATGACCTATCTGAGTACCCAGACCGCGCAAAAGATCGCCGGTGGCTCCAACCGCGCGCGGCTCCGATGTGGAGGAGTTTCCTGATCATCCGCTCTATGGCGGCAATCCATGTTCTTGCCTGTGGTCGGAGCATACTATCGCTTTCGCGACAGCCTGGACCCTACAGCCCGTTGACATGTCCGCTTGGCTCCGGCACTTCCATGATCACCTGCTGCGAGCAAGACGAGCGGCAGCCATCGTGAATGCAGGAACAGTCGCCGTGAAAATTCTCTGTGCGTGCCTCGTTCTTTTCCTGTTCGCATTCAACGCGCGCGCACAGGAGTCCATACCGCTCCTCACCCCCAAGCCCGCCTTCGTTCCCGGTATGTATGAGAGCGAAAGCCGCAACAGTCATTTCAAGAACCAGCCCGTGAAATCCAAGAACTGTATTGCCTCGGCCGACTTCGATCATTTTCGCGAGGAGACCTTGCAGCAGTATCGTTCTTCGCCGCACTTCAACAAGGCCTGCGTGCTCGGCGAAACGAAGCACCTGCCAAATGGCTTTGCCTTCGCCATGGATTGCCGCGGCTCCAAGACGATCGTCACCTTTCGGTTTTCGAAGGACCTTGTCGCTCAAATCATCGAGAATCTGATCCCACAACGCAGGTCCGCCTCGTCCTCCATCCTGACCATGATGCGTCGGGTCGGTGACTGCCCAGGTCAGAAACCCCCGGAGCAAGACATTTGATCGCGTGCAGTTCGCGGCAGCGGCTTCATCCTATTTATCGGCAAACGCTGAATGCGGGTCGAAGTGCAGCACGACTGACGCTGTCAGCATCGCTGACCATGCATAACGCGGCATGATAACCCTTCGCCGCCTCGCTTTGATGCTCCTGCCAGCAGCCTCGTTGACGAAAACGGGATTCAACTTTTCCCTCAGGCCGATGGTTATGTCCTCAAAGCCTCACACTTCTCGCTTCGGCTTGGAGAGTACCAGCCTGCCACGCGACGCAATGCCATTCCAGCCGGTAGACCAACTGACTTCCGAGGCGGAAGGCTCGCTGCTCTGTCGGCCCCGAGAACCCTGCAGCGCAAACAAAGCACCTTGAGGATCAGCACATCGCGCGATCCAGCAGCGGTCAGGCAATTCGATTGGCCCCTGAAGGAGGTGACCTCCGCCAGCCCTGACGCGCTGCGCAGCAGCATCGATATCGTCGACATTGAAGTAATAGAGCCAACACGGTTGCGAGACGCTCGGAAGCTTGGTGAGCATGCCGCCGATCGTTAGCCCACCCGCCGAAAACAACTCATATAGATCAGCCGGATCGGTTTCGGCGTGGCTCCTCTGCCACCCAAACAGCTCCCTGTAGAAATCAAAGACTTTGCATCGGTCTTCGGCCAGCAACTCGTGCCAACCCACGCGCCCCAACTCATCCAACGCGCCGGACTGTAGTTGACCATATGTCAGCGTCGCGACCAACCCAAACATCGCCTTTTGCGGATCGGCGACGATTGAAATCCGGCCGATATTGCTGTCTGTCGGTGGCACAAAGACGGCGCCACCAAGGCGTCTGATCTGCGCGGCCGTCATGTCGATGTCATCGACGGCGACGTAGCCGGTCCATCTCGGTGTTGCGCCCAATCGCAACCCTTCTTCCGGGATGTCCAGGAGGCCGCAGACCGGAACGTCAACGGCCGAAAGCAGCGTGTAAACCAGCCCCGCGCTTGACGCATCTTTCACACCCCAACCGACGACGTTGCCGTAAAAGGCGCCCGCTGCCGCGACGTCGGTCGTCAAGAGTTCATACCAAGCGAAGCGTCTGAGTTGACCGATCACGCAGATTTCTCCGTTCGAGCCGGGAGACAATTGCGCCGACGATTGCGGCACTGCATCAAGCTGCACCACGCACGCGTAGAGCCGACGCGGATCATTGTGACGCGAAAAAGAACGTGAACTCTGATCTGTTCATAAAGATGAATATACGCTGAACGCCGTCCCACGTTTTCGTGTGCGTCCGATTCTTGCTTGGCTCAGTTCCTCAGAGTAAGATTACTTCTGCGGGGATGCTTCTTGCAACGCTCGGAGGATCCGATGATGCAGCAGGCCAAGCAATCTTCAAGAAAAGGGAAGCGAATAGCCAAGGTCGCCGTACCAGCGTTGGGAGCCGCAGGGCTGAGCTTTTCTCTTGGGGGAGGCGCATCGGCATCGGCTGTGCCGCCACCCGACATCGAACACGCGCCAGGCCTTGCACCGGGTCAGGCGATCACGCTTGGTGAAGAAGAAATCGCCGACGTCAGCCTCGCCACTTTCCATCTCTTCGATAACGAAAAAATCGCTGCCGGCGTGCAACTCGCCGCGCGTAGGTGTGGCGGCTGCCGTGGTTGCAGAGGATGCAGAGGTTGCAGAGGTTGCAGAGGTTGCCGATGCGGCATCGCGCGGTGTGCGGTCGGTTGTGCCGTTGGCTGCTCGAGTTGCTGTGCAAGTTGGGGCTTCTGTCGCGTGTGCTAAGCGGCGGCACTTTCCGATGGTGTGTCGGGAAGCCGAGTTATTCACTGGCCGGCATCTGGAACGACCCGGCCAGTTTGTTGTCGTGACTGCGGTGCTTGCATGGACGGCACGGGGCTCGCGTGAAAACGGGGTTTCCTGCTCAATTAAAACAATACCAGCGCCTGAGCCGGACAGAAGCGGGCTTACGACCGGCCCCGCGCCAACGATCTGAGGTAACAGACAACAGGATTCGCGTGCTGACCCGATGAAAGCCAATCGCAAGACCCGCGTTGCGCGGCAAACACGCAAAAATCTACTGCGTATAGCACCGAACTTCACGGCCTACGAACTGCCTCCCGATACGGTGTGTCTCTATTCCGAGGATCGCAAGTTCTTTCTGCACGGCGAGCTCTATTATGCACTGGTGACGGCAATCGGGGAAAATGGAGAAACCGCGCCCAGAATCGTTCGCCAACTTTCGAAACGTTTTCCCACCGACAAGGTTGAAGAAGCGATCAGCCGGCTACTCGAGCGCCGATATGCCATTACGGTATCATCACAGGCGTTGACAGGCGCGGTTGCCGGATATTGGACGAGCCTCGGTCTACTTCCCGAGATCGCGGAACAGAACCTCAGCAATTGCCCGGTGCGGATCGAATCGATCGACGTCAAAGGCGCGAAGGAGCTCACTGCGGCCTTGAGCCAACTTGGCGTCAAGATGGCCAAGCGCTCGCCAAAACTCACGATCACGTTGGTGAACGACTATCTTGACCGGCGGCTCGCCGAGATGAACCGCAAGCGCGTGGCCAATAAAACGCGCTGGCTCCTGGTGCAGCCGTCCGGCGTGTTTCCACTGGTGGGACCGGTGTTCAAGCCGGACGAGAACGCCTGCTGGACCTGCCTGTTCGATCGCATGATCCGCAATCGAGAGATCAAAGGGTTTCTCGATCGCGGGCCGGCGCAAGCGGTCGCCATATCGCCTCTGGTCAACGGTACTGTTGGACAGACCGCAATCCACTTCGCGGCCGTCGAGATCGCGAAAGCGATCGCGTCCGGCTTTCGTACCGATCTGCGCGACCACGTTGCCAGCTTTGACCTTACAGGCGCAGTCATCACCAAGCATTTCGTCACGCGGCGCCCGCAATGTCCCACGTGCGGCAGCAGAAGGCTGCAAAGCCCGCGCCGGGCGGCAAAGCCGATCGAGATTGCCGACGGCGGAAAGCTCGTCATGACCAGCGGCGGATATCGTACTGTGACATCCCGGGCCACCGTGGCGCGCTTCCGCAAGCATGTCAGCCCGCTGACGGGGGTGGTTACGCGGCTTGAGCGGATCGAGGCCGACCTGCCGATGAACACCAACTTCGTTGCGCAGCACAATTTCTCCGCGCCGGCCTGGAGCGTCGACCAGCTCAGGTCCGGACTGAGCGGCAGCAGCTTCGGCAAGGGCTCCACCGCCGAGCAGGGCGAGGCCAGCGCACTTATGGAAGCGATCGAACGTTACTCGGGTATCTTCCAGGGCGACGAGATCAGGACGATGCACCGCTTTATCGATTTCGCCCCCGGGGATGCCCTTCTCCCCAATGACGTTCAGCTCTTCAGCGACACGCAGTTCGAAAGCAGACATAACCAGTCGCTGGATGATCCGCATCCCGTTCCGGAGCCGCTTGGTCTTTCGGACAAGACCGAGTGGTCGCCGGTCTGGTCGCTACGCGATCGGCGGTTCAAATATCTTCCCACCGGGCTTCTGTATTTCTTTTATGGCGGCTTTCACACGGACTCCAACGGTTGCGCCGCCGGCAACACCCGTGAGGAAGCCATCGTGCAGGGCTTCCTCGAACTGGTCGAACGCGATGCCTACGCGATCTGGTGGTACAACCGGCTGCAGCGCGCCGAGGTCGACCTCAAGCAATTCGAGGATTCCTACGTACGAGATCTGCAAAACCAGTTTGCCGATGCCGGCCGCAGACTCTGGGTGCTCGATGTTACCAGCGATCTCGACATTCCAGCTTACGTGGCGATCATGTACTGGATGCAAGACGGGCGCGAGAATATCGAGTTCGGCTCCGGCGCGCATTTCGATCGCCGCATCGCCTTGCTGCGCTCCCTCACCGAGCTCACCCAGTTCATGTCAGTTGGCATGATGGGCGGCGCCAGCGGCGAGAAGTCAAGCCTTGACGGTGTCACGCCGGTGCGCCTGGAGGATCACCCGTTCCTGATCCCGGCCGACCATCCGATCATCCCGCCTACCCCTGGCCTCAAGGTTCACGATAACACGCGCGACCAGGTCAATGCCTGCGTCGAGATCACCACCCGTGCTGGCTATGACTTTCTTGTGCTCGACCAAACCCGGCCCGACGTCGAGGTTCCAGTCGTCAGAGTGCTTGTTCCGGGCCTGCGGCATTTCTATCGCCGCTTCGCACCGGGCCGGCTTTACGACGTCCCGGTGCGGCTTGGCCTGTTGGATCGCCCGCGGCTGGAAAGCGAGCTTACGCCATTCCTTCCACACACATGAAGAGCTTGTCTTCCGTGCGCGCTCCCCAGAAAACGCCGACCAGGAAAATCGCGCCAGTGCTGGCTGCCCGACTGAGCCATGATTTCTCCCTTCGGATGCAGGCGGACGGTAGTATCGCTACGTTCCTCGGCGACTATTCGGTCAATCTCGGACAGTTCAGCGCGGCCGCGATGGACCGCGCGCAAGATCTGACCGCAGGACTGCCGCTCGCTTCGTTTGCGGGCAAAGGCGCACTCGGCAGGGAAGTCACCACCCTGGTGAAACGATTGGCGCGGCAGGGGCTGCTCGAATACCGCCTTCGTTCTCCGCGGAACGGACGGGACGTCGTAGTCATCGAGCCCCAGATCAGCGAGTACTGGCCAAAACGCGCGAAGCTTGGCAACGATGACACGGTTGTGTTGTCGCGCTTTGCCTATCTGCGACGACGCGGCGACGAGATGATACTGGAATCGCCGCGTGCCGGCGCGCTGTTTCGGATCGGCGATCCCGCCATCGCCACGACGCTGGCCGCGCTGTCGCAGCCTCGAAAAATCGGCACGCTCCGCCGCGAGACTGCCTCCTTCAATCTCGAACTGCTCGAGCTACTGCTGGAGAGCCAGATGTTGCTCAAGCTCGATACAAGAAGCGGCCACGGCCTGCGCACGAATGAAGGCGACGGCGATCTTGTTCTCTGGGATTTCCACGATCTGGTATTTCACACGCGAAGCACGGAGGGCCGGCAAGCCAACCCGCTTGGCGGCGTCTTCGCCTATGCAGGCGTTGTTTCACCGCTTCCCGCCGTGCGTCCACCCTGGCACGGTAATAAGATCGACCTGCGCAAATTCTCCACCGCGGCGCCGATCTCGCCCTTCGCGACACTGCTGCACGAACGCCATTCGACACGCGATTTCGACGACGAGCATCCCATCTCACTCGCCGAGCTCGCACAGTTTCTAAGCGCTACGGCGCGCGTGCTGTCGGAGTGGACGAGCGAACCATATTTCGACGGCGGCCCCGAGGTCACCTACAGCACGAGACCCTACCCGTCGGCGGGCAGCGCGTACGAATTGGAATTGTACTTGGCGGTCTGCAACTGCGAGGGGCTTGCGCGCGGGCTTTACCATTACGACGCCGGAAACCACGCGCTGGTCGCAATCAGTGCCTCCGCCCAAGAGCTTCAGGCGCTTCTGGTAGCAGCCGAGTTCGCCATGGACGCGCCGGGGCCGCCGCAAATCCTAATCACGATCGCCGCGCGCTTCGGGCGGGTCTCCTGGAAATACAGCTCAATCGCCTATTCGCTAATCCTGAAGAATGTTGGCAGCATGATCCAGACGTTCTACCTGGCGGCGACCGACATGGGCCTCGGCGGCTGCGCCATCGGCAGCACCAACATCGATCTGTTTGCAAGAATGACAGGACTGGACTTCCATGTTGAAGGTCCGGTCGGTCAGTTCGCGCTCGGACGCGGTAGGAAGCCGGCTCCATAGGGCACACCTTGCGGAAGGTCTGGTCGAGTGAAAAACGCCCTAGGCGGCCACGCATTCCAAGTCGCCTGCTGTATCGATGAAGATTTCGCTATAGGCCAATAGGTGCACAGGTTGACCTTGAGCAGCCTGCTCCGGTAGCATCTGTCTAGTGGTGCGATCGGCACGCGGATAGAGCGTGGAACCGGGTCGAGGTGTTTGCGGCGCTCGCGACTGAGCATATCGGCTGACTATACAGGGCCGCGAACTTCTCCCGACGAAAGACCCGAAAACGGCGCAAGCTGACGCCGGAGAGACCGCGATGCGGTTCGGAAGCCCGCTGCAACACTCATCGGAGGATCGGCCGTGAGTCGGTCATCTTCAACGCTCAACGCCATGCTGATCGCCGTTGTCATCGTGGCGACCCTGTATCTGGCACGCGACGTCCTGCTCCCCATTGCGCTCGCCTGCATCCTCAGCTTCATGCTGGCGCCACCAGTTCGGATGCTGCAGAGTCATCGGGTGCCCCGCGGACTTGCCGTCGCTGCCGTCGTGCTGCTGGCTTTCTTCGTCATTTTCGTGCTGGCCAGCATCATGGCTCGTGAGGTCAGCCGCCTTGCCAAGGATCTGCCGCGCTATGAAACAACCATCAGCGCAAAAATCGACCGCCTGCAAGGTCTTGGGGCCGGTGGAACGATGGAACGAGCGCAGCAGGTTCTTACAGACCTGAGCAGGCAACTCGGCACCAGGGAGCAAAAATCTGCCCAAGAACCACTCGCCCAGCAGTCACTCGCCCAGCAGGAGGAAAGAGCACCCATTCCGGTCGAGGTGCATGAATCAAAGGGCGCTCTCCTGTACGTCCTCGGCAGGCTGATCAACCCGCTGCTTGGTCCGCTCACCACGGCCGCGATCATCATCGTGTTCGTCATCTTCATTCTCATGATGCGCGAGGATCTTCGCGATCGGGTGATCCGTCTCGCTGGCTCGACCGATATTCCACACACGACCGCAGCTATTGATGATGCCGCACATCGCTTGAGCCGGCTGTTCCTGGCCCAACTCCTGATCAACACGGCATTTGGAGCTCTGATAGGACTGGGACTGTTCTTGATTGGAATTCCAAGCTCGTTCGTATGGGGCGTGCTTGCGGGAATTCTTCGCTTTATCCCCTTCATAGGATCGATCCTTGGCTTGATCTTTCCACTGGTATTGGCGATCTCCGTCGACCCCGGTTGGTCGATGGTGACCTGGACCGTTGTCTTGTTTCTGGGACTCGAGGTCGTCACCAGCCAGCTAATCGAACCGGTGATCCAGGGTCACTCGACCGGGCTGTCGCCTGTGGCCGTGGTGGTGGCCGCGACCTTCTGGGCCTGGCTTTGGGGGCCTGTCGGGCTGGTACTCGCGGTGCCGCTGACGGTCGTCCTGGTCGTGCTCGGTCGTCACGTTGATGCGCTTAAGTTCTTCGATGTTCTCTTCGGCGACAAGCCGGCGCTGTCCGAGGCTGAGGGATTCTATCAGCGCATGCTGGCGCGCGATCCGATTGAGGCTATCGAGCACGCCAAGTCATACATGGCGAAACATTCGTTAGCTGCCTATTGCGATGATGTCGTCCGCCCGGCCCTGATGCTGGCTCAAAAGGACGCCGAGCGTGGCGTCCTGGAGGACGACAAGAAAATCCACGTGCGCGAGGCGGTCCAATCCCTTTCTTCCGACATCGCTCATGAACATCGGCTCGCCCACAAGGAAGCGGACACCTTGACCAGGACATCCGCGGCCACGCTACCGATCGTCGCCGCCGAACAACTGCTTCCGAGCTGGCGGGCTGCGAAGCCGCTCCTTGTCATCGGAGCCCACACTGAACTCGACCAGGCAGCCGCGGCGGTTCTTGCGACTCTGCTCGAGACACACGGCATACCGACGCGCGTTGAGCACACAGATATGCTAACGGCCTGCAACATCGCCGATCTCGACCTCTCAGACGTCGCCTTGATGTGCGTGTCCAGCGTCGACACGAAAGCACCGGCCCATATCCACTTCGCGTCACGCCGGCTGAAGAGCCGGGCGCCGCATGCCAAGCTCCTGCTCGGGCTTTGGTCGAAGGACGACAAGGCAGGCACCGAACTCAAGAATGCGGTCGGAGCCGACAGTTTCGCCTGCACCTTCCACGAGGCTGCCGCCGCCATCCTCAGGGCGGCGACTACCAACGAGGAGCATTGGACCACCGCGTCCACGAAAGCGTCTGCGGCACACGCATAGACGGCGCCGTCGCCAGTCGGGAACCGCAGACACAAGCCGGCACTGTTCGCAAGATGAGATCAAGATCGAAACGACAGGCAGCCTTACGCTTTCCGGCTGTGTTATTCGAACGCGGTTTGATCCGTTCACAAGTTGTGAGTGGACAGTTCAAAGAGTTCAGTCAAACAATTTCACTTGTAGACGAGGAAACTCGACGGAACCTTCTGACGCGAGATTCGCTTGAACAGGCATTCTGGAATGCGGCGCCAAGCGTCTCGGTCGAGAGAACGATCCCGAAAATCAGGAGCCCATCAAACACATCAATCGTAATGGAGAGATACCATGGCCATCAATCTTACCTCCGTTGTGATGCAGTTACTAACTCCTGAAGCCATTGCTCAAATCTCCTCATTCCTGGGGCTGGACCGGAGCGCTACCCAGAAGGCGGCAGGAGGAGCTATTCCGGCGTTGCTGGCAGGCCTCTCCGACTTGGTCTCGACCCCCGCGGGAGCCAGCCAGTTCTCCAAGGTTTTGTCACAGCAGAAAAGCGGCTCCGTTACGGATATCCTGCGCAATGCTTCTCCACAGGGACTGGTGGACACCGGTTCGAACATGCTGAGCGGCTTGTTCGGCGAGGGAACCATGGGCGCGCTGGCGCAGGCAGTCGGCTCATTTGCGGGTACGGGCACCGGCGGCGCCAAATCCCTGCTCGGCGTGCTGGGACCGATTGTGCTGGGTACCCTTGGTCAACATCAGCGCGACATGGGCCTGGACACAAACGGCCTCACGTCGCTGCTGCGCTCACAAAAGGATCAAATTCTCAGAGCGGTCCCCCTGGGTCTCACGGATCAACTCAGTGCTGCGGGTCTGATCGACCGGGCGGAAGCCGGGGCGCGTAGCGGGATGGAGGCGGCTTCAGTCGGCGCCAGCCGGATTGGAGGTGCCACCTCTGCAGCAGGCCAGACGGCCTACAATTCGGCCAGCCGGGCCGCAACGCAGTGGCCCTATTGGCTGGCAGGCTTGGTCATACTGGGTGGTCTTGCCTGGTACGCAAGCGAGCGTCCGGACACTCAGGTCGCTGAGCACGCCACGACAATGCAACCTGCAACCGGAACCGTGGGTATGGCACCTGCGGATTTGACCGTTGACGGCGTAAACCTGTCCAACAAGTTCAGTTCGTCCGTTGACGCCTTGAAGGCCGCGCTACCTGGCATCACAGACGCCGATACCGCTCAGGCGGCGGTACCGAAGATCAACGAGGTGACTTCACAATTGAACGACATCAGCATGCTGGCGACAAAGCTTTCTCCGACAGCACGAAGCGCGCTCGCCAAACAGGTCGCGGCAGCGACATCTTCGATCGATCAGATGTGCGATAAGGTCACCGCAATTCCCGGCATCGGCGCCGTCGCGAAGCTGGCCATCGACGATCTCCGAGGAAAGCTGGACGCGCTATCGCGAACCTGACCTGCACCGAAGCATGACGCGCAACAGGCTGCGTCATGCTTCTCGGCTGGAGACGGTTAGCTGTCGTGACTCCAACAGTTTGGTTCGTCATTCCCGCTGCGCACTTGCGCAACGTGGGGCCCGAGCGCAGCGAGGGAGCCCGAAATGACAGAAGTGAGAAGCGCAACACCGCAACACTACGCAAAGTAGTCCGCGGCGATGGTCTCATCAGCCGGAGCGCGACGCGCCAGCACCGCGTTGAAGATCGGCGTCAGCACCACAGCCACCACGATGTTGAGGATTACCGTATAGAGCGCGCTATAGACTGGAAAGACGAAGCTTCCGATTGCGAGCGGATAGGTCGGCGTCAGGTGCGCGGCGATGGCCATTGCGGTGCCGGTGACCGTGCCGACCGCCCAGCCGATCAGTAGCGCCCAATCGTTGAACCAGCGGGTATATGCGCCCAACATCACCGCCGGCAGCGTCTGAACGATCCAGATGCCGCCGAGTAGCTGCAGATAGATTGCATATTGAGTCGGCACAAACAGGATAAAGATAAGCGCACCGAGCTTGACGATCAGCGACACCCACTTTGCCATCTGCGCTTCCTGCTTGTCGGTCGGATTGTGATTAATGAACTCGCGATGAATGTTGCGGGTGTAGAGATTGGCGGCGGCAATCGACATGATCGCTGCGGGCACCAGCGCACCGATCCCGATTGCAGCAAACGCAATGCCGACAAACCACGACGGGAAGCTGTGCAGGAACAGCGCCGGTATTGCGAAGCTGTTGCCGAATTCCTTGAAGCCAGCCGCGAATTGCGGATCATTGTTGACGCCCGCCGCAATGGCGAAGAAGCCAAACAGCGCGAGGAGCCCAAGCATCAGGGAGTACGCCGGCAACATCGCAGCGTTACGACGAATAGCGTGACCGCCGCTCGCGCTGAGGATTCCCGTCATGGAGTGCGGATAAAGGCAAAGCGCGAGTGCCGAGCCGAGCGCAAGTGTTGCGTAGGCGCCATAGGCGCCGGTCGTATTCGGCCCAGGGCTGGCCAGGAGCAGCTTCGCCGGCGGCACGGCCTCGAAGATCTTGCCGAAGCCGCCGAGTTCGATCGGAATTGCAACAATCGCTACAAATGCGGTGACGTAGATCAGGATATCCTTGACGATCGCGATCGAAGCCGGCGCGCGCAGTCCGCTCGAATAGGTGAAGGCGGCGAGAATGACGAAGGCGATGATCAGCGGCAAATCGGCGCTCAGGCCGGTTCCTGAGATGCCCATTCCACCGATCACAACCTGGATGCCGACAAGCTGGAGCGCGATGTATGGCATGGTGGCGACGATACCAGTGATCGTCACTGCGAGCGCAAGCCAGCGGTTGCCGAAGCGGCCACGCACGAAATCGGCTGCCGTGATGTAGCCGTGCTTGTGGCACACGTGCCAGAGTCGCGGAAACACCATGAAGAGAATGGGGTAGATCATGATCGTGTAGGGGACCGCGAAGAACGCAACCGCCCCCGCCCCGAACGCGAGCGCCGGCACGGCGATGAAGGTGTAGGCGGTGTAGAGATCGCCGCCAATCAGGAACCAGGTGACGACCGTGCCGAAGCGGCGGCCGCCAAGTCCCCACTCGTGGAGGAGATCAAGGTCGCCCTTGCGCCACTTGGCGGCAGCGAAACCGAGCCAGGTGATGAACGCAAACAGCAATACGAAAATCGTCAGTGCAACCCAGTTAACGTCGTGCACGCGAGTCACTCCTTAAAGGTCCTCCTGCCCCCCGTCAGTGCCCGGCACCGGACCCCGACACTCCGTTCGCCGCGCCGGCACGCCGGTTGCGAGCCTCAGCTTCCGTGGCGAAGTAGACAATCGCGGTCAGGATCGCGCCGATGATCACCCAGAGAAGCTGATACCAGTAAAAGAACGGCATGCCCGCCAGGCTAGGCTCAGCCCTGTTGTAGAAAGGCACCCACAGCGCCGCGACGAACTGAATGATGAAGAGCAGGTACCACCAGCTCCAACCATTGTGTGTGGTCAGCCTGTTGTTCATGCCTCCCTCCATTCGCGGGACAGACGCTCGCGGCAAACCGAAGATGACGGTGACGGGCGTTTCGGAAGCAGGACAAGCGCTTCAATCAAATACACCCGGACTGCGCGAGTTGTGAGAGTAACGCACCATCGTTATCGTTGTTCCACGGTACTCACAGCCGTTGCTTCTGGCCACGTTGTGCGCCGCGGTACACGCCGCTCCTTGTTCGCTTGCCTTGTCTACGGCCATCTGCCAAGTACAGCGTTGCCACCGCTGCTGGGCAGCGGACACATAATTCGCCTCGGTCGATCTTGATCGAATTGGCTCAAGCCGGCAATCAGGGAAGAAACGATGGACAGCCCTCCTGCGCTCCAAGAAGACAACGATGCGCTGCTCGCAGACATCGTCGCACGATGCGGCCCCGCCGCCGTAGTCCCCGCCGCCGAGACAGCACGACGGGCACTGAACCTGCGGGGAGACACCTTCGCCGCACTGCCGCTCCTGCGTCCGGCAAATACGGCCGAGGTTACTTTCATGGTGCGCTTCGCCAACGAAGCGGGACGATCGCTCATCCCTGTCGGCGGCTCGACGGGTCTCGTTGAGGCGCTGCGTCCTGCCACAGGCCGTGAATGGTATCTCTCGCTGGAGCGCATGCGCCGCATCGAACGCATTGAACCCGACTCGCGCATCGCCGTGGTCGAGGCTGGGGTCGTGGTACAGGCGTTGCAGGAGGCCGCCGCGGAGCGCGATCTGCTTTTCGCCATGGACCTCGGTTCACGTGGCTCGGCGACCATCGGCGGCCTGATCAGCACGAATGCTGGCGGCGAGCGCGTCCTGCGTTTCGGAATGATGCGCCAACAGGTACTCGGCCTTGAAGTCGTGACGGCGCAAGGCGAGGTGCTCGACCTTATGGCCGAGGTGGTCAAAAACAATGCCGGCTACGATCTGAAGCAACTCTTTATCGGCAGCGAGGGCACGCTCGGCATCGTCACCCGTGCGGTTATACGGCTGCGCCCCGCTTTTGCCGGGCATCACTGCGCGATGCTCGGGCTCGATCTGGCGCACGTGCCTTCGGCACTCGCCCGCCTGGAAAAGGGCCTTGGTGGTACCCTGTCAGCTTGCGAGCTGATGTGGCCGGAATTCCTCGATATCATGACGGAAGGTCCAAGTGCGCCGCACAGACGGCCGCTTCAGACGCGCAGCGAGGCGTATCTCCTGATCGAGGCCGAAGGCGGCGATCCCGAAAGCGATCAGAAGCGCTTCACGCAGGTGCTGGAGGACATGCTGGAGCAGGAGGTTATTCGCGACGCGACAGTAGCGCGATCGCTGGCAGAGCGCGAAGCATTGTGGGCCATTCGCAACGACATCCCGGCGCTGTCGCGCAGCCTCGCAAGCGCCGCTGGCTTCGACGTCAGTGTGCCGATTTCGGCGATGGCGGAATATGTGAGCGAGTTGCGCGCGACGCTTCAGCGGAAGTGGCCGCAGTCACACCTCGTCGTCTTCGGCCACGTCGCCGACAACAATCTGCATGTTGTCGTTTCAATCGGCCCCGATACTCGGGCCCAAAAGAAGCTGATAGCCGACGATGTCTATGCAGGGATCGTTGCACGCAAGGGATCGATCTCGGCGGAACACGGCATCGGGCTACAGAAGCGCGAGGCGCTTCATTCACGACTTCCGGAACCTGTGATGAGCTTGATGCGCCAGCTCAAGGGGTTGCTTGACCCCAAAGGCATCCTCAATCCCGGAAAAGTGGTATGAACGCGTCGCCCGATCCTTCCCCCCTTCGCGGCCTTGGTCTAGAAGGTCGGCATGACAGAACTACGCGCGCTACCGTTCGACGAACTCGCTAAGGCCGTCAAGGAGCACCGCTCCGTCTATGGACGTATCAGCGGGCTTCAACTCGACCACGCCGCCCCCGGCGAGGCTTGGTCGAGCCTGCCTTACCGGCCTGTCTTCGTCGGCGACACAGAGACGGGCGTTCTTCACGGCGGCGTTGTCACCGTCCTGCTGGACGAAACCTGCGGCATGGCCGTCCTGCTCGCGCTCGGCGGTGGTCAAGGGATCGCCACGCTCGACCTGCGCATCGACTACCACAAACCCGCAACGCCGGGCCTCGCTATCAAGGCGCATTCGATTTGCTACCATGTGACGCACTCGATCGCCTTCGTGCGCGCGACGGCCTACCAGGACTCCGAGGATAATCCCGTCGCGACCGCAACGGCCTGCTTCATGATCGGTGCAAACAGCACCAACATGCTTAGTCGTCCGTGAAAAAGCGTCCAAGTTGTTGGGCTAAGTCCAATTTCTAGCGCGGGCGCCTGATTGAGTTTGCAAGCTTTTGAGGG
>JGI24705J35276_12238718_pt1 | contig 43067 bp, 40 predicted proteins | sample TergutNt197P4_FD_35276 | JGI IMG/M metagenome (IMG submission 35276) | reverse complement strand
GGCGTTCCTGGAGGCGGTTGCCGCCGATAAGGGAGATCCACTGTTCGGCGCAAGACTCGGCAAGACATATCGGCTCGAAGACCTGGGGCCAGTTGGTACACTGGTCCTCACGTCCGCGACTTTGGGCGATGGCCTTTCGAACTTAGTGCGTTACTTTTCCGTGTTGCAGAGCAACACCAGCATCGATTTCTCGATCAGTGACGGCGTTGCGCGGTTGAGCTATCAAATCACAGATCCAACGGTGAAGCTGCGGGCGCAGGATGCTCAATTAACGATTGCTATCGTGGGATCGATCCTTTCGACCATGTTGGGAAGGGATGTGCGTCCATTGCATGTCGATTTCCAGGACGTACCGGCTGCTGACGTTGATGGATACCGTGCGATTTTCCGTTGCCCGGTGCGATTCGGAAGGTCGCGCAATGCAATTTACTTTCCCGCTGACCAGCTCGGGCATGTTGCGGTCCGAGCCGATGCTAGTTTGAACAGGCGAATCGAAGGTGATTTGTCGAACACCGTCGATGAGTCTCGGAGACGCTTCGACTTCATTTTCGCACTTGAAGCCTGGATGGCAGCGGCCCTGTCGGCCGGAATGAGCATTGAAATCGAGAACGCGGCCAGCGACTTCGGTCTGAGTCTTCGCTCGTTCCAGCGAAATCTCTCCAGGCATGAACTCAATTATCTGGCTATTCGTCATAATCTTCGCTGCCAGCTTGCAAAAGGGATGTTAAGAGACACATTGATGCCAATCACATCGATCGCTCACTATCTCGGATACAGCGAAACGAGCTCGTTCTGCCGTCAGTTCAGGAATTCCACCAATCTCAGTCCATCGCGGTTTCGTCACGAGGTACATTCGTTGACGGCAGAATTGGTGGATTAACCGGCAGACCCGGAAACGAGCGGCGGGACTGACCGCAATTCCGACACGGGCCGTGCGTCGAGCGACAACGATGGCGCGGTGGGTGCGTCGCAATATAGATTTTCCGGCTCTGCTTACCACTTCCTTTGAGGGCGCTCCAGTTCGTTCAAGCGCCGGATATACCCTGAGCATCCAGCATTTGAGTCTGAAATTGCTGTGCACGTCTAATCGAAGGCCGCTCACAAAGCCTGGACTGCGCATATTTGAAATTGGGCTGGTGCGTCTTACGCGCCTGCAACAATCGGTAGCGGCAAACCTCTTTTGTCGTCTTTTGACAATCTTTGGTTTCTCAAGTCATGCATTCTCTGCCCAAGTCACACAGCAGTGTGAATTGAACAGGGATGGAATGGTCATGGGGGCGCTCGCCAAGAACGAGTCGCGGGCAGTTGGGCGCGGTGCTGCATTGCTTGTCGTGACGGGGAATTCGCTGACGCATGTCCACGAAGGCAATGCGTCGCTTCCTGCTCCCGGATTTAATCCCGGATCAAACGCTCAAATTCCGGTTCATAATTGACCTCCGACCCGATGTCGGCACATACAAATCCCATAATTTGGAAATGATCAAAGGCGCACGAGGAAACAATTCCATGAAAGCATCCATCTTCTTTGGTTTTGGAGTCGTCACGGCCGGTCTGTTGATGTCGTCAGTCTCTAATGCCGAAGACTTCAAGCCTGAGGTCATCACGACCAGGGAGAGGATCGATCCTGGTCCGAATGTCTTCGTCAACCAGGTTGAGTTAAGGGGGCCTGGGTCGCTGGCTGTATTTTCCCGGGACACACTCGCGTCAAGGGGCTCATCAGCGCAGGCACATTTGGCCAGATGTATATCTCGCCGGATAGCAAGACCGCCTATACGGCCAATACATACATGCGCCGGGCGGTTCGCGGCGAGGTCGAACAAACGCTTGAAATCTATGACGTCGCGACCATGGTGCTGAAGAAGGAGATCCTTTTGCCGCCGAAGGTGGCCCAGGCGTTGTCCTATACGGCGCTTCTTCAAGAGAGTGCACAGGGAAAGTACATGTTCGTGCAGAACGCAACGCCGGCGACATCAATCACAGTCGTAGATCCGGCGTCCGGGCACGTCATGCAGGAGATTCCCGGTCCCGGCTGCTACGGAATCTACCCATCGGCCAAGCCTGAGATATTCTCGACTGCCTGTGGGGATGGTACTTTCCAAACGTTTACGCTTTCCGCTGATGGCAAGAGTGCCAAGTCCGTCAAGAGCGTCAAAGTCTTCGATGCGGACACCGATCCGGTGTTCATTTCGTCCGTGAAATCAGGAAATGACCACTTCTTCATATCCTACGGTGGGACGATCTACCGGCTTTCCGATGCAGACGGCGCCATCAAGGTTGCGGACAAGTTCCAGATCAACGATGGTATTGAGGGGCACTGGGCTCCTGGTGGGTACGAACTGCTTGGTATCAACGAGAAGAACAGCGTTCTGTTTGTTACGATGCACCCGGATGCAAAGGAAGGTAGCCAGAAAGCTGCCGGTAGCGAAATCTGGGCCATCGATCTCCACACCAAGAAGCTGCTGAGCCGCTCGCAGGCGCCGCGCGTCGCTTCCATCAGCGTGACGGAGGACGAGGTGCCGACGCTCTTTGGGACAACGGAAGATAGCAAACTCGTTAGAATGACTGCTGATCCGAAGGCGGGCTTTGCCCTGACTGTTGCAAACACGGTCCCGGTAGTGGGCTTTGCACTTGAACTGGTTGCAAAGTGATGGTTGCGAATCTCCTACAGATCGGCGGAGCCAGCGCCGTCGTATTCACTGCGTTGCTGTTTGTTCGAGCGTGTGTTCACAAGATCAATGACTTCGTTGCGTTTACGGGCTTTGTCGAAGACTACAAACTCGTTCCGGCTCGATTGGCTTCAGCATTTGGCGCGATGATTGTTGCTGGCGAAGCCTTCATCGTGATCGGCAGTCTCCTGCCTTGGACGCGGCCCGCCGCTATGATGATCGCGGCTGCGCTGCTCGTGATTTATGCCGTGGGCATAGCCATCAATCTCATGCGGGGGCGTGGCCGCATCGAATGTGGGTGCGGTGGCCCGGCTCAGGCAATCAGCCCCGCACTTATTCTTCGCAATGTCGTGCTCGGTGTGATCGCGCTTTTTGGGCTGGCCGCCGCCAATGAAGCCTTTGCTTTCATTGACTTGCTTGCGGCGTTCTTGGCGAGCCTTGCCTTCTTCGGAGTATACCTGCTCGCCGAGCAGATCATTGCCAACTTCACTGTCATCCGCCTGGGGCGTCAACAGCAACAATAGAGGAAGCAATCTGCCATGGAACTCCTGTCTGTAATGGTCATATTGCTCTGGGTGGTGGTGTTGTTGCTCATCGTCGCCTTCATCGCGATGTCGCGACAAGTAGGCATCCTGTTCGAACGTGTGACTCCGCTCGGAGCCCTGACCAACGATGCTGGGCCGATGGTTGGTGAGGCAGCGCCCGTTTTCCACCTTCCGAGCCTGACGGGAGGGGACGTCGTGATTGGTTCAAAACGCGACCGATCGACGCTCCTCTTCTTCCTCTCGCCGACATGCCCGGTTTGCAAGAAGCTTTTGCCGATTCTGCGTAGCATTTCTCAATCTGAGAGCGATTGGCTGGACTTGGTTCTTGCGAGCGACGGCGATCCGGAAAAACACAAGCGCTTCATTGAAACGGCGCAGCTTGGGGATTTTCCATACGTCAATTCGACCGAACTCGGCATGACCTATCGGGTATCCCGTCTGCCTCTCGCCGTTCTTATCGACGGTACGGGCGTCATTCGATCGAAGGGGCTGGTGAATAATCGGGAGCAGGTCGAAAGCCTGTTCAATGCCAAGGAAATGGGCGTGGAGTCGGTCCAGGACTATCTGGATAAGTATACGCCTGCCGGTGCCTTATAACGTAAACCAAGACGCTAGATACAAGGATCAATCCCAATGATCAATTTGTTCAATGTAATTAATGGCTGGATCGATGGCGTCACCGAAAAATCCGTGCGGAAGGTTGCGCAGTCCAGCGGACGTCGAAGTTTCCTGGCTTGGTCCGGCCGGCTGATAGTCGGTGGCGCGATGCTTCCGGCGTTGCCCTTTGATCGGTTGTTTGGCGAGAGCGGTGAGGCTCTTGCGGCGTCTGCCGATGGGGATGCCAACGCCTGCGACTATTGGCGTTATTGTGCCCTTGATGGATATCTCTGCAACTCATGCGGCGGCAGCGTGTCGCAATGTCCTCCGGGTTCGGAGACCGCCAAGGTGGCATGGGTCGGTACATGCACCAATCCAAATGACGGCAAGCACTACCTGATTTCCTATGCCGACTGCTGCGGAAAGGTCGCATGCACGAACAGTCCTTTCTGCAACGGCAATCTGAGAGAGCGTCCCGGTTATCGCATGGGTCTGCATAACGACATCAATTGGTGCATGGCCAATACCTCGAAGGGCTATCACTGTACGATCGCAGCTCGAATTGGGATTAGCGAAACGAAATGAGGTGGATTGCCGTCTTTGCGATGCTGGTTGGGTCTGGTGGTGCCGCTTCGGCGTTGGATGGGAAATCCTTGTTCGGGGATCATTGCGGTCCTTGTCATCAGGCGACAGGCGAGGGCACCCCGGGACTTGCGCCCCCGCTGATCAAGCGGACTTTGTGGTCGAAGCTCGGCGCCAAAGCGCCGAGCTATGTGACGGGTGTGGTCATTGGCGGAATGAGCGGTCCTATCACCGTTCGTGGCGAGGTCTTTGATAGCGGCCTGGCCATGCCGCCGAAGAGCGATCTTGCCGATGAAGAGATTGCTGCGATCGTCAGTTACCTGCTGACGGAGTTGAACAGTGCGAACCAAACAGCCACGGTCGAGACAGTTGGCGCGATTCGCCAGAAGAATCTCTCACGTGATGCCCTGAGAGAGATACGAGGGGAGTTTTAAAAATGAGTAGACCTTCAGGTATCCTGGCATCGTTTGTGGCACGTGCCGCCGTTCTTGCGGTATCCTTGATGATATCCCTGGCTCCAGCTGTCGCAGAAAGTGCGGGTAATGCGCCCGGCACCAACTACGCATTGCGCTGCTCGGGATGTCACGGCCTGGATGGCGCGGGAAGCATGGAGGGTGGCATTCCCGATTTTCGCGGCTATGTTGGTGCCTTCAGCAGAACCAAGGAAGCCCGCAATTATCTGATGCATGTTCCCGGCGTTGTATCCACCGGGTTAAACGATGCTGAGATCGCCTCTGTTCTGAACTACGTCATGAAGACTTACGGCGATAGCTCGCTGCCTCGTGACTATGTGCCATTCACGGAGGGCGAGGTGATTGCACTTCGGCGTGAACCGATGGAGGACCTGATCGCATACAGGCGGAAGCTGGTTGACGAGATGCGGCAGAACGGTATGAAAAGTGCTGGCTATCCGTGGCCATAGCAAATACTCTGACGGAGTTGGGCAGGGCTGCTTGGAGTCTGTTTACGGCAGGGGGCCAGCGAGTGAGAAAAACGCTGGCATGAGGAAAAATGGTAATGGGCATTTTCAATAAAACGGCGTCTTTGTTGGCAACGGCGCTCGCAATTGTATCAGGTTCAGCTTTCGGGGCGGATATGGCAGTGAAGGCAGCTCCTCCGCCGGCATTCGATCCGTGGGACGTCGCCTTTGGTGCAGGCATCGTAAGTGACTATATCGCCCGCGGCGTCACCTTTTCAAACCACAATCCTTCGGTGTCAGCGTATTTCGAGCCGCGCTACAATATCACCAAAGATCTTCAGATCTATGTTGGCACATCTGCAGAGAGCGTCTCGATCGCGAACCGTGCGGCTGCCGAGGTCGACATCTACGGCGGTATCCGCCCCACGTTCGGTGCCTTCGCGTTTGACATCGGTGCCTGGGGTTATCTGTTTCCGGGCGGAAGCTGCGTCGATGGCACTACCATGACCAACGGCATCCCGGGCGGCGGCATTTGCCCAGTCAGCACGAATACGATCTATCTCGCCAACGGCAACATTATGAAGAAGGACGTCAGCTTCTTCGAGGTCTACGGCAAGATGAATTACACGGTGAACGACAACTGGCAGTTCGGCATCAACGAGTATTATTCGCCAAACTTCTTCAATTTTGGCACCTGGGGCAACTATGCTTCGGTCACCGGAAGGTGGACCGCACCGAGCACGATGTTGGGCACGAACGGCGTTGGCATGTATGTCTCGGGCGAATTTGGCCGTCAGTGGCTCGGCACCTCGGACGCCACGTACGGCTTTACCAAGTTTGCCGACTACAACACCTGGAATATCGGCGTCGGCTTCACCTACAAGGTGTTTACCCTCGATTTGCGTTACAGCGACACCAACCTGTCGAAGGCTGACTGTAATGCCTTCACCAGCGACTTCAGGGCCAGCTTCAACGGTAGCTTCAGCAGCATCAACCCGTCCGGCGTCGGGTCGAACTGGTGCGGTGCGGCCGGTATCGCCAAGCTCTCATTCGACCTGACGGCAGCCAGCAATCTGAAATAAGGTCAGATCTGACCTGAAACCTTCATTTGCGGGGCAGGGCAGCCGCTCTCCCGGCCGCTTGTTCGCTAAAACCCCGCAATGCTGCCGTGCAGATCATATTCATCCGCACGCTCGATCTTGGCGGTGACGATCTCCCCGACGCGGAGCGGGCGGCGGCTTGTCAGATAGACTGCACCATCGATCTCCGGTGCATCGGCTTTCGAACGGCCCTTTGCGCCGCTCGGGTCGACTTCATCGATGATGACCTGCTGACGCGTTCCGACCTTTCGCTTCAGCCGGCGCGCGGAGATTTTCTGCTGCCGCGCCATCAACGCGTCATAGCGCTCCTGCTTGACTTCATCAGGCACGGGATTGGCCAGCGCGTTCGCGGCGGCGCCCGCGACCGGCTCGTACTTGAAGCAGCCGAGGCGATCAATCTCGGCCTCGTCGAGCCAGTCCAGGAGATAGGCGAAATCGGAATCGGTTTCGCCGGGGAAGCCGACGATGAAGGTCGAGCGCAGTGTGAGATCCGGGCATTCTTCGCGCCAGCGCTTGATCCGCGCCAGCGTCTTGTCCTGCGCCGCCGGCCGCTTCATGGCGTTGAGAATTTCGGGGCTGGCGTGCTGGAACGGGATGTCGAGATAGGGCAGCACCTTGCCCTCGGCCATCAGGGCGATGACGTCATCAACATGAGGGTAGGGGTAGACGTATTGCAGGCGGACCCAGGCGCCAAGCTCGCCGAGTTCGCGTGTGAGATCAAGGAATTTGGCGCGGACTTGGCGGTCCTTCCCTTGGTGGTCCTTCCAGGGGCTCTCGGCGTATTTCAAGTCGACGCCATAGGCCGAAGTGTCCTGTGAAATGACCAGCAATTCCTTGACACCTGCGGCGACCAGCCGCTCGGCCTCTCGCAGCACATCATTTGCGGGGCGCGACACCAGATCGCCGCGCAATTTCGGGATGATGCAGAAGCTGCAGCGGTTGTTGCAGCCTTCGGAAATCTTCAGGTAGGCGTAATGCCGTGGTGTCAGCTTGATGCCTTGCGGCGGCACCAGGTCGAGATGCGGATTGTGCGCCGGCGGCAGCGCCCGGTGCACGGCCTCCATCACCGTCTCATATTGCTGCGGACCTGAGATCGAGAGCACGCCGGGATAGGCCTGCTCGATCTGCTCGGGTTCTGCGCCCATGCAGCCGGTTACGATCACCTTGCCGTTCTCGGCCATGGCCTCGCCGATCGCTGACAGCGATTCCGCCTTCGCGCTGTCGAGGAAGCCGCAGGTGTTGACGATGACGATGTCAGCGCCGTCATGTTTCCGGGCGAGCTCATAGCCTTCGGCGCGCAGCCGCGTAATGATGCGCTCGGAATCCACCAAGGCTTTGGGACACCCGAGCGAAACGAAGCTGACCTTGGGCGCAGCCGTCTGTTGCATAACTTGAACCTGCCTGATTGACAGGCTGGAGCTAGTCCGAATTGCCTGTAATTACAACCCCTTGCATTACAGTTCGGTGCGGGGTTCCACCTTGTCCCAATAGGCGTTGACCGGCAGCGTCTTGGCTCGTTTGACGATGTCCTGGGCGCGGGTCGGCATGAAGCCCCAGACGTCGACGCCGACATTCACACTGTTGCTGGTGCCTTGCCAGTTCTGGTGGACGTGACCGAACAGCTGGATTGCGCCACGGCGGGCACCGTTCCAGGTGATCATTGGGTAATGGCAGAGCACGAACCGATGATCGGCGTCCCTTACCTCCACCAGGTCATGGACCGAAGCCCAGGGCAGGCCGACCACGCGCTCACCATCGTGATTGCCGAGGACCAGGTGCTTGCGGCCGGGCAGGCTATGAAACAGTTTCTCGACGTAACCTTCTTTGGACGAGGTGCGCCCGAAGCTGAAGTCGCCAATGATCCACAAATCATCGTGGGGGCCGATACAGCCCAGGTAGTTGGCGCGAATGATGGCGTCCATCTCGTTGGCCGAGCGGAACGGCCGCTTGCAGAATTTGATAATGTTGTCGTGCCCAAAATGCGGGTCTGCGGTGTACCAATGTGCCATTTCTTTAGCTCTGGGGGACTACTGAAATTTGCGACAGTCTTTTGCCGAAGGAGAGGGCGCAATTATACGTTTGCTCGGCAAACGTATAATTGGTTGGCACTCAACTGGGCAACCCCGGAGCTTGCGGTGCAAATGGCGTGCATCCGCACGGAAGAAAAGCTGTCAAGTCTCCGGTTCGAGAACCATCAGACCCGTCGCCGTGTTCGAGATGGGAATGTGGTAATTGCTGTGCAGCTTGCGCACCTTCTCGGGCAGGGCACCGCGCGCGAGCAGCCAGTTCAGCAGCTCTACACCCTGCGTGCCGGTGAGCTCAACCAGTTCGACCGTAGAGTATTTGGTTGCCCATGCCGGATCGCTGACCATGCTGTCCATGAACTGCAGATCAAAATCCTTGTTAATGAAGCCGGCGCGCTGGCCGTCGAGCTGGTGGGATAATCCCCCGGTGCCCATGATGACGATGCGCTCGTCCTTCGGCCAGGAAGCAATCGCGCGCCCAAGCGCTTGACCGAGCTTGTAGCACCGCGCCGCAGAGGGCAGCGGCGCCTGGACCGTGTTCACGACGACAGGAACGGTGCGGACCGGCCACTTCTGGTCGGGCCAGCACAAGGCCATCGGCAGGGTAAATGCGTGGTCGACCTGCATCTCCTGGCAGGTCACGAGATCGAAGTCTTCGGCCACCAGCTGCTCGATGATGTGCCATGACAGCTCTTGATCGCCTCGGAACGGCGGCAAAGTCGGAATACCCCAGCCTTCATCGGTGTTTTGGTATTCAGGCGCCGCCCCGACCGCAAAGGTTGGCATCTTATCGAGGAAGAAATTCAGGCCATGGTCGTTGTAGACGATCACGGCGACGTCAGGCTTTACCTTGGCCAGCCAGTCGCGAACCGGGGGGAAGCCGTCGAAGAAGGGCTTCCAATAGGGCTCGTTTTGCTTCCCCTTTGCAATGGCACCGCCAATTGCAGGCACATGCGAGGTCATGATTGCGCCGACGATTTCCGCCATGATTATCTCCTTATTGTCCCCGAGCCGCGACCAGCTTGGCCTGGAATTGTTCTTTGGTCATTCCCGTCTGCTGGGCACCGATGTCCTGCATGTCCAGACCGAAAATCCCGGCGAACTTGGCGAGGTAATAGGCGTTTCCACCGGCTTCGATGAGCTGGAGCACGTTGCGGTTGCGGATCGCTTCGCGCTGCTGCGGATTCAGTCCGTATTTGGCGCAATAGGCATCTTCATCATCGACGAAGGCGCGACGGTTGGCGGCATCGTTGAACGAGTAGCACATCTTGTTCAGGGCATAGCCCTTGCGGGCCTGTTCGCTGTCGAAGATGGTGGTACCCGGCACCGGTTGTCGCGACTTGACGTTCGGCATGGCGGTTCTCCTGGGCCTTCCTTAAGGGCTGGTGGGACTTGCTTTGGATACTTCAGTACATCGTGCAAAGATAAACACCGGGTTTCCGGCGGCGCTTTGAGTTAATTTGATTTTGACCCCTGCCACGGTTGGCGGCCAATACCGGAAAAATGCGGATACCATTTTTCCAGGTGCAAACATTCCGGACAGCAAAGGCGATAGTGCTTCATGCTTCAGCCGGCAGCGAGCTGCCGTTCCAGATCGTCGAGCACCCGATAGCAGGGCAGAACCTGAGCCACGCTTGCGTTAGGCTCGCGTCCTTCGCGGATCGCAGCAAAGAACTCACGATCTTGAAGTTCGATGCCGTTCATGGACATATCGACCCTGGAGACATCGATCCTTTCTTCCTTGCCATTTACGAGATCGTCATAGCGCGCGATATAGGTGCCAGTGTCGCCGATATAACGGAAGAATGTGCCGAGCGGCCCGTCATTGTTGAAGGACAGGCTCAGGGTGCAGATCGCGCCGCTCTCGGCCTTGAGCTGGATCGACATGTCCGTTGCGATGCCAAGCGCCGGGTGAATGGGGCCCTGGATCGCATTCGCCTTCACAATCGGCGAGCGCGCCTGATAGGCGAAGAGATCAACCGTATGGGCCGCGTGATGCCAAAGCAAATGGTCGGTCCAACTTCGCGGCTGTCCCATCGCATTCATGTTGGAGCGGCGGAAGAAATAGGTCTGCACATCCATCTGCTGGATGTTGTATTCGCCGGCGAGAATTCGCTTCCGCACCCATTGATGACTTGGATTGAAGCGGCGCGTGTGGCCACACATTGCGACCAGCCCGGTCTTCTCTTGCAGATCGACAATGGCCTGCGCATCGCTCGAGGAATCGGCCATCGGGATTTCGACCTGCACGTGCTTGCCGGCCTTCATGCAGGCGATGGCCTGCGCCGCGTGTATCTGCGTCGGGGTGCAGAGAATCACCGCGTCGACTTCAGCTAACGCCAAGCTATCGGCAAGCTCGGTTGAAACATGCTTGATGCCGTATTTGGCAGCAACTTCCCTGGTCGGCTCAAGCCTGCGACCGACCAGCGACACCACCTCGATGTCGGGAATTTTCTTGATGCCGTCGAGATGCTTGATACCGAACGCACCTGCACCGGCGAGGGCGACCTTGAGAGCCTTGGCCATTAGTTGTTCTCCAGGATCAGATGGCCGACGGCGGTATTGCTCGCAGGCACATGGTAGAAGCGGTGACGCACGGTCGGCTTGGCGTCACTCATGGCGCCGCGTGCGATCAGCCACATGACGAGCTCAATGCCTTCGCTGCCGGCTTCGCGCACATAGTCGACATGAGGCTTCTTCGACAATTCCTCCGGGGCGTCGATCAACTGGTCGAGGAAGGCGTTGTCCCATTCCCGGTTGATGAGGCCAGCGCGCGGTCCCTGGAGTTGGTGACTCATGCCGCCAGTCCCCCAGATCTGTACGTTGAGCGGCTCCTCATAGGATTCAACCGCTTTGCGGATCGCTCTTCCAAGCATATAGCAGCGACGACCGGATGGCACGGGGTACTGCACGACGTTGACGGCGAAGGGGATCACGGGGCAGGGCCAGGCCTGTGGCTGGCCGCACATCAGGCTGAGCGGCACGGTGAGACCGTGGTCAACGTCCATCTTGTTGACGATGGTGAGGTCGAAATCGTCCTGGATCACCGACTGTGCGATGTGGGAAGCAAGCTTCGGATGGCCGATTACCTTCGGAACGGGGCGTGGTCCCCAGCCTTCGTCGGCTGGCTGAAATTCGGCCGCGGTCCCGATGGCAAAGGTCGGGATCATGTCCAGGCTGAATGCGGTCGCATGGTCGTTGAAGACCAGGAAGATCACGTCGGGCCTATTTTCCTTCATCCACTGCTTGGAGAAGTCGTAGCCCTCGAAGAGACGCTGCCAGTAAGGCTCGGCCGTCTTGCCGAGGTCGATCGCCGCGCCTATCGCCGGGACGTGCGATGTGTAAACGCTTGCGGTGATATGAGCCATCACTTCTTCTCCCCGACATGGTTCTCCCCGATATGGCGGTTGCCTTCGATGGGGCGACCGCCTTTCACCATCATGTCGCGGTACTCGTCCTCGGTCATCCCGGTCATGCTGCCGGCCATTTGCTGGAAGCTCTTGCCGTCGGTCGCGCCGATCTTGGCGAGAAAGTAGATGTTGCCGCCGAGCGCAATGCAGCGGTTGAGGTCGCGCGCCAGTACGGCTTGTTTCTGCTCCTCACTCATAGGCCATTCGTCGAGATAGGCACGCTCGTTCGCCTTGAAGCGGGCGCGGTTCTCGGCCTTCATCAGAGACATGCAAAACTGGTTCAGATGATAACCCTGGCGCGACATGTCGGCGTCAAAAATGGTCGTGCCGGGGATGTCCTTGTATGGCTTGTCGAGTGACATCGGATGACCTCCTTCAGGATTCTTCCGGCCAATACAGCCTCATCGGATTGTCAACGAGCAGCTTGTGCTGCAACTGGGGCGTTACCGCGATATGCGGAATAAAATCGACCAACAGGCCGTCGTCCGGCATGTGGCTCTTCAGATTGGGATGCGGCCAATCAGTACCCCAGAGCACGCGGTCGGGGAAGGTCTCGATCACCCGGCGGGCGAACGGAACTACATCGCGATAAGCATGTTGCTCGCCGTTCAGGGCCGGCGCACCTGATACCGAGAGCCGCTCCGGGCAGGTCACTTTCGACCAGATATTGGAATGGTCTCGCATGAACTTCAGGAACAACTCGAATTCGGGGCCGTCGACCGGCTTGGACACGTCTGGCCGCCCCATGTGGTCCACGACGATTATGGTCGGCAGTGCTGTGAAGAAGTCCCAAAGCTCAGGCAGGTCCGCGGCTTCGAAATAAATCACGATATGCCAGCCAAGCTTGGCGATCCGCGCGCCGATCTCGTTCAATTCGTCCCTAGGCGTGAAGTCGACAAGGCGTTTGACGAAATTGAAACGAACGCCGCGAACGCCTGCAGCATGCATAGCCTCAAGCTCGGCATCGCTGACGCTCCGCCTTGCGGTAGCGACACCACGCGCCTTGCCGCCGGAATGAACGACCGCGTCGACCATCGCGCGATTATCAGCGCCGTGGCAGGTCGCCTGAACGACGACATTACGCGCGAAGCCGAGGTGATCGCGTAGCGCATAAAGCTGTTGTCGCGACGCATCGCAGGGCGTGTATTTCCGCTCGGGTGCGTAAGGGTATTCACTGCCGGGTCCAAATACATGACAGTGCGCATCAACCGCGCCAGTGGGCACCTCAAAATGGGGTTTTGAGGGACCGCTATACCAGTCAAGCCAGCCTGCGGTTTTCTCAATCAGCCCGGCAACGGGTCTCGTCATGCGTTTCCTTCCCGATATCTCGTCAGTCGTTCGGCCATTGATCCCCAAGCAGACTTGCAGTCCGAAACCTGCGTAGTCATGCCGGCTCCATGCCACGATGTCGTTTGGATGCATCCGCTTCCGAGGACGTCAAAAATTGGATGAGCTCTCGCGCGCCGCTCTCATTCTCAGTTCGCGCGCACACCCCGCACGTAAACAGGGTCGCGGATTGAACCTCCGGGGGCAGGGGACCAACGATTTCGATTCCTGGCACATCAAGGAATTCGCTCAACTGCTGAAAACCCAGCTCGGCTTCACCGCTCGCCACCAAGCTCCCAACGGGAACGCCAGGCGAGGCCTTAACAAGGCGCCCTGATACGATTTGATCGATGCCCCACTTCTTCAAGAGATTGATGATGTGGGTGCCGCTCGGTCCCGTCGAGTAGCCAATCGATCTTGCGCCGAGCACGGCCGACTTGAGAGCCTCCTCATTGGGGAGGTCAGGACGCCTGGCTTGCGTGCGGATCGCAACTGCCATTCCTGACCGCGCAAACCCGGCGCAACTTCCAGCCACAAGGAATCTGTCCGCCTCGAGTTGCTTCATGGCATCGTCGGCCAGCACGACGATGTCAAATGTTTCCCCGGCTCGAAGGCGCTTTGCAGCATCGACACCACCGATGGACTCGATGGCGACCAGTTGTCCCGTGCGTTCTTGGAACGCAACGGTCAGCTCCGTCAGGATTTGACGGGTCGCCATCGAAGAGATGCCGGTTATCGTAGCGGCCATTGTTTGACTCTCAATCGACGTAGCTGCTCAGGTGGAGAGGATTGATGCTGCTTCACCTCTCCCATAGGGACCGGATCGCTCTAATCCACGTATTTCAATCCTGCCTTCGCGAGCGGTTCTCGCATCTTGTACATGTCAAGCCCGAGAATGCCTTGCGCCAGCGTTTCGCGCTTGGTGGCTTCGTTGGCCTCACGCGCTTCCGCCGCATCGGCCGCTTGCTGGGCAATCCCTAAGGGAACCACGACGACACCGTCGATATCGGCGACAATCACGTCGCCCGGGTTGACGGTAACACCGGCGCAGACGATCGGGATGTTCACGGAGCCGAGCGTTGCCTTGACGGTCCCCCGTGCGCTGATCGCGCGCGAGAACACTGGAAACTTCATCTCGGTGAGGTCAGCCACATCACGCACGCCGCCATCGATGATGAGGCCCTTCGCGCCCCGGGCACGATAGCTGGTCGCCAAGAGGTCACCGAAGAAACCATCCGTACTGTCGACGGTGCAGGCCGCGACCACAACATCGCCGGGCTGTATCTGTTCGGCGGCGACGTGCATCATCCAATTATCGCCGGGCTGCAACAGTACGGTGACCGCGGTGCCGCAGATGTGCGCCCCTGGGTAGATGGGGCGCATATAGTGCTGCATCAAACCGACCCGACCCATCGCCTCGTGAATTGTCGCAACACCAAAGCGCGACAATTTATCGATCGCCGCCTTATCAGCCCGGACAATATTGCGCCTGACAATTCCGAGGTCGTTCATCGCAACGCTCATGATCACTTCCCCTTCGCTTTCAGCGCCCGGTCGAGACGTGGAAATACGCGCCGCGCGTTGCCCTCATAGATTTTGTGGCGGTCTTCAGCGCTGAGCGTCACGGCGGCTTCGATGTAGCGCTTGGTGTCGTCGTAGTGGTGTCCGGTTTCCGGATCGATACCGCGTACGGCGCCGATCATCTCGCTCGCGAACAGAACGTTGTCGACCGGAATCACCTTTGTCAGCAGGTCAATGCCGGGCTGGTGATAGACGCAGGTATCGAAGAATATGTTGTTCAGGAGGTGGTCTTTCAGGAGCGGCTTCTTCAGCTCCTGTGCCAGCCCCCGGAAGCGGCCCCAGTGATAAGGGGCCGCACCGCCGCCGTGCGGAATGAGGAAGCGCAGAGTCGGAAAGTCCTTGAACAGATCCGAGGTCAGGCACTGCATGAACGCCGTGGTATCGGCATTCAAGTAATGCGCGCCGGTCGTGTGAAAACAGGGATTGCAGCTCGTCGACACATGGATCATCGCAGGGATGTCGAGCTCGACCATCTTCTCGTAGATCGGATACCAATGGCGGTCGGAGAGCGGAGGCGAAGTCCAATGGCCGCCGGAAGGATCGGGATTGAGATTGATGCCGACGAACCCGTACTCCTTGATACATTTTTCCAGTTCCGGAATGCAGGTCTTGGGATCGACGCCTGGCGACTGTGGCAGCATCGCGGCGCCGATGAAATTGTCGGGGAATAGCTTGCTCACTCGGAAGCAGAGTTCGTTGCAGATGGCGGCCCACGTCGATGACACCTCGAAGTCGCCGATGTGGTGAGCCATGAAGCTCGCCCGTGGACTAAAGATGGTCAGGTCGCTGCCGCGTTCTTTCATCTGTCTGAGCTGATTGTTCGCGATGGAGTCACGCAGCTCGTCGTCGCTGATCTTCAGGTCCCTGACATCAGGCTTGATCGCGGCATCCTTGATCCCGGCGATTTGCCGGTTGCGCCACTCCTCAAGCGCCTTGGGAGCCGTCGTGTAATGGCCATGCACATCGATGATCACTTGGGCTCTCCCTGCGACGTAATATTAATGTTGTCTCTTGTACTATCGTACAAATGTATTGTACAGACCAATGGCACAAGCCATGCAGGGCTGCTTTCTCAAGTGGCGCGGGTGCGAGCCTGTCGGCCGTCGGCTACGCCGCACGCCTGAACGGCGCCACCTCGATACCGCTCGCCTTGAGGGCCCGACGCAGGTCGCGGGCGATTTCCACCGCACCCGGCGTGTCGCCATGGATGCAGATCGTGTCCATGCGCATCTTGATGACTTTGCCGGTGATCGAGACCACGGCGCCATCCTGAACCATGCGCACAACGCGCTCAGTGATCGCCTTTGCGTCGTGCAGCACCGCACCAGGCTTGCGGCGCGACACCAGCGAACCATCATCCTCGTAGGCGCGATCAGCGAAAACCTCGTGCACCATTGGCAGGTTGGCCTCTTCACCGGCCGTGACCAGCTTCGAATTGGCGAGCACGACGAAAATCAGGCTGGGATCGACCGCCCTGATGCCGTTCGCGATCGCTCTTGCGGTCATGTCGTCCTCGCAGGCGACGTTCGACAGGGCGCCGTGGGCCTTCACATGCGTGACCTTGTGGCCGGCTGCCGTGGCGATCGCCTGAAGCGCGCCTATCTGGTAGGCGACGAGATTCTCGATCTCGGACGCTTTGAGGCCGACGATCGGGTGCCGACCAAAGCCATGCAGATCGCGATAGCCGGGATGAGCACCGATCGAGACGCCGCGTGCCTTCGCAAGCTCGACCGTCCTGCGCATGATATCAGGGTCGCCGGCGTGAAAGCCGCAGGCGACATTGACCGAACTTGCAAGCTCCATCATCGCGGCATCATTGCCCATTTCCCATGCGCCAAATCCCTCGCCGAGGTCGCAATTGAGATCGATCGTCTTCATGTGCTTACCCGCCTTTGGCTCATTGCTTAGGTATCCGTCGGTCTATCCCACGTCACGGCATCGACAGCACTGACCGCGCTGCCGGCAATGTTAGCATCCTGCAAGGCAGCGATGTTGAACTCGACCGTGTCGGCTGAGCGCAGCCGGTCGGGCAGGTCATGCAACGACTGCGCGAAGCTCCGCGCCGCCTCTTGAGCCTCAGCCATGCTGATAGCCTTGAAGCGGAACACACCGCCTGCCGAGATCTGCACGAGACGGCCGAGGTCGCCGGAAATCACGGTCGCAATTTTCGGATAGCCGCCGGTGGTCCCGCGGTCCTTCATCAGCACGATTGGCACGCCATTTCCGGGGACCTGGATGCTGCCGTCAACCGTACCGTCGGACACGATGTTGTGGCCGTGCAGGTGTTTGATGACGGGGCCCTCGAGACGGTAGCCCATGCGATCGGATGTCGCCGATATCTTCCACTCGCTGTCCAGGAACAGCGCCTTGCTGGCCTCGTCGAATTCGTCGTCTTGTGGCCCCAGCACAACACGGATCGGACCGTTTGCAGGCGGCGGCAATTCGATGCGCCGCTCGTGCGTGCTGCTTGCTGCTGCGACGCTGAGCTCATCGCCAGCTTGCAGCTGGCGCGGGTAAGGGCTCCCAAGTCCGGCGCGGGCGTTCACCGCCAGGCTACCGAACACCGGCTCGCCTTTGATGCCGCCTTCGATGGCGAGATAGCTGAACGCGCCCGCGCGGACGGAGCCGAGCGTCAGCGTCTCACCGTCTTTCAGTGTCATCGACGTTTCGAGCGTGACGAGCCGACCAATGTAGGCATTGCGCGGCGCTCCTGTGAGCGCGACCCGGACGGCACCATCACGAGCAGTAAAAGAAGCCCCGAACGGGCCGATTTCGACGCCAGCCACGAACAGTTCGTTGCCGACAAGGCAATTGGCCGCCGCCAGTGCCAGCCGATCCATCGCGCCGCCGGGCATCAATCCATAGCGCTGCGAGCCGGGACGTCCTCCATCCTGGACAGAGCTCACAGGTCCGATGCTGGTCACGATCAGCCGGCTCATGACAAGACCAACTCGGCAATGATTTCACCGGCCTCTGCTGCACGATCCTGTTCCGCAAAGGTCTTGCGGTCGATGGCGAAAAACGTCACGCGATCACCGGGTTCGGTGAGGAATATCGGATTCCGGTTGAGCTGGTAGGTCCTGACCGGGGTGCGCCCCAACAATTGCCAGCCGCTTGGACCAGCGAGGCACTGGATGCCGGCCTGGACGCCGCCAATGGAGATCGTGCCAGCGGGTGTCAGAAGCCGCGGATTCTGCCGACGCGGCATATGCAGGGATTTTTCCAGCCCGCTGAGATAGGAAAACCCTGGGGTAAACCCGATCATGGCGACGCGATAGTCGCCTGCGATGTGCCGCGCCACGATGTCGTCCGGCGTGGTGTTGAGCGTTTTGGCGACGTCCTCAAGATCGGCGCCGTGCTCTCCGCCATAGGCCACGGGAATGCGCCAACGGCGGGTTTTCGTGGCTGGCGATGCCTTCTGGCTCGCGAGCGCGAGCAGCTTTTCGCCCAGCGCATCGAAGCCGATCCTGCAGGGATCGTAGTGCACGAGTAATGAGCGATAGGTCGGTACGGATTCGGTCACGCCTTCGATCGTAGCTGTCGTGAGCGCACGATCCAGCGCCAGAACCCGCTCGTTGGCGGTATCGTCGATGTTCCGGCTGAATTCGACCGCAATGGCGCTGTCGCCACTGGGCAGAAGACGGGGCGGGAAAGGTGTTGCGGCCATGGCCTCACTTGATGACAGGTGGTTCTCAAATGCCACTTGAAGCGCCCAAGCGTGATCCGATCCGGATTGAATCGTATCACGTTCCTATTTCGCGCAGAATGCCCAGTGCGTGCTGTCCCCTGCTACGTCCGTCGTAGGCCGGCCCCGGTCGATCAAATGTTCCTCAGCCGAAAGTTGACAATGCAAGCATAAATCGCGCAAGAGAGGATCGGCCGGGTCTCTTTCCGGTGGTCCGAGAAATCCGGCACAGACATGCGCTTCGCAGGTCTGCCAGTAGCAGTGTGTCCCATTGGGTTGTTTCAGGAGGCAACAGAGTAAGTATGAGTAGAGTTTTTGGTTATACGGTGATGCTCGGTTTATTTGCCGTGGGATTGATGGCAGGCACTCCTGCCAAGGCAGGTGCGCTTGACGTGCTGGGTGCTGCTGCCGATGTGGCTGCTGGAGTAGCAGCCGCTGGCGCCGAGGAGGATCCGGGATACGTCTTTGAAGGCCACGAATATTGTTGGTACGACGGTGGCTGGCGTGGGCCTGGCTACTATTGGTGCGGATATGAAAATCGTCGTGGCTATGGCTGGGGCGGTCCCGCTGGCTGGCACGGGTGGCACGGCCGTGGAGGCCACGGTGGTCACGGTGCTCATGGTGGTGGTCGCGGTGGTCCCCACGTAGGTGGCGGCCGTGGCGCTCCTCACGTAGGTGGCGCTCCTCACGTTGGTCACGGTAGTGCTCCTCACGTTAGTCATAGTCATAAGTGAGAATGCTGTATGAACTCCGCCGCGAACGCAGCGGAGTGGCATATGGTTTGGAAGTTGGCGGCGGTTTCGCCACCAACTTCTGCGGCTTTGAACGCCTGATGCTTTAGGGCTGAGCTTCGGCATAGTCGGCGCGACACTGCTCAGTCAATGCCGCGTCGCTCACGCCGGAAAAGCCAAAACCATTCCATCGATAGAGCTGGATACGCGGCGCAGAGGGATGGGCAGGGTTCAGCATGATAAACGAATCGCCGCGATGAAGCGCGCAGAGATAAGATTGGCCCTGCGCATCCTCAATCACACTGGCGTCCAACAGCGGCCATGCCAGCGCCGAGCCGCGCCAGCGGGCAATCAGGCCATGGGGCGTGACATCGTAGACATAGGGGCGCAGACCGTCTTCCAAATCCATTGAGGATCGATGCCGCTCCAGGGTGAGCAGCATGGGCGGCTTGCCGGGAACGAAAGAGGCTGCGGCTGCACTGACCAACGAGCCTGGTACGGTGCGCCAAGTGTCTATTTCAGATCCGGCTTTTTCAGATGTGGTTTTGCCGGACTTGCCTTCCAACACCGTTCTGCCGTCAGACTTGATCTGCCCAGGGACGGTCCATGCGCGAATCGTGTGATCGGCAATTGTCATGGGAGTGGTTGCAGCGACGCTGCATCGCGCGAGGTCTGGGTTGACCAGCGGTTCCGCCGGGTGGGGGAACGACGAGCCCATCAGCGTCCTGGTCAATAGCCCGGTGCAGGTCAGATGGTCGCCGGCAATCCGGCAATCGGCGATCAGGCCCTGCTTGGATGCGGCATATTTTTGATCGAAGACATGATTGCCGAGTGAATAGAACACCAGCCTGCCATCAAGGCAAGCTGGCGGCTGCACAACATGCGGATGCGAGCCGATGATCACGTCCGCGCCGTGGGCAATGAGCCAGCGCGCCTCAGCCTGTTGCTCTGGCACGACCCAATCGGCCAGTTCCTTGCCCCAATGGATGAAGACGATCACCCAATCGGCGGTAGCACGTGCTAACCGGAGCTTTTGCGCGACCTGCCAAGACGGCACAGCGTCAACCGCGCCGTCGCGCGCAGATACCAGGCTGATGGCGATAATGGCAACGGTGCGGGCGCCGAGCCGAATGAAGGCGGGAGATTCCGCTGAGCCTACTGGTGCCAAGCCAGCCGATTGAAGCGCCACGCTGGTTGCACGCCGGCCTGTGGCGCCCAAATCGCCGCTATGGTTGTTGGCGATGCCGAGCGCTGTGAAACCGGCCTGTTTCGCCAGGCTCAGCAGGTGCGGATCGGCAGCAAAACACAATTCGAGGGGCGGCCGGCAGGATCTGGGATCGCCAATGGTCCCCTCGAGATTGCCCATGACCAGATCGGCGGGTGTGAGCGTCTTGCCCATATCCGCCCAGGGGGACGCTCCGTGACGGCCCGCAATTTCATGAGCGACCTCGCGGGAAAGCAGAATGTCGCCGGCAAATACAAGCCGATATTGTGGGCCTTGCGAACCTGCGGCGTTCGCCCAGGGTCCATAAAGAGATCCATATACAAGGCCCCACAGCAGCAGAAGTGTCGAAACAACACGGCTCACGGCTGTGCCGCCGGACAGGAAAGTTGTTTGTTGGACAGGAATTTGGTCACCCAATCCGGCCGGGCTTGCTTATCAACACTATCTCGCCATTGTGTGTCGTCGATTGGAGCGGGCGTGGTGAATTCGTAATAGGAATAGATTGCTCCCTTGACGATTTCCCGTCGGCCATAGAAGGGCACGATCTGGTCCCATTCCAGCGGCCTGCCGACCGCTGTTTCCAACTGGTGACCATTGCCGCCAGCCACATCGGCCACCTTCATCATCGGATCGGGCATCGACAGGGCATAGCCGGGATTCGACAAGCTCATGAACACAAGAAAATTATGTTCGACGGTGCCGCCGACATATTGGATGGCATGGTAATCCTCGGCTGTCAGGGACTCGCCGCTCAACTCCTTCTGGGCGATCTTGCCAAAGCGCAGAGCGTCGTCGCGCGATTGCGTCAGACGCCGGACGATGCCCTCTCGCAATTCGTTCTTGCCGTTCGTATCTGCGGTCAGGACCGAGTCAGTCCGAACAAGTTTGATCGTGGCGTCGAACAAATCGGCAATCGCAGAAAAACTCGCGGGGTCTGGTTCGACATAGCCGCGCGGCGGTCGCAGCACGATCGATTCAAAACCGCCTTCGCCACATTCGGCATCCGTTTTGTCATTGACCAGGATGGTCGAGTGCCGCAGCGTCGCCCACGAGGCGAGGCCGGTTTGCAGGCGCTTGGCGTTCCAAAGCGGTCCTTTGGTCGGGGCCGACACATTATCCACCCACTGGATCGCCAGCCCGTTGAGCCATTTTTCGTAAAGCGAGCTGGTATTACGAGCGGCATCGGCGGCAAAGCGTTTTCGCGTTGCTTCAATGCGCGTCGCCAGATTGGGGTATTTTGCTAGTAATCCGGTCTCGTCCAGAATCTGATGGGCAAGGCTGTTGCCGGCGATTGCCGCGAAATCGAGGCCCGAGGGCAGCAGGCGTTTTGTGCCGTCCTTCGCTTCGATCTGCTCAGGCTGCGGCCAGTGTTCATGATAGATCGTGTTGTCCAGTGCCTCATTGTCCCACGCCCAGGACAATGGAAACATGCGCTTGCCCTCCGGCCCCTCATGCGACGCCACGGACGACTTTGCTTCGCCACCACTCCAGACCAGATCCAGGCGGGAGGATGCGATAAAAGGTTTGTAGCCGCTGATCCAGTCGTTGGCTGCTTTGGCGACGCTGGGATCGAGCCTGGCCAGCAAGGCAGCGTCCTCATCCGACAGCTTGATCTGGCTGAGATAGCGCATGGCGCCGAAATAGCGCTTTTGGTCGTCAGTCTTGTAGTGGCCACGCGGTTTGAACTCGCTGTAATCGACAGACGCGCCAAGGGCCGGGGAGTCGGCCGGGCCGTTTGCTGCAATGATGAGTTGGGCTTCCGGATTGGCGGCTTCACGGGATTCCAGCACGGCTTTCGCGGCCATAAAGACTTTGGCGAGCTTTGTCGCGCCGTGTTTCTTATCCAGATCGGCCGTTGCCGCATCGACGAATGTCTTGAAGGCAGGCATGGCGCGTTCGCGTTCCAGCACGATGAACAGCCCGTCAAAGGCTGCACCATAGACCTCCCAGAAGAGATCGGTGGTGACCAGATAGGGCCGGGTCGGTATGCTCGAATCCGGTTGGCCGCAGGTATAGGATTCGGAATCGTAGAGCTGATAAATCTGATCATTCTTGGCAAGGTTGCGAAGCAGGCCATTGTCGCGGATAAACCTCGCCTGGTCGGCACTGTTTTCCAGATACATCCAGGCATTGACGACATTGGCAAGCGGCACGTCGATTGGCACGTAGTGCAATGTCGTTTGACCGCCGCTCTTTGTCAGATCGACAATGCCCCTTCCATCGGGCATCTGCGAGGGCATGGAGGTGAAGGTCTGCTCGGCGAGGATCGTCTTGTTCGACTTGTCGATCAGGCCGCGCAACTGCAATCCGGCGGTTTTGGGCTGCCAGCCGAGCATCGCGACGCCGTTCGGGGTGTAGGCGGTAATGCTGCCGCAGGGCGCGTCGAGCTGGGTCGTCTTGCCCCAATTGTCGGAATTATAGACGGTTTTTTGCAGGCATTTTTTTTCGTCTTCCCAGATCAGCAGATTGCCTGCTGAATGGAAGCTTACCGGCAAAGCGGATTGGGCGGTGGTTCTGTTGGGTGAGGATTCCTCATCCTGCGGGAATTTCGAATCATCAGCAAGGCCAGCCTTTGGGCCAGCAACAGTATAGAGCCTCGTGCCCGCCTCTGTGATGGTGCGTAGCGCATAGAAGCCACTCGCCGATTTTTCTCCGAAGAACAAGCGGTATTCGGGCTGCTTGGACTCTCCGGTGGTATCGAAGGGCCGGGGGCCAACGACGAGGCGCCGCAGCACCTTGGCGCTTTTATACACGACGCTTGGCGCGAAGTGCAGGCTCGCGGCCTCAGATTTCAGGATCTGCGATCCCGCTGGGTCGGTTGCGAGCAAAAACAGAGCCATGCCTTGCGGATGCCAGGTGATCGAGGCGATGTGCATATTGGCGGGAATATCGACGATACGTACGAACTTCTGGGCGTGGAATTGCCAGAAAGCCAGTTGCTGGCGATGGTCGGCGCTCTCGATCACCAGGGCCACCTCACGGCCCGTCGGCGCTACCTCGAAATCGACCACCGCCATGCCGGGCGCCAGCGCAAAGGCCACCGGGGCCGTGGGAGCGGGGGTGACGACCGGTTCTTTTTCGTCAAAGGGTGACGGCTCCTGGAAAGATGTCTCCTGTGACGCGTCAAGTCTGTCGGCCAGAGATTCCGCGGATGCGCTGATCGGCAATCCCGCCAGGATGAGCAGAACAGCATATGCAAGGAGGTACCGGGCCATTGACGATCTCGAATGTTCAATGAGGGAAATTGTCGGCTGGGGCAAAGCTTAGAACACGGATTGGCAGCGATTTAGAAGCGTTTTATGCCTGAATTGAATCGGGAAAACGCTCCAGGCTTTTGTGCCCGCGGTCGCATCGCAAGCTCTTTCGCGTTTTCAGTGAGTCCGAGGAACAAGGGGCTCGGAAGAACGATGTTTCAATCCAACTGCGCCCGATAAGGCCTTGTTCCTGCAGGGCATGGTGGCCCCTTGACGGAAATTCCGTGACTCGCAAAATGCGCGTTTCGTTGAACCGCTCAACAGGAGCTCATTCCCGCATGTCGCTCTCCCCCAAAGCCAAGGCAACCCTGACCGACATCTCGACCGCCACCATCACGACGGTTCTTCTCAAGAGGGGCTTGCGAAACGTCTGGATGCGCGGCGCGCGTCCGCTGCGGCCGGGCATGCCGCGGCTCGCCGGGCCGGCTTTCACCTTACGTTTCGTGCCGGCGCGCGAGGACCTGGCGACCCCGGAGTCCTGGTCGTCGCCGATCTCAACCCGAACCGCGATCGAGGCGATGCCGGAAGGCTGTCTTGCCGTGGTCGACGCCATGGGCGTCACCGATGCCGGCATCTTCGGCGATATTCTCTGTGCGCGAATGGCCAAGCGTGGGGTGACGGCGCTCGTGACCGACGGCGTTGTGCGTGACATTGAGGGCGTGCTCGGCACAAACCTTCCGGTGTGGTGCGGCGGCAATGCTGCGCCCCCGTCTGTAGCGGGCCTCACCTTCGTCGGCTGGGGCGAGCCGATCGGCTGCGGAGGCGTCGCAGTGTTTCCCAATGATATCGTCGTGGCCGATCAGGACGGGGTGGTCTTGATTCCGCAGGCGTTGCTCGATCACGTGCTTACGGAGGGTGTCGAGCAGGAGCGGATGGAAGCCTGGATCGTCGGCGAGGTGAACAAGGGCGCCTCGCTGCCGGGACTCTATCCCATGAACGCCGAAACCAAAGCGCGCTACGCCGCCAGCAAGAAATGACGCAAACAATTTGGAGATATATAGCGTGCAACGGACGCGGAGCCAGCAGACGCCACAGACGCGTCCTGGTTCAGCGTCGACGTCGCAACGTCTGCGACGGAGTTTCTCCGTAGCGTTTCTGATAGGCGCTCGCCGCTCGTCCCAGATGACCGAATCCCACACTGAATGCACATTCAGTCACTGATTTTGGATTGTTTGAATTCATGAGGCAGGCACGAAATGCTTCAAGGCGAATCGTCTCGATCATTTCGGTAAGTGTCGTTCCTTTCTCTCTGCGAAGCATATCCTGCAAGGCTCGCAGGCGGGTGGTGCTTGCCGCAGCGATTTCTGCAACGGAGAACGGACGGAAAATGTTGGCACGTATCCACTCCTCTGCGCGCCCGATGGCAGCGGTATCGTTCGATCGTGAGGATCTTTCAAGAAGGGGACGCTGGGAGTGTGCAAACGACGCCAGCATGAGCTGCATCAGGCATTCACCCAGTCGCATCCGATAGCGTGAGGGAATATCAACTGCCTCAACACCCTCCAGCATCAATCGGACGTGGTTCAGGAGCAGGCGGCCGGCCGCGCTTGAGACATCAACACCGGTTGCGAATTCAACTGGCGAGACCGGTCGATCGGTCATCAAAGCCCATTGTTGCTCCATGGCATCGCGTTCCAAGAGTACCGCGATTGCCTCGCAGTCTTCAGACCACCGCATTCGGGTCGACAGCGTCGGTGAAAGAATTGCAGCAGTCTGGCCGGGACAGACAAGCGCCGTCTCCTTGCCGCAGCGCACGCTCCCCGTTCCGGCGATAGGGAACAGCAGCAGGAAGCAGCGTGATAGCTCGCCGGGGTCGATGTCAACCTCGCAACCATAGCGGACCAGATTCAGCGAATAGAAGTCCTGCCGTACGGAACGATGTACGGCATGAAAGCCGGCTGCTCCGCTGTCTCGGGGCGAGAGGAAGTGGGGCGTGAATATCTGTCCGATTTTCTGGCGTGCCTCATCGGGAGAACGCGTGTCGACCAGCGTGTAGCGAGCCAGCAAGTCGTCTGACGCAACGGTTTCCATACAGGCCCTCCCGGTATCGTCGCCATCAGATTACACCATCTGGATAGAACTCGGCGCAATTCGGATAGCGCGCACGGTTCATTCGTTTCACCGTGTCTGACAATTGAAAATGTAAAATAAGCTGTTGGCCCCGACAAGAGGCATGTCAACAGGAAACGGATGGGAGGACTTCCAGTCATCGCGTCGGCGATTGATGCCAGTATTCATTTGATGAAAGGGGATTAGTCAACGCCATGCAGATGGGTTGAGTTGATGAACTGTTATTTGGCTTCAACAAGCAAACATCAAAAAATTTTGGAAGGTACTCATGGCCATGACAATGAGCGGCGAAGTCCAGCTTGAGGCGTCGCGCGAAGAGGTATGGGTCAAGCTCAATGATCCCGAGGTATTGAAGGTTTGTATTCCTGGTTGCGAGGAGCTTGCGAAAACCGACGACGGCGGTTTTCGCGCAGTGGCAAAGATGAAAGTCGGGCCGGTGTCCGCACGCTTCAGAGGCAAGGTCATGCTCAGTGATCTCGACCCGCCCAACGGCTGCAAGATTTCCGGTGAAGGCGAGGGCGGGGTCGCTGGCTTCGCCAAAGGAGGAGCGACCGTGAAGCTTTGCGAAAGGGACGGGGGCGCGCTGCTGTCTTATGACGTCGAAGCGCAGATTGGCGGCAAGTTGGCCCAGCTTGGTCAGCGCCTGGTTAGCGGCGTCGCCAAAAAGCTAGCCGACGAATTCTTCGCGAATTTCGCCAATGTGGTTCGGAGCGAGCCTTCTACTTGAATTGCGTCTCAGACTTTCGTGAATTTCCGTATCGCAGCGGGACTGCAACGCAACAGCATGAGGTCGATATCCCAAAATGGCTGCGAGACGCGGTCATTGACTACCAAACCGCATTCACAACAAACCTTGTCTATAATGTGAGCAGGAGAAAACATGGCATTACATAAGCTGGAGGCTTTTCACGTCCCCAACAACGTGAACGAAGCGCTAGCGCTGTTTAAGCAGTACGAGGAAGTCTTGCTCTTGGGAGGTGGGACTTTCGTTCGTGGCCTGGATGCGCGCGGTCTGCTCGGCGAGGTTGAGGCGCTGATTGATATCCGCAAGGTGGGGTCATCGGATGTGCGGATCGATGCCGCTGAACTCGAAATAGGCGCTTCCACGACGTTCGCCCGGCTGGCGGGAATGAAGGAGTTGAACCAAGAACCGTGGCTGGGCGCGCTGGTCGATGCACTGACCCATCCGCCTGTGCAGGTCCGCAACGTAGCTACCATTGGTGGATGTATCGCCGCAGCCTGTCCGTTCTTCGACATTCCCACGTCGCTGCTTGCGCTTGACGCGCAAGTTGTCGCCCGAGGCGCGGCTGGCGAGCGGCGCATGCCGCTGTCGGATTTGTTTGCCGGCATGTTTGCGAATTCCTTGGCGAAAGGAGAGATCGTCACCGCGGTGTCTCTGCCAGTCCCGCAGGGGCGCTGCGCGAGCGGCTTCGTCAAGCTCGCATCGAATGCCAACGATCTGGCGATCGTCAATGCCGCCGCGCGCTTGACGGTCGATGGCAAGGGCATTTGCACGGATGCACGTGTCGCACTGGGGGGAGGTGTCGCAGAGTCCACCGTACGCTCTCCCACCGCGGAGCGTATCCTGACAGGCGTGCGGATCGATGCCGCTGTTCTGCAAAAGGCCGGCGAGGCGGCGGCTGGCGATATCGACCCGCTGTCGGATCATCGTGCGTCTGCCAGCTACCGCAAGGCGATGGCCAAGGTGATGACGCGCCGCGCAGTTGAACAAGCCATGGCACGCCTGAGCTGACTTGGGAGAACGGTAATGAAAAGAATGATGATGCTCGAAGTGAACGGCGAATCGCACGAACTGGCGGTTGAGCAGAATGCGACACTGCTCGATGTGCTGCGTGATCAGGTTGGCCTGAACGGTCCCAAGCGCGGCTGCGATAACGGCGGCTGCGGTTGTTGCACCGTGCTGGTCGACGGCAAGGCCGTGTATTCGTGCATGTGCTACGCCTTGTCTTATGAAGGCGCGTCGGTGACCACCGCGGAAGGGCTGGCGCAAGGCAACAAGCTGCACCCGCTGCAATCAGCGTTCATCGAGGCTGGTGCTGTGCAGTGTGGTTATTGCACTTGCGGCATGTTGATGACGGCCAAGCAATTGCTCGACGATTGTCCGCATCCTGACGAGGACCGCATCCGACAAGGCATATCAGGCAACCTTTGCCGCTGCACCGGTTACGCCAAGATCGTGGATGCCATCAAACAAGCGGCGCAGGCCTGATCCGCGCGACGACAGAGGAAAAGCACAATGAGCGAATTGACTGTCATTGGACAAAGTCTCAATCGGCCCGATGCGTATGACAAAGTCACGGGTGGGCGCGGCTACCCCTTCAATGTCCGGCTGCCGGGCATGCTGCACGGCAAGCTGTTGCGCAGCCCCTATGCGCACGCGCGCATTGTGAGCATCGATGCCTCACGCGCCGAACGCCTGCCCGGTGTGAAGGCTGTGCTGTTGCCAGCGGACGTGCCGCAGATCCGGTTCAATCCATTGTGTTTCATATCCCAGCATGCATCGGGCGTAACTCGGGATTACTACGTCATGAAGGGCGAGATCGTGCGTTACGTTGGCGAGCCCGTCGCGGCGGTGGCTGCCACCAGTGTCGAAATCGCCGAGGCGGCGATACATCTCATCGACGTCAAATACGAGGAACTGCCGGCCGTCTTTGATGCCGAGGAGGCAATGAAACCGGGTGCCGTGCAGCTGCACGATGATGCGCCGGGCAATATCGCGAAGAATCCTTCATTCGAGTGCGGCGAGCTGGAAAAAGGCTTTGCCGAAGCAGACTTCATTTTCGAGAGAACATATCAAACCCAGCGCGTACATACCTGCTATATGGAGCCGCGTATTTGCGTGGTGGAGATGGATGGCGAGGATAATGTCACGATCCATCTCAGCACCCAGCATGTCTTCGGTATACGTGAGAAGCTGGCGGTTGCCCTTGATATTCCGGAAACCAAGATCAAAGTCATCAAGTCGCCTTACATCGGCGGCGGCTTTGGCGGCAAGATAGAACTGACTACAATGGAGCCGGCGGCCGCGTTGCTGAGCAAGAAAGCCGGCGGCCGTCCGGTGCGGATCGAGCATACGCGCGCTGAGGATTTCATCACGACGGCACGTCATCCGATTAATGTATATCTGAAGACCGGCGTGAAGAAGGATGGCACCTTTACCGCACGATATGCCAGGAGTGTGGTCGACTGTGGTGGCTATTCCACACACGGCGGCGAAGTCATCCTGGTACACGGGGCTTTCGGGCTGTTCTTCAATTATCATGCGCCGCACCAGAAATGGGAAGGCTTGACCGTCTATACCAACAACATGATTTGCGGTGCCTACCGGGGGTTCGGGGGGGTACAGGGCAGTTTCGCGGTCGAATCGCAAATTGATGAGATTTGTGCTGCGCTCAAACTCGACCCGATCGAAATGCGTCTGAAGAATGCGCGTAAGCAAGGCGAACCGCATCCCTTCACTCCGGCTTTTACTATTGCAACCTACGGACTGGAGGATTGCCTGCGCCGGGGTGCGGAGCGCTTTAACTGGAATGCGCTCAAGTCAGTCAAGAAGAGCGGTGGCACCAAGAAGCGCGGTGTCGGGTTAGCGGTGCACCCGGTGTGGGTTAGTGGTTGCATGGGTGTCCCAAACACCTATGAGCACTCCGGTGCCATCATCAAACTCAATCGCGACGGCACGGCCGATCTTGCCACTGCGGCGATGGACGTCGGCTCCGGGCAGATCGTCACGCTTTGTCAGATCGCAACGGAAGAACTCGGGCTTCTCCCGGGAGCGGTCCGCATGAGCAGTCGGTTGGACACCGATACCGTGCCATTTGATGCGCCGACGCATGCCAGCCGCGTTACCTATTCCGCGGGCAACGCCGTTCGCGCCGCGGCGGCAATAGTCAAGAAGCGGCTGTTTGAAGTGGCGTCGATCATGCTGGAAGCGAGCCCGGACGATCTCGAAGCCAGTGGCGGCGAGGTCCGTGTCAAGGGCGTCCCGGGCAGGTCGATCTCCGTGGGAGAGGTGGCAAAACGGGCCGAGTCACCCTTCATGCAGATGACGGATTCCGGTCCTCAGCCGACCACCATCGGTGAGAAAGGCACCATCATTGGCGTGGCAAGTCAGGCGCCGCCCTCCAACCCGACGCCTTGCGCGGCCCAGTTCGTGGAGGTGGAAGTCGATACCGAGACCGGCGAGGTCAGGGTGTTGCAGATGGTCTATGCTCACGATCTGGGCCGCCTGATCAATCCCAAGGCCGCGGAGGGGCAGGTCGAAGGCGCGTTCCAGCAAGGCATAGGCTATGCGTTGATGGAAGAGATCCAGTTCGATGGCGAAACGGGGGCTTGCGTGACTCCCGACTTTCTCAACTACAAGATGCCGACCGCCGTGGAGATGCCACGCCGGATGGAAAGCATCTTCATCGAAACGAATGAGCCTACCGGCCCCTTTGGCGCCAAGAGCCTGGGCGAGACCTGCCTCATCACGCCTGCACCGGCCATCGCCAACGCAATCTATGACGCGATCGGCGTGCGCTTTACGGATCTGCCGTTCACGCCGGAAAAGATCTTGGCCGGCTTGGGTAAGCTATCAGCAACATAGAAGGATGCGCGTTTCGGTCGATTGGAGCGCGTATATTGAGATGCGTATAATATTGAGATTGTGAAGTGCGACGAGGGTATCTTGTGCAGTGATGCGCAAGATACCCATCCAAAGTGGCTGATTCTTTGCACTCGTGCTCTGTGCTGATCAGGGTTTATCACCGCAGCCTAACTACAAAGCTTTCACCAGTTGAGAAAGGCTCTGGAGGTTGTGTGCCGGGAGAAAATGATCGAGAAATGGCATGGCGGTCTGCATGCCCCTGGTCAGTGGCTTGTAGCCTGGCGTGCCGAGTAACGGGTTAAGCCAGATGAGCGTGCCTGCGCGCTGACGCAGATGGGTCATTTGTTCGTGCAGTTCGTCGGCTTTGCCGCAGTCCCAGCCGTCGCTGAGCAGGATTACGACGCTGCGCCGGTTGAGCAGGTGGGGCGCATGGTGTTGGTTGAATTCACGTAGGCAGCCGCCGATATTCGTGCCACCCGCCCAGTCGTGGACACGCTGTGCGACCTGCTTGAGCGATCCCGCCACGCCTTTGCTGCGCAGCAGATCCGTGATGATCGTCAACTGTGTGGAAAACACCGCAACCTGGAGATTGGACAACTCCCGACGCAGTGCGTACATGAATTCGATGAGGAAGGCGCTGTAGCGCTGCATCGAGCCGCTGACATCGCAAAGCAGGACGAGCCTGGTCTTGTTGACACGCCGGATGCGGTAGGGCAGCGGGCATATGCCATTGGCGACGTAGTGACTGCGGTTGCGCAGCAGCCGCCGCAGGTCGGGCCGGCGACCGCTGCGGCGAGCGGCGTAGCGGCGTCCACGGGTGTTGGCCAGGGTTGCCACGAGTTCGCGGATCAAGCGCCGGGCGCGTTCGATATCGGTGTCGCTGAGATCGCCGAGGTTACGTGTGGCGAGCACTTCGTCGGCGCTGTAGGACAACTCGAAGGACGGGCGTGCGGCGCCATCGTTGTCACTATCACCTTGCTCGCTTGGGAGCATCAGGCGAGCGCTTGTGCCGCTGTTGTCATGGCTGTTGTCCTCGTCGGCTCCTTGCTTGTTCTTGCGGATGCGCAGGTGCTCAGGCGATTCCCAGAATTGCGCGAACACAGCGTCGAAGCGCGGAATGTCTTCTCGCCGCGATACCAAGGTGGCGCGACAGGCGGCATAGAACGCGTCGCGCTGGGTGATGGAGACGTAAGTAAAGCACCGGCCCAGATCAATCAGATTGCCCGGAGTGACCGGTAAGCCCGCTTCATGCAAGGCGCGGGAAAAGCCAACGACCGTTTCGAAAGCGCTGCGCGGAGGGCGGCGCGTCTCGCCGTCCTCCGTGTCCGCACGCTCGCTTGGATTTTCTTGTTGTTGCATCATTTTCGTTCGAAACCCGGCACCCACTTTCCAGGAAATGATGCCTAGCCCTTATGTGCCTTGCTCGGGGCATGACCCGGCGCAAGGGCCATTTCCACGAAGTTGCCGATGCCGAGCTGGCGCAGCATCTCAATGTCCGCCCTGTACTTGAGTATCGTGCTCAGCGTTGCCTCAACAATCTGTGGATCAAGTTCGGCGACGCCCAGCGCGAGCAAGGCGCGTGCCCAATCGATGGTCTCGGCGATGCCGGGACGCTTGTAAAAATCCCGTTCGCGCAATAGCTCCATGAAGCGGCAGACTTGCCCGGCCAGGCGCAATTCCAGGTCCGGCAGGCGGGCGCGCAGAATCTTTACTTCCTTTTCCAAGCAGGGGTAGTCAATCCAGTAGTAGAGACAGCGGCGCTTGAGTGCATCATGCACTTCGCGGGTACGATTGGAGGTGAGGATGACGAATGGCACTTGCTCCGCGTTCAACGTGCCGATCTCAGGAATCGTGATCTGGAAATCGGAGAGGATTTCGAGCAGGAATGCTTCGAATTCCTCGTCGGCGCGGTCAACCTCGTCGATCAGCAATACCGGCGGGTGTTTTGCACCGCTTCGCAATGCCCTGAGCAGCGGTCGCTGGAGCAGGAATTCCTCGCTGAAGATATTGCTGCCGATTTGCTCCCGCTCGACGCCGCGCGCTTCCTGCAACCGCAGTTCGAGCAATTGTCGGGTGTAGTTCCACTCATAGAGGGCAGCGCTGCTATCGAGGCCCTCATAGCACTGCAAGCGGATGAGCTCGCAGTCGAACACGTTGGCGAGGGTCTTGGCGAGATCGGTCTTGCCCACGCCTGGCTCGCCCTCCAAGTACAAAGGCTTGCCAAGCGATACGGAAAGAAACAGCGTGGTTGCCAGCATCCGGTCGGCGATGTATCCGTGTGCCGCGACGCGGTCCTGAACTTCCTCGATGGAGGAGAAAGAGGGTTGGTTTCGCTCGGTGCCGGGCAACGTCGGTCGCATGATGACTTCCATGAGAGGCTTGCGGCGCATTTCACTTGGGCGCCGAGTTCGCCTATTGTCCTTTGCGACACTCGCAAATAACTCGTCGGCGGACCATTCTTGCCGCGCCGTCAACCAAGTTCGGGTCAAGGTTGGACAATGGTCACCCCGTAACGCGAGTGAAATGTCTATGCACTCGCGGATTCACGAACCAAGGATAGAGCTCAAAAAAATGTGTGACATGGAGTTTGTCCCATTCAACTCCTCGCGATTGCACGTTATGTCGGAGGCAAAACCTGTTTTAAATTCTTGACTCTATCACCATGGGGCGGATCAACCTTATCCGCTATCCGGATTGCGAAGAGTTCTGTCCAGATCGCGCGATCAGCTGGTCTTGGAACAGGGTCTTCTTGAATGGAAGCTCGTATTCGACGGTTGTCGTACGTTGGTCGATACGTGTTCTTCCTAGGGAGCGCGATAAGAAATCGAGATGAAGGTTCTGTATCGCGGGATAACTGACAAGCAAATTGGAGATAGTCCATGGAGATTCACGTCGCGGGCACACGGCCTACAGGCCGGGCGCCCAGGGAGTATTTCACGGGCACGGTGCTGCTGGACCCTATCATCACTGCGCCGAGCCCGGCTCTGCTGAGCTGCGCACGCGTGTCGTTCGAGCCGGGTGCGCGCACGAATTGGCATAGCCATCCGCTTGGGCAGACGCTCTATGTGATCTCAGGCGTTGGCCGTGTGCAGGCCTGGGGCGGTCCGATCCGCGAGATCCGCCCCGGTGACGTCGTCTGGATTCCGCCAGGCGAAAAGCACTGGCACGGTGCATCAGCCAGCAATGGAATGACCCACATCGCCATGCAGGAAGGCGCCGACGGCATTTATGCGGCCTGGATGGAGCCGGTGACTGATGTGGAATATTCGGCGGCCATTGGTTGAGCTGGGCTGTCTCTGCGGCGCGAGCAGATGCTGTGGTGTGAAGTTAGCCGCGAATCCTATTCATGCTTTGATAAAGGCTTTCCAGGGGAGCCTGTCTGTCGCCTCCAGTATTTCCACGAAGAGATCGTCCCTGGGCCATTGCTTCCGGACGTCGAAGCAGTGGTCACAGTGGCGGCCATCAGGGTGGGCGAGTTGGCGAGCGATTTCCAGAAGCCCTCTCTGGTAGGAGTGCTGAGCGATCTGGCAGCCCAGAAGCCGAGCCTCAGGAGCGCAATCGATCTGTGCTGGCGCGAAACAGCGTTTGGCGACACGAAACATCTGGAGATCAGCTTCCGAGTCGCCAATCGCCACTGTTTCAGCATCCGGTCCCAAGACCCAATCGCGCAGAGCCATCAGGCCGGAGCCCTTGTTGGTTTCATGTGCGGCGACCGTAGTGTCGATCGCGGTCTCATGGACTGAAAGCCGGTCCAGCCCCAGGCGAGTGATCAGATCACCCACGACGAGAGGCGACAGGGGGGCGGGGATTCCGGGCCTATTGCCGAACCCACCAAGGACACTCACCAGAGCGGAGCGCATTCCGCGCGGCTTGCCCTGGTACGTGAACGCCCGGATAGAGTGCTGGTACCGGTCATCGATAAACAGGCCGGGGATTCGATGGAGATGCGCGCGCAACTCGGCGAGTTGACGCGCAGCTTCATCGCCTATGAGAACTTGGCCGCGCTGTTTCACAGCATCCCACATATAGCTGCCGTACTCGGCGACGCCTCCGGCAAAGCCGTAAGCCTGACAGTAGGCCTTGACCTCAATGACTGAACGGGCGGTGTTCGGCGCCACGCAAAATCCGTGGGCTCGCAACAGCGAGATCGCTTCGATCCCGTCACCCGTCGTACATGGGAATCCGAAACGACGCCGATCCAGAACACCATCGATGTCAAGGGCGATGAGCGGCGATCGCCATTGCACATCCCGCGCTGACCCACAAAGAGCACCGCAGAAAGCTGCAGCCTGCTCCGTGAGAAAGTGCCAGGCACGCACAAATTGCTGATGGAGTTGCTGCTGCCTCTCGGCAGGCAGTGACGTGTAAAAGAGCTGTTCTTGGGCCGAGGACATTGTCCAGAGACCTGCGAGCAGCTTGTTGATGAAAAGACGTTGCTCCAGGTTATTGTCCGTCGTTTGCTCGACGTATCGTAGTATGAGCTTGCGTTCCTCCTCCGTCGAAAGCGCCAGACTCATGATCGTCTCTGCGAGATCATAAGCCGGATCAGTCGCGTTCAACTCGGATTTGCCTATGCCGTGGTGTTCATAGTCTATCTTGAGAGGTCCCTGCGGTCCTTCAATCCACTCGGTCTGTCTCATTCTGCCATCGATAAGTGTCGGCAGCGGGGACCGTTGTCGGGACAATTGTCGCTCCAAGCGCCGTCGCACCAACGCATCTCGTAACAACCAAGGGTAAGCCCTGCCAAGCGTTCTGCGCAGCAGCTGAAAGCCATCTTCATGTTGTTTGATGCTCTTGCCCGATGCTGGTAGTGTGCTCAGGGCCAGGCAGCGGGCCCTCGCGGCCACGTAAGAAGCTGACGTTTCGATGAGATCCTGACGCTCGCTGGTTTGGGCGAAGGCGGGCTGAGGATACCACTCCATGTACACGATCCCATCGCGCAGCCCGAGCATCGGTGGAACAAATCCCTGGAGGCGATGGCCGGCGAGAAATGCATGATAGCCGAGCCATCCCCACCCAACGCCTTTGGCGAGAATGTATCGGGTCTCCAGTCCATGTTTTGTTTCGAGGTGAACTTCGTAGATGCGTTTGAGGCGAGCGCCGCGATATCCCGACGACAAAGATTGCAAGCGTGCGTTGAAATCGTCGCACGTCTTGCTCGCGACCAGGCGTATGCCGAGAACATCAGGCTGGGCTCGGAAGTACTCAGTCAGCCGTCGTTCAACTGCTTTCGGATCCAGCAAATGAAACTTGTGCCATTGCTCAGGCTCGAGCGAGATGACAATTTTGTCCGATAGTACTTTAAGGCAGTCTCTTCTCGCCGCATGGGTCGGGACGAGGGCTTTCAGTCTATCGATGGAAAAGCCGGCTCTGCGCGCGAGATCAATGGCCAGGATCATGGTGCTGGCGGTGTGTGGCGAATCGTCCACGATCAGAGCCGTGAACCCATTCCGGGCAAAATGGTGGAGCTGTTGACGCTCCCAGCGACCTGGCCCCTTTCCGGGGTGGATCGTCATCGACACAACGACCTGGTAGCCTTGAGCCTTGAGAAATGCTCTGAGCAAGGGAGCGATATAAGAACCTGAAGTGCGCAGCCCCACGATCAGCACCGGTTGGTGGCGGTCGGGAGACCGGTCTGCGAAGCGCTGTCCGAGCGCCAATATATCAAAATGCGTCGTATCGAGCCTTTGGAACAGGCTGGGGACGCCAATGTGCTTCGCTTGCAAGTCAGGAGGCAAGCGCAGTGATGGCAGCAATTCGGCTAATCGGGCCGCCGGCTCGGCCAACGACGCAGCCTGTGGCGATTGCTGCTTGACGAAGATTGAAAGGAAATTTTCAAGGTCGGCCTGCCAGCGTTCTTGCCAACGACGCAGGGCTGCCCGACTTCGCAATGAATGGATGCGTGCCGCTCCCTCCACCGCTTCCAGCGTGCACATGGCGCCAACAAACACCGACGTGGCATGCCGCCCAAGGCGGTTTACCAGACGTATCGGTATCCTCGGGGCGGGTCCGCGCAGATATTCTTCGACAGCGTTCAGTAGTCCGCAAGACAGGAGGAATATGTTGGTAGCGACTTCGTTGATCTGCCAGTCATCCAAATCAATCCAGAGCTTCTCGATTTCCTGGCCGAGATGTTGAATGACCTCTCGGACAGTGGGATAAGCGTTAAGGCACCATGGATAGGCTTCGTAGAAATCAAGTTCGGTTGCCAACAGATTTGCTGCTGTCGGGCGCTCTTGATCATTTTCTTGATTATTTAGTGTGTCGACAGACTCCGGGATCATGTCTTCAAACCTGCCCGTGATGGTTGCAAAAGGAACGATTATTAAGGGGCGCTCCGGCTCCGACTGCGTGCTGCAATCTTTGCAGCGCCCAGCAAAAAGACAACCGACCCTTGCGCGAACTCAGGACTGGATAAAACTTTGGAGGAGTCATCTGGCCCCGAGAATCGCGTAGCCGCACGACTGGCCGATGAGGGCGAGGCGCTGCGAGTTATGAAGTGTCAAAGGTAAGCCGCGCTGCCCTTTGCCCAAGTGCTCGTTGGGCCCCAGCGAAAGTTCTTCCTTCCGCTGGCGTCGATCTTCGCCGGGTCGATCCGGCTTGCCAATGATGCACGGTTGCCCGACGCGGCATGAATGGATGCGCGCGGCTCCTTCCGCCGCCTCCAACGAGTACATGGCGCCAACCAACTCTTCGACGGTGTTGAGTAGTCCACGGGACAGGAGGCATATGTTGGTCGCGACTTCGTTGGTCTGCCGGTCAAGAGCAGGATAAGGAGACCATGGATAGACTCCGTAGAAGTCGAGTTCGGTCGCCAACGGACGTGCTGCTGTCGAGGGTTCTTGAACGTCTAATATGTCGACGGCCTCTAAGGCCATGCCTTCACCCCCCTGCCGATGATGACTGCAACGTCAACTGAGCAGGTGTGCTCTAGTTCCTACTGCGTGTCGTAATCTTTGCAGCGCCCCGCAGAAGCGCAATCGACCTTTGCGCGGACTCAGAATTGGAGGTAACTTGGAGGCAAGGTCCAGCGGGAGCCGGAAAATTTTTGGCGCAAGATTGACCGAGGGCGAGAGCAGGTACTGAGAATTATGAAACCAAGGGCAAAGTCGAGTTACTCTCTTTGCCCAAGGGTTCCCTGCAACGCGTGCTGAAATTCTGCTTTCAGAGGGCTACCCTTCGCCGCTACGCTTTTGCGCGAGCTCGGCCACTCGCCCTAACATCTCGTTTCGCAACGCCTCGAAACGGTGGTGTGCTTGACTTGCGCGTTCGTCCACGAGCTTGACGGCAGCTTCGCCGGTCATGGGACCGTCCGTGATGGGCGTGGAATGTTCGCCGATGGTTTCCTGGACATAATACTGGCCGTCCTCCCCGCGATTGACTGTCCACTTGAAGCGAAGCGCCGCCATCGGACCGGGGCCGGCCTTGCTATAGCCGTGGGCGTCGCCCGGGACAGGCTCTTCGTTGATGGCCGGCTTTTCGGCGTCGTGGGTGGGGTCGGGCGCATCAAGAACGCTGGCGATTCCCGCCAGAGCGAGATTGGTCGAGTCGGTATCTGTCAAGGGCGTCCTCCAGCAGAATACGGCAGCTGATCTGTCTTACGGCCAGTGCAACCTGAGATATACCTTGCCGCTGATTATGGCCGAGTTGGGACCAGTCTGTTGGAGTACGGGCCGAACTTGTCATTGCGGCAGCGGGGCTGCCTGGATCGCCCATCGGCGACACCCTCATGGGATCGCCACGAGCGCCTCTTGATTGATCACATTGTGGCGAATCGGATTGCCGTCGAGCGCACTCAGGATGTTGTGCGCGGTTTGCTCGCTCATGCGGTCCACAGCCTCCCGCGTGACTCCCGCGACATGCGGCGCCAGGATCACATTGGCAAGGTTGAATAGTGCGTGGCCAGGCGGGGGCTCCTGATCGAATACATCGAGACCCGCGCCAGCAAGCCGGCCCGAAGTCAGTGCATCATAGAGGGCCTTCTCGTCGACAAGCCCGCCCCGGGCGGTGTTGATCAGGTAGGCCGTTGGCTTCATGCGGCTCAACCGCGCGGCGTCGAACAGGCCGACGGTTTCCGGCGTCTTTGGGCAGTGAATACTGACGAAATCGGCCCGCGGCAGCGCCGCGTCGAGGTCAGGCGCCGGCTCGCAGCCGGCGGCCATGATCTCATCCGCAGGCTTATAGGGATCGAACACCACGACCTTCATTTCCATCGCCAGGCAACGCTTGGCGGTGCGCGTGCCTATGCGGCCAAAGCCGATGATCAGGACCGTCTTGCCGAACAGATCGAGCGGCAGCATGCCGAGCCGGTGCCCCCAGGTGCCGTCTCTCACGAGCGAGTGCATTTCCACCGCGCGCTTGGCGAGCGTGAGCATCATGAACAGTGCCTGTTCGGCGACGGAGGGCGAGTTGGCGGTGCCAGCCACCATCAACGGGACCTTCCGGCGGCTGAGGGCCGGCACGTCGACGGCGTCATAGCCGACGCCGATGCGGGTCACGACCTTCATTTCGCCGGAAGCATCGAGCTCCTTCTCGCCGAAGCTGGTCGGACCGAGTGCTACACCATGGACCGGAGCATGCTGTCTCAGCAGCGCCTCGAAATCCGGGGCGGAGATCATGTTTGGAAAGGTCACGAGTTCGATATCGCGGTTTTCAAGTATTGCTCGCCCTGCCTGAGAGAACGATTCCGTGACGAGAATTTTCTTCCTGTTGGTCACCTTGGCGGCGGTCTCCGAAATCTCAGCGGTTGCAGAAGGCCCTGAGCCCGACAAAGCTCGCATCGGGCCTCACGATAATGCTGGTCGGAATCCCACGAAGGTAATCCTGGAAACGTCCCTTCGACTCGAATCGCCTGCGAAAATCGGACGTCGCCAGGAAATCCGGAAACCGCGGCACGATGCCGCCGGCGATATAGACACCTCCGCGGGCGCCAAAGGTCATCGCCAGATTGCCCGCGACGGAACCGAGGAGGGCGCAGAACATGTCGAGTGTCGCGCGGCTGAGATCACAACTGCCTTCGATAGCGGCCTTCGTGATGGCGGCCGCATCGCGTTTCGGTGCCTGGGTGCCTTCGATATCGGCGAGTGCCTCGTAGAGATGTCGCAGGCCAGAGCCCGAGAGTGCCCCCTGTTCAATGGAGACATGGCCAAAGCGCTGGCGCATCTGATGGATCACCTGCGCTTCGCGCTCGGACTCGGCCGGCAGGGTCGCGTGGCCCGCTTCGGTGATGATAGGAAGCCGAACGCCGTTGCGCTCAACCAGACAGGACACACCAAAACCCGTGCCGGGACCCAAGACCAATCTTGGTTCCTGACTTGATTCTTGCCTCGGTTCCGGCCCTGGTTCGCTGACTGTGTGAGCATGCGCTCCAAGCGCGAAGAGATCGGCCGCCTTCAAGTCCGGCAGGGACCAAGCCAGCGCCTCGAAATCGTTGAGCAGTTGGACCGAGTCATAGCCGAAGGCTTGCCGCAGTTCAGCACCGTCGATCACCCACGGGCTGTTGGTCATGACGCAGCGGTTGTTCGTTACCGGTCCGGCAACGGCGAGCACGGCGGCTTTAATCGATTCGGCTTTGGGATGCCGCGCAAGGAAATCCGCCATGGCATCGCGCACAGTGGCGAAGTCGGCGGCCCTGACGTGCGTGATGGCTCCGACCTCGGCACCTTGGGTTAGCGCGAAGCGAGCATTCGTCCCGCCAATATCGGCGAGCAACGTCCAGCCTGCTTTCCTGTCATTGGTCGCTGCTGCCACGCCTGAACCTTTACCGGATGCGGGAACCTTTCGCGCTCCCTTTGCGAACAAGTCCGCATACCACTGGGCGGGCGTTTTGGAAATCCGCCGTTCGGGCATTCAACACGGAACGAGGTCAGAGAGTTTCGAATTGCCACAGACCGATTTGAAATTGTCCTCCCATCTCGGTTGCGTGCGGCGATGACCTTGTTGAGTTTGCAACTAGTTGCCGATCCAATATGATCGACAAATGCTCTAGTGTGGCGGGCCAAGTCTTTTGGGCAATTCTAGGGACCGGACACGAGCTTGTTGACGCGGGCCAGGTTGACTGGGTGGAATAGGATCGACGATGAAGATTTCAGACCGGGACGTTCTTCTTGTAATCGACGTCCAGAACGACTTTTGTACAGGTGGTGCCCTGGCAGTTCCAAGCGGCGAGAGAGTGGTACCTGCCATCAACCGCGTCGCGCAGAAATTTGCAAATGTGGTGCTGACGCAGGACTGGCATCCGCGGGATCATGTCTCCTTTGCCTCCAACCACGCACATAAGCAGCCGTTTGATACCGTCAAACTCGACTATGGCAGCCAGGTGCTGTGGCCTGATCATTGCGTCCAGGGCACTGCGGGTGCTGAATTTCATCGGGACCTGGAGATCACACGCGCGAGCCTTGTCGTGCGCAAGGGATTCCGTCGTGGCATCGATTCCTATTCAGCCTTCTTTGAAAATGACCATAAGACGCCGACTGGCCTACTGGGATACTTGCGCGAAAGGGAGCTAGCGACGGTTTTCGTAGCTGGTCTCGCACTGGATTTTTGCGTACGCTATTCGGCGGAGGACGCCCGCAAGGCTGGCATCGAAGTCGCTGTCGTCGAGGACGCCTGCCGCGGCATCGATCTCAACGGCTCGGTCGCCGCCACCCATCACAGCTTCAAGGCGATGGGCATTCCGGTTATCAGCATTGAGGCGTTTTTCTGAAATTTTGAGGGACGCGTGGCACGGCAAACAGGCAATCCGCGAGAGCCCGGATCGGGCAACGTTCCAAATGATCCCCTGCAATGGCCGCTTGCAGCCGCAGGGCTTGCCATGGACGCATGCTTGTGGTGGCTCGATCGCGGCTCGTCTGCGCAACATGATACGTCTCTCGCCTGGACCACGACCAACACGGTTGCGCTGCATCTGGGGACGATGCGGCTGCGCGATTTCTCGAAAGAGCGGGATGGCCAGCCCGTCCTGATTTGCGCGCCGTATGCGTTGCATCGAGCGCTGATCGCCGACTTTGCCCCCGGCCACAGCGTGGTGGAGTCGCTGCAGGGCGGTGGCGTGGATCGGGTCTATCTCACGGATTGGCGCTCGGCCTCGCGCGATATGCGGTATCTCTCGATCGACAGCTATCTCAATGATCTCAATGTCGCGATCGATGAGATTGGCGCTCCTGTCGACCTTGTCGGCCTGTGCCAGGGCGGCTGGCTGTCGCTGCTCTATGCGGCGCGTTTTCCTGCAAAGGTGCGGCGACTGGTTCTGGTTGGTGCCCCTGTCGACCTCTCGATCGATTCCGGCTTGTCCCGGCTCGTTCGCAATACGCCGCGCGTGGTTTACGACCAACTGGTTGCGCGAGGAGGAGGCAATGTCAGCGGCAAGGAGATGGCGAATTTCTGGTCGAGATCGCCGAGCAGGCAGGGTATCGAGGTGGCGCTGCAAACAAGTCTGTCAGATGACGGTGGTGAGGCGCTTCTCGATCGCTTCGATCGCTGGGATGAGGATGCGCTCAATCTGCCGGGAGCATATTATCTGCAGACGGTGAATTGGATCTTTCGCGAAAATCGCATCGCCGCGGGAGGCTTTATGGCGCTCGGGCGCGAAATTCACTTGAAGGAGGTGAGGGCGCCCACATACCTGCTTGCCGGGCTGGATGATGATGTCGTGCCGCCCGAGCAGGCGCTCGCGACAGCTCATCTCCTCGGCACACCGCCGCCCTTCATCGCGACGGCATCCGACCCCTGTAATCATCTTGGTCTATTTGTTGGCGCAAAGACTCATGCCAATGCATGGCCGCGGATCGCAGAATGGCTGCGCAGCGATCTGACGGATGTGCTGGCGCGCAGCGTCTGATGCACAGCCGCAGGCTTCGTCATTGGTCATCGAAGGCCCCCGTTTGTGAAAAAAGGCCGCCGATCTGAAGGTTGCGGCGGCCAGGAGACACGGGAGGATATTCAATAATTTCATTATACATGATGTCCAATAGCGTGCATTGACCCGGGTCAATCGGCTAAGGATGGCTGCCGTGAAATCGGCAGGGTATCGCTCGGCAAAGGATGCAAAGGACACCGCGTTCGATGAATTTTCACTCGATCTACGCACAGGGATTTGCGCGCACGGCAGCTTGCGTTACCATCTCGCACGTGGCCAACCCGGAAGCCAACGTAAAGGCGATCTTGAGTGCGGCGAATACCTGTCATGATCAATCGGTCGCTGTCGCTGTCTTCCCCGAGCTTTGCCTGTCGGGTTATGCGATCGAAGACCTTGTCATGCAGGATGCACTGCTCGACGCGGTGGAGCGAGGGATCGTCTCGATCGTTGAGGCTTCCGCGTCGTTGATGAGCATCCTGGTTGTCGGCGCGCCGCTGCGCCACGGCGCGCGGATTTACAATTGCGCGGTCGTCATACATAGCGGACGCGTTCTGGGCGTCGTGCCCAAGAGCTATATGCCGAACTATCGCGAGTTCTACGAAGGCCGCCATTTTGCTTCCGGCGCAGGAGTCATCGGCCAGGAGATCGCGGTTGGCCCGATGCGCACACCGTTCGGTACTGACCTCCTGTTCGAAGCCGAAGACGTCACAGGCCTCACGATCGGTGTGGAGATTTGCGAGGACATGTGGATCCCGGTGACGCCGGCATCTGAACTCGCGCTCGCGGGCTGCACGGTGATTGCCAATCTCTCCGGCAGCCCGATCACCATCGGCCGGGCGCGTTCGCGCGCGGTGCTTTGCCAATCCACTTCCGCGCGCTGCCTTGCGGC
>JGI24705J35276_12238719_pt1 | contig 43815 bp, 45 predicted proteins | sample TergutNt197P4_FD_35276 | JGI IMG/M metagenome (IMG submission 35276) | reverse complement strand
TTGCGGTGACCCATAACGACCAGATCGTCGGCCTGCGCTACCACAACAATGACGCACCGATCCCCGTTGTTGTCTGCAAAGGCTCCGGCACCGCCGGCGAGCGGATGACCGGCGAAGCACGCCAGCTCGGCATTCCGGTCGTTGACGATGCCGCGCTGGTCGCCGCACTCTCAGCCCGGCATGCGGTCGGCGATACCATCGTGCCGGAATTGTTCCAGTCGGTAGCCCAGACTCTGATCGCAGCCGGTTTCTCCTGATCGACATTGATCGCAGGCCGTGGCTGCAACTCACCGCATTAGGGATCGAGCCCGTCGTCGTTGACGTCATCAAGGTCTCTCGAAGTAATCGTCGGCTGAGCGGCCCTGTGCGCCTGCGCGGGACTCCAGCGTATCCAGTGCGATTTGCATCATCTCGGCCCTGTGGCTGATATGCCGACGCGCAACCTGTGCGAATTTTGCGCCATTGCGCTCCTCGAGCGCTGTCATCATTTGTTCGTGATCTTCCGCTGCCTCGGCCCATCGCGGTGGTGAATTAGGCGCGACAAAAAGCAAGGTGCTGAGGCGAGCCTGCAGCTTAGCGTGCGTTTCGCTCAGCGTCGCGTTGTTGGCCGCCTCGAAGATTGCTTTGTGAATGATGCCATTGAGCTTGTAGTAGGATAGCTCTTCGCCATGACAGAAATGCTCGAGCATCTGCTTGTAGGCGCTCTTGGTGCTATGGATGCGTTCCTGGTCGATACGCGCACAAGCCAGTTCACCTGCCAGTGCTTCGAGAGTTCCCAGAATAGCGAGGGTCTCCTCCACCTGTTCGGGTGTTACTCGGACGACAGTGGCGCCCTTATTTGGCAGAAGCTGCACCAGGCCTTCCACCGAAAGCACTTTGAGTGCCTCCCGAAGTGGGGTCCGCGATACGTCGAAGCGGGTACACAGGCGGGACTCAGCAATGCGACTTCCCGGGCGAAGCTTACCCTCGATGATCATGTTGCGCAGGAGCGTAGCGAGTTCATCGTGAAGCGTTCTTCGGAGAATAACGGGTTGAGCGGACATACGAGATACCTCCGGCGCATACATCGCGGGGCTGACTGACAACGAATGATCTTTGAGGACACGGTGGCCTTGTTTCAAAGCACCCGTGACCTACTGAGGCACGCGCAATCGACACATTATCACCAACCAACAACCGGCTGCTGGTCATGTAGAACCGTATTTTGAATAACGTGAGGAGGATGCCTCATCCTCACACCGCATGTCTCGGCAAAATCGATACACGAACAGTCCCCATGAGTGTCGATTAAGCCAATAATGGCTGCTGAACCGTCGACAACGTCTGTTTGACCGGCAAACCTGAACGGAGGCCATCTATTGCTTATGCTTTCTTCATCCTCCTCCCAACTGGACGACAAGACCTCGTATGCACTGGAGAGGCAGGCCGGGCAGCGCGGTAACTAAAGGAGAAGAATTTTGGAAGCTCTGCGTTGCAGCTCAATTCGCCAATGGCAAAAAGCGTTGGTCGGGCCGACAGTACTGGCGCTTGATCGGGCAGCCCTAATGAACCCCGAAGACAAAAGTCACACGTTCGAATCGTGTCGGGCGCACCACTCGAGTACAGAATATGAACGCAGAGAGCCGCAATTTCTCCACCGTGGCCGCCGTCATGCCAGCAGAAGCTTCCGCCCGAAGAATGCTTCGGCATAGCGAGCTGGCGCTCGGCATTCCATGCCACGCAGCCGCGCCAGCCCACGAAATGTCTCCTCGTCGAACCAATGCTTCGAACGCTGACTTCCGAAATGCGTCATCAGCAGATCAATCTTGCGCTGGAGTGCCGCCTCTGAGACTGGCATGTAGGCGTTGGGCTGACCGAAATCTCCGTCCCATTTTGGAATTTCGTATTCCAGGACAAGATGGTCGCGGAACGTGTTCCAGGTCAGGCGCCAGACTTGGCGGTGATCCTGGTGCGCGTCGTCGCGGCAATGCGTCAGGATAACGTCCGGCTGGACCCGCTGCTTGAGTGCCTCAAACCATTGCTTGATCGCCTCGCCGTGCTCCGGGAAAAGGCCGTCTGGAAACGACAGCAGCTCGATCTGCGCTTTCGCGGCACCGGCAAGAAAGTCGACTGCCGACCGTTTCGCCTCGCTTTCGCGGACGCCGCCGCCGCTCAGCACGCACCAGTGCACGTCGAGATGAACTCCACGTTCCACCAAGCTCAGGAGTGTCGCACCAGTGCCGATCTCGATGTCATCAGAATGCGCACCCAGGCAAAGCACCGACAGGCGATCCCCTGCTCCGGCCAACTGCAATGATCTCATCACGTAGCCTTTGATACCGGATTCAGACGCATCAGATGCCGCAAGATCGGCTGGTGACCGATCGGCACCATCGACTTTGGAATACTCTCCGAGTATTCGCGGGTTCGCGTTCCGAGCCAGCCATAGAACAGCACGACTTTCATGACGCAAGCTCTCGCGGATCGATCACTTCCACCTTCGGAATTGGCACGATGAACTTGCACCCCCAGTCGGCGACGTGGCGCATCTGAGCGATGATCTCTTGCTTGAGGTTCCAGGGGAGGATCAACAGGTAGTCCGGCCGCGCCTTGTCAATCGCCGACACAGGCAAGATCGGGATATGCATTCCAGGCGTATACCGCCCATGCTTATACGGATTACGGTCGACCGTGAAGTCGAGGAAATCGGTGCCGATACCGCAGTAGTTGAGGAGCGTGTTCCCTTTACCAGGCGCTCCATAGCCGCACAGGCGCTTGCCTCGCTCCTTGCAGTCGATCAGGAACGAGAGAAGCTGCCGTTTGGTGTGGTGAACATGGTCGCCGAAGCGTGCATAGGTGGCGACGTCTTCCAAACCAATCTTCCGCTCGTGCGCGAGCAGCGCCGAGACGGCGGGGGTCACCGCGTGCATGGCGTCACACCGGCACAGATAAACCCGCAGCGAACCGCCATGAGTCGGAAGCTGCTCGACGTCGAAGACCTTCAGGTTGTGCCGTTGAGCCAGCCGATCAATCGTAACCAGCGAAAAATACGAAAAATGCTCATGATAAATGGTGTCAAACTGGTTCTCCTCGATCAACCGTTCAAGATGCGGAAACTCGAGCGTGATCACGCCTTGTGGCGCCAGGAGATGCGCCATGCCGGCGGTGAAGTCGTTGAGGTCCGGCACCTGGGCCAGGACATTATTTCCGATGATGAGGTCGGCGCGCCGACCTTCGCCAACAAGCCGCTGCGCCAGCCACACACCGAAGAACTCCACAAGCGTCGGAATGTTCTTCTTCCGCGCCACCTCGGCCACATTGGCCGCCGGCTCGACGCCGACCACAGGCACGCCCAGGGGCAAGAAATGCTGGAGCAAATAGCCGTCGTTGCTGGCGATTTCGTAGACCCGACTGGCGGTACCCAGGGCGAACCGGGCCGTGACCATTTCACAGTACCGCCGCGCGTGTTCGACCCAGGACGTCGAATAGGACGAAAAATATGCGTACTCGGTGAAGATGTGCTCCGGCCTCACATATTCCTGCAATTGCACCAGAAAGCAGCTGTCGCAGACCGTAGCGTGAAGCGGATAATACGGCTCCATCCGGTCGATCTCGCCGGCCGCCAAGAAGCTCTCGCACAGCGGCGACATTCCGAGGTCGACGAAGGTCGTTCCAAGAGACCTGTTGCAGAGCCGACAACGGCCGGCTGTGGCTTTTGAGGGGACCAATCGTGGGTGGGAGTGCGCGTCCATTTTGTTCTGCGTTTGCTAGGGAGTCATCCAAACGTGGGAGAACATTTGATTTGAACTATCGCTGAAAGCACCGCAACCTAAAATATTATAAAGAATCTTAAGGTATGCGGTTCCTCTATAAATGTTTTACGGAACCCCTGTTAAGTAGTTAACTGCGTTAAGTAATTAATGACTACGTTGCGGATGCCTTTTACGGAGCAACGATTTGACTATGCGGTTCGAACCTGCCGATCTCCAAGACGCTTGGCTGATTCATCTTGAGCCAGTGCACGACGGCCGCGGCTCTTTCGCTCGCACATTCTGTGCGGATGAATTCCGAGCGCATGGCCTCGAGACAAATTTTCCGCAGCACAGTGTCTCCTGCTCCTTGCGGAAGGGCACGCTGCGAGGAATGCATTTCCAGACGCAACCGCACAGTGAGGTAAAAGTCGTTCGCTGCCTGAGCGGGTCGATCTGGGACGTGATCGTCGATCTGCGCTCCGATTCCAGCACATTCCGGCAATGGCGCGGCTTCGAGCTGTCTGAAGACAATGGTCTTCAGCTATACGTCCCGAAGGGCTTTGCCCACGGGTTCCAGACGTTGAGCGACAACGCCCGGATCAATTATCTGATCTCGGAAGTCTATGTACCGACGGCCTCGACAGGCGTCCGTTACAATGATCCGGCGTTCGACATCGCCTGGCCCCTGCCGGTGACGACAATTGCCGAAAAGGACACGCTCTGGCCGGACTTTTTGGTCTGATTGCCGTTTGCTGGTCTAGACCGGATCGGTCGGCTCCAGCAGCCTGTGTTCGCGCAGGACCTCCACCGTCTTGCGCACAACCTCGAAAGGCAGTTCCGCCCGTTCCGCGATGTCCAGCAGCGAATGCACTCCATCCGAGAGGTTCAATATCCACAGCATGGCCATGTGCGAGGCAGCGGCATTCTTGTCGCCGCCGATCGCGCCGTAAAGCCCACGCTTGCCGAGCTGCGGCTCGCCCTTCGGTGATGTATTGCGGAACGTACGGTTCTCCTCGATGACGCCGATTGCTTCCGCGATCATGCGGTAGGATTCAGCCAGGTATTCAGGTCGGATGAACGAGAGATCGTCCGCTGATGTGTGATACTGCGGGATGGCGCCGAACTTGCTGCGCTGGAGCAGCCCGACGGGGAGATTGAATCCCGGAGAGCAATATTGGCGCTCGTCGTAGCCATATGGAGAGAATTCTTCCACAACTCGGGACAGCTCCAAATGACGTAGCACATGGATCATCGCCCGATCGATAGCCGCGTCGCCGCGCCGGCTCTTCTTATAGGTCGGCCCGCCCTCGTCACCCAGCATGGATACGACCAGACCGTGCTTGATGCGGGACACGCGATCTTCATTGCGGGCAAGCCAGGTGATGGCCCCGATCGTGCCCGGCGCAAACAGGAAGCGGTAGCTGTAGCGCGTATGCACCCCCATGAGTCGCTTTGCGAGATGGGTGAGCAGCGCGACGCCGGAGCAATTGTCGTTGGCGAGCGAGGGGTGACAGACATGAGCAGACAGCAGGAACTCATCGTCCGTCTCGCCGCGATGAAGATACTCGCCGTAGGTGAGATGACCATCATTCAGAGTCGAGTCGATCACCACCTCATATGACTCGTCCCGCAGTGACTCGAACTGACGGTGCGCCATGCAGAAAGCCCAGTTCTCCGCATAGTACGAGGTTCGGTATGGAATGTGATCCGGCTGATCTGGCAATGTGTGGATGTGCGGCTTAAGCTCGGCAAGCGACATGCGGCGCCGCATCGGGACGCTGTAACTCATGACGTGAAGGTTCGACCGGCTGAAGTCGACGATCTTTTCACCGCTTGCATTCTTGATGTAGGCGTCGCGGATATTCCATTCACGCGGAACCGTCCAGTCCAGGACGGACGTGCCGGTGGGAACCTCATGAATATCAAGCTCGATGTGCGCCGAGAGCTCATCGAGAGTCTGCCGCACGCCGTCGCCGGTTATGCTGCGGCAGATTGGAAAGATACGTGCGGCCAGCGCATAGATATCCTCTCCGATGTTCTCGGTGATAAGTCGGTCAGGATGCACGCGCGGCCCTCTGAGCATCCCCTCCTCCGCGTCACGTCAAGGCGGGCGCGGGTGTCGGCCGCGAGGTGCCAGACTGCGGCTGAGCGTAGCGCAAATCAGAGTCGAGAATGCCCTCGGCCAGGAGCTTTTGGATGTGCCCAATGCGCTGGTAGCGCGGCCCTTCGAATTCATCCAGCGTAATGGCGGACGAGCGGTAGGCCTCGTACAGCTGCTTGGCACCCATCCTGGCGTCCCATTGCGGCTTGAATTGCGGCAGCCGGGTCCGAATTTTTTCGAAGCTCACCCGATACGACCGCGTGTCCGGGCCTGCATCATCCGCGAATTCAAGCTCACATCCCGGCACAGTGCCCGCAACGATTTCGGCGAGATCGCGAATCTGATAATTGTGCGCTGTCTGGCCCACATTGAATGCTTCGTTGAACACAGCGTCGGCGGGCGCCTCCAGGGCCGCGATGAACGCGCGCGAAAGATCCTCGACGTGCACAATCGGGCGCCACGGAGTGCCGTCGGACTTCAGATGAATCTTCCGGGTCGTCACCGCCCAGGCGACCAGGTTGTTCAGCACTACGTCGAACCGCAGGCGCGGCGACACCCCATAGACGGTAGCCGGGCGCAGATATACGGGGCAGAACCCGTTGCCGGCGATGCGAGCAACGTCGTGCTCGGTCGCGACCTTGGATTCGCCATAGGCCGTCACCGGATTGAGCGCGCCCGTCTCATCGATAATGTCCTCACCAGCCCTGCCGTAGTTGCTGCAGGAGGACGCAAAGACGAACCGATGCACTCCCGCCTTCTTGGCGAGTTCGGCAATGCGCACACTGGCGCTATGATTGATCTCATCGGTAAGACCTGGCTTGAGGTTGCCAAGCGGATCGTTTGAGAGCGCCGCGAGATGCAGAACGGCATCAAAGCCCTTGAGGTCATTGATGTCCACGTCGCGCGTGTCCTTGCGGATAGTCGGCACATCGCTGATCGCGCCGCCGCCCGCGAAGGTGCAGCGCGCATAGAGGTCGCTGTCGAGACCGACCACGTCGTGGCCGGCCTTGCGCAGCATGGGTGTCAGAACCGCGCCGATGTAACCAAGGTGACCTGTCAGCAATACGCGCATATTCGTGTACCGTTCTTGTGGCTGGAAGCTTTTGGTGATCATGTCGCAAACTTAGAATTTTGATCGACGACCGCCTCCACGGTTACCGCTGGAAATTTTCCGAGAGAAATTTGGCTTCATTGATCTCTGGGCCGACGGGAAGCCGCCAACTGCGTTTCCAAATCGCGTAGGGTACCCATCCAACGATTGATCGAATGCAATCCGCAGCGCCGGGAGCAGCTTGTCGTTCCTTCAGGCTAGCAACCAGCTCGCGAACTGCGTCCCATCTGCCCATCGCCATCCATTTTGCCGCCATTCGTATCAATCTCGCCTGCATGCCTTCCTTCTTTTTTTGAAAGGCTGGCCCGTCCCAGCACCGAGCACCCAACAGGCAGAGAATGTCGAAAGATGCGAGCAGGATCTTTAACTCACCTGCACCGATGTACTGGCTGGTGATCGATTGCGCATGCCAGCGCGTGTAAACAAGAGGTTCACGCAGATAGGCGAGCCTTCCACGCAATGTACAACGCACGACCGCGGCGAAGTCATAATGGGCTGGAAAATCGTCGAAGAATTCCGCACTTCGATCCCCTTCGCGGAGGCGCACGAACATCTGCTGATATGGAAGCCAGTTGATGCTTCCATCAAGCATCCTGCCTGCAACATCAGCTCCATCAAAGACTGTCTTTTCCGATGGCAGGCTGGCCCGATGCACCTTGTCCATGAAGATGTCATCACAAAGGACGACTTGAATCGCTTCATCGGATTCAGCAACCGCTACAAACCGAGCAACACAGTCGCTCCGCATGAGATCATCGGCGCAAAGGATCTTGACGTAAGTCGTCCCGGCCGGCACGGCCGACAGCGCTTTATTCCAATTCTCCCGGGCCGGAAGCACACTGTCATTGCGGCTGACGATCAACTCAACGCGCTGAGAACGAAATTGATCAATGATTTTCGGCGTATTGTCCGAACTGCAGTTGTCAACGACGACATGCACAAGCCTCTCATATGTCTGGCGCTGGACGCAGCGCATCGTCGCTTCAAGATAGGCGCCCCCGTTATAGACAGGCGTCACGACAGCAACGAGAGGCCGAGATGAACTGATTTCCATCATATATCTTCAGCCGTGGATGATTCCAGACGCACTAGCGGACGCGACATCATACGTGCGCTTTGACTGCACTGTTCGCAGCCGCCTGGCCCGCAGCCTCGGACCTGGTATTGGCCCACACCTGCCATTGTGCTTTGCCGCTGTTCACCATATCATCGAGCATCATCTTCTCTTTGAATGTATCCATGCAGGTCCAAAACCCGTCATAACGATAAGCGACAAGCTTTCTCGCTTGAATGAGCCGCTGCATAGGCTGTTCGACAATTTCCTCTCCGGGCCTGATATAGTCAAACACCTCGCGACGCATTACCCAGTAGCCGCCGTTGATATACAAACCAAGCTGATCGGCAGGCTTGATACTCACGATTTCTCCGGCAGGATCATATTGCACGGCATGAAAGCTGGAGCTTGGCTTGACGGCAATAAAACTCATGAGCTTGTCCGACCGCTTGAGGCGATCAATCATCTTGTCGAGCGGCGCGTCGGTCAGGCAATCGGCGTAGGCACACAGAAACATGTCGTCGACTGCAACATGATCGCGAACTCGCACAAGCCGCTCGCCGATATTTGATTCGATGCCGGTATCAACGAAAGTGATCTGCCAATCGTCGATGTCGGAGGAGAGCAACTTTACGGTTCTGCCTCCGTTTGTCAGCACGAAGTCGTTGCTCATGGCCTCGACGTAAGTCAGAAAGAAATCTTTTATGACATCGGCCTTATGGCCAAGCGCGAGAATGAATTCCTTATGCCCATGATGAGCAAAGTACTTCATCGTATGCCAGATTATTGGTCGCGGCCCAACCGGCACCATCGGCTTCGGAATCGCTTCCGAAAAATCGCGCAGGCGAAGGCCCTTGCCTCCGCAGAAAATAACAACCTTCATCTTCGCTCTATCCGATTATCGCAACGGCACGAAGGGTCACGACATCGGTCGCAACTTAGCATCGCAAATTTCTACGTTTCAACGCCGCTTGATGCGCCAAGATGTGACTCAATGAAGCATTGAGATTGAACTGAACCGCCAAAATCCACGACGTTCCAGGCCGATGTTGATATTGGCAGCCAGTCCATAGCAAGCACCAGATGAGATCCCGAGACGACGAGCATGCCTTATTGCCCACCTAGACATAGACCTGGACAGACCTGATCCTAGACGAATACATAACCGGAACTGTATGGCAACGCTAACGAAATTTGATTCGACCTGACCTCAGAGGCGAACAGTCCCTGCTAAATGGCTTTTGACCTGTCAGGGGTTCGAAAAACTGCGCAGTTCCAAGCAATGAAGGGGCATGCGGCGAACAAACTATGAAAACCGAACGGCGCAGACATCCCCGTTCCTGCGTCATTGTGCAGCAGGGGCTTTCCGGGAACCGTCCTTGGATTTCCTCAACTCTTACGGTGCTTGAACCACTCGTTCGGCCGGAAACAATGGGGACGCTGGCTCACTCCTTCTTAACCTTACCGGAACGAAGCGGCCTTGCTGGCGAGAACGCTATCGACATGACTCTGCATTTTCTGAAGAAACCGGTCCCGGCAGAACAGTTTTGCGTGAGCGGCGATTCTTTCTGGATCAATGTCGAGGTTCGCCAAGCTTTTGACGGCCGAACAAATGGCCTCGACCGTCTGCTCGGTGAAGAAGACACCCGACAAACCATCTGCGACGGTTTCCGTCGCGCCTCCTTTACCAAAGGCGACCACCGGGCGTCCGCTTGCCATTGCCTCGACGGGTACCATTCCGAAGTCTTCCTCGCCGGGAAAGATCAATGCGCGGCAGCGCGCATAGTGATGCTTCAGAATCTCGAACGGTTGCGCACCCATCACGGTAACGGTCGGCCCGGCAATGCGACGGAGCTCATCCAGCTTCTCGCCTCCGCCAATGACAACAAGCTTCAATTGCATCTCATTGAAGGCACGGACCGCCAGTTCCGGCCGCTTGTATGAAACAAGTTCTCCAGCCATCAAATAGTAGTCGCCAACTTCCGAAGGCGGCGCGATCGAAAACGCGTCGGTATCGACGGGTGGGTGAATAATGGTGGAGGCTGCCCCGTAATAACGGCTAATGCGCCGGGCAACCGTCGCCGAATTTGCGACGAAGCTATCCACTCTCGCCGCGGAGGCTACGTCCCACATACGCAAATAGTGCGCTAGCGGAGGCATTACCATGCGCGTAAGGAACCCGGCTTCGCTCCTGTACTCGTGATACATGTTCCAGATATAGCGCATCGGAGTGTGGCAGTAGCAGACATGGGGAGCGTCCGGCCGCGCGATGATGCCCTTGGCCGGACCAGATTCACTGCTGATAATGAGGTCGTAGTCTCGCAGGTCAAGCTGCTCGAGCGCAAGCGGCATCAGGGGAAGATAGCTCTTGTACAAGCGTGCCGCACGCGGCAACGCGTTGATGAATGTCGGGATGACGCGGTGCTGACGAACCTTCTCGGAAACCTTGTCCGGCGCATAGACGTGGGTAAAGATATCAGCGTGCGGGAACATATCACATAGCGCTTCGACGACCTTTTCTCCGCCACGCATGCCGACGAGCCAATAGTGAACGATCGCGACCTTCATCAGAGAAGTTCCAAGTTTCCAATGTGCCTTTGCGCCGAATATCTCATTCGTTCATCTCTGGCTTTCGTTCGAAGCGATCATCTTTATCACGTCAACAAGCTTCTCTCCTGCGCGATTCCAGGTGAAAAGACCAGCCTGCTGCCGGCTGGCCAGAGAACATTGGTGCCAAGCATCCAGATCATCTGCAAGTCTGCTGATCGCGCTCACCCACTGCCCGGGATCATCGGGGGACGCAAAGAGTGCGGCCTTTCCGCCGACTTCCGGCAACGCTCCGCACGGGGCCAAGATCGCCGGACAACCCAGCACCATGCCCTCCAACGGTGGCAGGCCAAATCCTTCGGTAGTTGACGGAAATGCGACGCACAACGCCGCTTCCAACAGTCCACGCAATTCGCCGTCCTCGACTCTGCCGGCAAATGCGACGTTTGCTGGAACCGAATGGCCTAGCGCCTCGAATTGCCTTCGATCCGCGTCGCCCACCAATACCAATCGCAACTCGTTAAGTGCGGGATCAGCGAATGCCTTTAACAACAAGCCGACGTTTTTGTGCACCTGGACGTTGGCGAGCGCGACAACGAATTTGCGCTTTTCCAACTGAAATCGCTCGAGGAGCTCGGGGGGCACCTCATAGCGCAGGATATGGTCTCCGCCGTTTGGAATAACCGAGATCCGATCGCGTTCGGCGACCCCAAACCGGGCCAGTTGAGTGGCCGTGAACTCCGACACAGTGAGTATTCTCGCATGCCGGCGGCCGAGTATCGGAAGTACTTGTCGGTAAAACGTGGCAAACGACCTGGAATACGATCCAGGCGTGATGAAGACCTGCGCATCATGGATCATTGTGATCGCGCTGGCACTCATCATTGGCCCTAGGTTGCAGAAATTTAGAAGCAAGTCTGATCGGGTCAGCAGCGGAAGACTGAGTTGCTCCCACAACTGACCGGATAAGACCCCGCAGCGTTCCGTCTTCACGGTGAATCTTGTTTGCTCTGGCAGATGCGCGGGCGCAACGATGCAGAGGGCCTGCGGAAATAAGTCCGCGAAATCCCGCTCCCGACGAACCAACTGATGAATGAGCTCGTCAGCGACGCGATGCACGCCCGTGGGTCCGGCACCTAGATACTTACCGTTGATCGCCAGCCGCCGAAAGCTCATGGCTCGACGCTCCGGCCCAACCGATGTCTTGCGCTACAGGCAGCCTCCCTCTGTCCAAACAATCCGCACCACACAACATTGACGTCATCACATGGGGGCAGTTGGTCTACACGGAGGGTTGGCATCAAGTTAGTGCTCATGGGCTCGCCATAGATCGGAAAGACTTCTTGATAACATCGGTTCTATGACCAAGACCAGATGGTGTGAGCTAAGTCGTGCCTCTGCTCTCCGACCACATAGGCGATCGCGGGATTGGCGTCTGGTCGTCTCATGACAACACCGACGCAACTCTGCGCACGGACCTGCCTGCCAGGCTCGCGATATTGCGCTCAATGCTGTCAGGTCGGCCCGCAAGGATCCACAAGAAAAACATCGAGCCCACATAGGCGAGCACGCCGACGCCGACAATAATCACCAAGTGAAACGCAAGCTGAAAGTATCCCTGCCCATCTCCGAGCTCGGCTTTGACCGGCATAATCAGAAGGGTCATGACGACGGTGCTTACGACAGGTCGCCATATAGCCAGCAGTTGATCCCTGACGCGCAACCCGATTAGTTTGCGCACGGTAAGCACTGCAAATCCACCAACCACCAACGCCGTGATTAGCCGGGCGCCTAAGACACCTGGTATTCCATAGGAAAGTATTCCAATCAGCATGAGGGGAAACTTAACAAGGAGCTCGATCACGGTGAGGCGGGTGACCAATTGAACTCTCTGCATGGAAAGCGCCAGCGATTGAAGCGGGCTAACAAGAAAGGAAGGGATGGCGGCTATCGCGAGCCAGCGCAAGACAGTTGTCGAGGCCAGCCACTTTTCGCCAAACGCAAGCCGCAGCAGGGGTTCGGCACAGATGCTCATCCCAACCATAACCGGGAGACTAAGCGCAACGATACTGATCGCGCTCTTCTGATAGGCCGCCGTCAATCTCTGCAGGTCACCGCGGACGGAGGAAAAGGCCACGACGAGGGGCTGTATGACTTGGACCGAGAATATTTGTGTGGGCAGCGCTACCAAGTTTGACGCCATCGAAAAGGCGCCGATGGAGAAATGATCTACAACGTGGCCAAGCAGCAGAGGGTCCATCTGCCAGATCAACGCATTTATCGTCTGTCCAATCGTGGACCAACGAAGAAAATCGGCGAAATCGGGCCATTCCTTGAGTGAGATCCTCGGCAAATGTGGCGCAAGGACGTAAGAGGCGAAGAGCATGGTGATCGGAGAGGCGATCGTACTGACCGCGAGTGCCCAATAGTTACCGATCAAAAAAACCGCAATGAGCGACAATGCGAGAGCGCTCAACTTGCCGACAACCTCCACTATGAGAGTCGGCAAGAAATTGAACGCGATCGAAAACTCAATCATCCGAGGACTCATGAGGCCTCGGGACGCCGGAGCGATGCTAAGTGCGCAAATCAGGGGAATCAATCTGGGGTCATGGTAGATCTGCGAAAGCGGCCAACTCGCGATCAAAAGGATTGATGCAAGTATGAGCCCTCTCAATAGTTGAAGCGTGAAGACGGTGTCATAATGAGAAGTCGTCCGGGCCGGGAGCGCAACGAGTGCGAGTCCCAGCGGCAGTTCCATGATTGCTTCAACAATCATTATAATGGACATCGCGATTGCCACGACCCCGAAATCCTCGAGGGAGAGCAGGCGTGCGAGAATGATCAGCGCCACAAAGTCGATGCAGCGCGTAATCAATCGCGTGGCGATCATGACACTCGCACCAGTTGCGGTGCGGCTTTCAATATTGGGAGGCGGGACGTTCATCGTTCATATTGAGGGTTGCCAAGTAATCCGTTCTTTAGCAATCAATTGTCGGGACCGTGACGAGCATTTCGGACACCTTTGGCATCGACCACCGGGTATTCATGGGTTAAGGGTTCCCGATCCCTTAGCGGCTGCTCATGATTCAGCATAAGCGTCGGAGGGGACGAGTGACTGTCGCAGACTTTGGATTTACCGCGCTGGCAGGCGCTTGGCGAGGCCGCCGGTTAAGTCTATTCTCCTTACTTAGATGGTTCACCGTGACCGGGGGGTCGGCATATGCCTATTGGCAAGATCGTTGGTACAGCACTTATCATCCTATTGGCGAGCCTAACGGAGCCGGCAGCGGCGCGCGAGCGCCTCTATCCGCTCACCCGATGCGGACCAGGCTTGACCGAATTGTGCTGGATGGGTGGCTATTTCGGCGGTTCCCCGTTCCATTATAACCTCGCAATTCACCCCGGCTGCTTTAAGGCTGCTAATGTTCGCACCCCTACTGGTGTTGAACGCCGCGTCCTGCTGGTCTGCGGCGCGCCTGAAAGGGAAATGATTTGGTGGTAGCAGAGTAGGGGGCACTTGAACATGGGCCGACCTGCGCCACAGAAGTTGGAGGAGACAAGCCACAGTTGGCGGCGCCGGCGGATTTTCCGGACTTGTAGCTCACGCTGAGCGCCGTCATGCCAAACGTTGTATTTCCTCAAGATACAACTCGGCGCTGCGCCTCCAGGAAAACAGCGACGCGCGCTGTCTTCCTTTGACGGAAAGAGAGGCGCGAATACCTTCGTTGTTCGCAAGGCCAACGATCGTTTCTCGCCAACGATCTCCATCGTCGGGGGCCACATACAGAACCGCGTCCCCCCCGACCTCGACAAGACTTGCGGCATTCGAGGATATAACGGGACATCCCTTGGCCATGGCCTCCAATGGCGGAATACCAAACCCCTCCGTCTTGGACGGAAAAACCAAGCACAGCGCCCCCTCATACAGTGCAGCCAGTTCGTCATCGCTGACGAATCCCAGATGATGAATGTTGGACCGCCTGTCTACGGACGCATCCGCTGCAAAAATGGAAAAGGCCCCGCCCGCGACAACGATTTCGATCCCAGCTTCGTCAAGCGCCTCCGCTTGTTTGAGGATGACGTCGACGTTCTTGTGTTTGGCCGTACTGCCAAGCATCAGGACATACGGGCGTCTTAGGGCGTCCAGGAGAGGAACTCTGGCGTTGTTCGCGTCCCAACGCAACACATGCTCGTGGCCGTTGGGTGCAATGAAGATTTTGTCAGGCTGCGTGACGCCGTATTTCACCAGCATATCCGCGGAAAACTGGGATACGGTGGCAACCTTGCTGGCGCGCCTACCAATCAATGGCAGCAACGTTCGATAAACCGACCCGAAAATGCGCGAATAGCTTTCCGGCAGAATGAAGGTGTTTGCATCGTGAATGCAAACAATGTGACGTCGTGCGAGGACAGGCCCGAGATTGCCGAGGCTCAACACGCCAGCCTCCTCGTAAAACGGCAACACAAACTGATCCCAGGCATGCCCCGTTCCGAACCCGCTTCTGGAAACACTAATGTTCGAGGGCGGAGCACTGGTCTTGACAGCCGGCGGTAAGATCAGCCGCAATGCAGGAACAGTTGCAGCCTTGCCTGCATCAAAAAGCAAATCGTCGAGTGCGCTCACAATTTCGTAGGCATAGCGTTGCACTCCGGTCATTGGCTGCGCCAAAAAGCGACCATTGATAACCCAGCATGGTTTCCTGATCCGAGCGATCGGAACTACCATCGCAGACATGCTCCGCTCGCATGAAGCCTCGAAAGTCCGGCAGAGCGCCAACGTTTTCGCCCCAAGGAGCTACCTTGTAACTTGAACATCGTCCACTCTACTAAACAGCGCAGAGCAAGCCCCCTCGCCTGTCGGTTCATGCCAACCGACGTGCGGTTTTTCGGCGAGCAATTGACGAACAGATGCCCCCGAGTCGACTCCGTCGTCGACGATCACTGTCCTAACTTTTTTGCGCCAAAGGACCAACAAACATCAGCAAACCGAGAGGAGATGATCCGCCTAGTATGGCGAGCTACAACTAGAACGCAGTGTCGGAAAGGAGAGCGGGGACCGTCCAAATCAGTATTTTTGCGTCAAGAACAACCGACCAGTTCCGTGCGTAGAACGTATCGTGAGCGACCCGTTCGTCATATGTGGTCGTGCTGCGGCCGCTGACTTGCCACAAGCCGGTTATTCCGGGTCGGCAAGCAAGATATTCGGTCACTGAACTCGAATATCGCTCCAATTCCTCATCGGTGATCGGACGGGGGCCAACGATGCTCATGTCTCCGTTTAGGACATTGAACAGCTGCGGCAACTCATCCAGGCTCAATTTTCGAAAAATCGCGCCAACTGCGGTTACGCGCGGATCGCGCCGAAGTTTGCGGCTAGCAGCCCATTCAGCAGCCGCAACGGGATCCGACTCGAGCAGCTTACGCAAACGCTCGGGCGCATCTGTCGCCATGGTGCGAAATTTCAGGCAGTCGAAATGACTGCCGTTGAAGCCAACCCGCCGGTGACGAAAAACAGCTGGGCCCGGCGAAGAGACTTTCGTGAGAATGAAACAAATCACCAACAGCGGCGAAAGTACGATAATGCCGACCAAGGCCAATATAATATCGATTATTCTCTTGTGGGTGATTCTGCCGGGGACCTGCGAACCTAACAAAGCAAATTGCAAACCGCTGTGAGTCTTAACAAGGCTATTCATACTAAATTCCAGAAAAAGACAGATTTCCGTCTTCTTCTATCCTCCCATTAACCATGCGGCAAACTCAAAATGGCGAAAAAATGAAAAAAGAAGGAAAAAAGAAGGAGAGAGGAAGTTTAGGTTCCTCTGGAGCGTCCCTGGGGATAAATAATCGAACGTAGATTGTGTGCAGGCGCGGCCAGTTCTTGCTGATACGTTTTGCGCCGGCTGCTACCGTGTTAAATCTACCGCTGCAAGCGATGCGGCTACGTTCTCCGGTGCAGGCTTCACCCGGGCGATCTCTCCAAATTTCGGCATCAAGCCATCGAATGCGGGCGCGTGCTTTCGGACCTTGACTTCCTCGGCAGAGGACCTGGCCAGCCCGCAACCGAGCAATATCCCGAACACAATCAAGTAGCCTGGTATCTGAAGAGAGAAGTCGATCAGAGAGTGCAGATACGTAAGCGCCGCAATTCCTGCAATTGCGGCGAGCGGAGTCCGGTCGCGTCCGCTGGACTGCAGTGCTCGCCAGGCAAGGACGACGAGTGAAGCAATCGCGGCGAACACAATCATGGCAGCAATGGGAAGCCCCATTTCAACAGCGATTTCAAGTATCGCCGAGTGGGCATAATCCCATACCCCCCAGCCACTGAAATCCGCCGTGCGCAACGAGGGGAAAAAGGCTTCGAAGGTACCCGCGCCCACTCCCAACAACGGCCGCTGGCGGATGGCCTCAATGCAGAACCCATAGACCGACCATCTGGCGTCATCAAAAAGGCCTTCGCTTCCAATTCTCCCTATTCTGCTTAACCACCCCCCTATAACGACGACCGCAAGGGCTCCCGCGCCGACAACATACCAAGGACTCGGTTTGAGTTTTCTCACGATCATCAAGCCGATCGCGACGAGCAGCCCCCCGCAAGTGCAAATCAATCCCCCCCGCGAGTCGGTCAGGAGCAAGGCAAAGAAACACGTCAACGCCGCTGCTGAGCGAACAATAAGACGAAGGGCGAGACATTCATTGGAAGGGGTAAGCAGCAATAAACGAAGCGAGGACCACGGCAGCGACCGCAACGAACTGTAAGCCGAACAGAACCAGAGGATCGCCCCTGCCCCCAAGAAGCTCGCAGCAGTGTTGTGGTTGACAAAGGTCGCGGTCAGGCTTCCCTGATAGGCAAGCTTTGGAGCCCACAACAGCATGTCGGGCGTTAGCGCCAACGAAGCCAATCCATAGATGGCGTAAAGCAATATCGACGCGCGCGTCCACCGCACAAGCTTTTGTGCGCTGTAACCAGATGTCGCCGCGAAAAATCCGCTCAGAAACGAGGTCAAGAGGAGCAGGAAATGCCCAATGGCAATCGGTGGAATCTCGGCGCGACTTGAGATTCGCGAGCCAACGTTGAGTCCAAGAAGCTCATTGGCTCGACTCCAGATCGGATCGTCAAATTGATCAATGAGATCTGGGGTGACCTGAACGACCGCGACCAGCGCGTACGCAAAACACAGCGCAAGAAACAATGACAAGATGCGCGCCTGCCGTGTGCCGACCGGCGCCGCCATACCAAGCAGTGTACTGATCGACAGCAGGATCGTCCAAACCGCAACCCACAGCTGATCAACCGATCCGAAGAACAACGGAGAGAGAACCAACGCGCTGATCGTCAGCGTCAGTTGAATCGACCTGAACGCCTCGACCGGAGACTTCGACTGTAGCTGTCCAGTCATCGCAATACGATCAAGGCGTCCGGTTTGTGCTTACCACCTCGTCCTTGTCGCAGCGTGGACACCAGTCGCCGCATTAGCCCCGGCAGTAGCGGTATTTGCGGTGTTGCTGATGAGATTCAGCAGCTTGTAGTAGTCAACCACCCTGGCGTTCGCCACGAACATGATGTCCCTCGTTCGCATCTGGAAGCCCGCAGCCAACAGGTAGCCCGACGGATCACGAAGATTGATATGATAGACGGTTGGAATCCTATCGTGGATGAATTTCCCGGTTTCTACACCCAGCTTCTTGAGCAAACCGCGTTCTTCGTACCGATAAACAAAGACCTCAGCGGGATCCGACTGGTTATCATTCAAACCACCCGCCTTGCCGATCGCCTGGGACAGCGTAAACGTTTCGGTGTCGAACGTGATTTCGGAATTGAAGCCAAACACATTCTGGTTGAGCGCACCAAGGGCGGTGAATGTGGGCTGCTCGCGAGTGAGGAAGAGGACGTCATTGGGACGGATGAAGATGTTTTCGCGCGGGTCTTGGACCACGTGGCTCAGCAACACCTTCACACGCCTGCCATCACGCTGCAGCGTCACATAGCTTTCAATCGCCTCGAATTTCGGGCCGCCAGCGCGCGCGATCACTGAGAGCAGCCGTTCACCGACACTGTTCAGCGGAATGACGCCAGGCGCGTTCACGTCACCAAGAACGCTCGCCACGCTCGCGTGCTGCTGGTTGAAGCTAACAACGACCTGCGGCTCAATTGCGCGATTACGCAGCCGTGCGACGATGGTCCGCTGGATTTCCACCAGCGTACGACCCGCGGCGGGAATTTCACCGGCATAGGGGATGTTAACATTGCCCCTCTGGTCCACGGCCTGCTGCGGCAAGTCAACGAAATTGCCAGGCCGGGCGCCTGCAGTTGTCGCAGGCGTGAAAAGGCCACCCGGCGCTGCTTCAAAGATCGATACGTTGAGAACATCACCGACGCCAGCAACTTGCTCAGACTTGGGACCCTTGTCCGGAAACTGGCCTCGGAATGTGATCACGTTGGGCTGGGAAAGAAAACCGATGGTATCGGCGCTCACATCGACAAGAGCGTACGGCAACGCAGTGCTGGAGCGCACTTTATCCGTTGAAAGACTCTGGATGGCGTTGCTTTTCGGTCCGGTTCCCGGCAGTTCCGAGCATGCGGGCAAAACCACCGCTGCTGTCATTGCGACAAGCCACGGCATCAGGGTCCGCACAAGGGTACGATCATTGACTTTCGTCGACTGCCGTCGGTCCAAACGACGCCACGCCCCACTCTTAACTGACGCAATAACCTGGGTTGTCACGATCGCCCCTCAGAAGCCCACTATACGACTATTAGCTTGTTAATTCATCCGTCAATAAACCTGACGGTAACCAATAGCGATATAGGATTTCACCAGCGCGGTATTACAAGGCGTTTCCTTCTCATTAAAGGCTGCGGCACTTGCAAGCGCTGGTTTTGTGCGGCTAGTGGCATTCAAGCCACAGCGCGCTGATTTAAAAGTCGCCCGGTATAATGTCGGTCAAAAAATGGCCACATTTAATTGGACACGCCCTTCCAACTCACGCGGCGGATAAACCGCCAATAGCGAGCTAACAAAAGTGCCCTCTCCGCTTTCGGGTATCGAACGACTTAAGGTCGGGGGACGCGCGCCCGGAGTGCCGCCGGGGACAAGGATTTATGCGATCGGGGACATTCACGGTCGCCTGGACTTGTTGGAGGAGCTGCTGTGCCGGATGGATCAGGACATTAAATCGCGCCCTGTTGGCCGACCGATTTATGTTTTCCTGGGCGATTACATCGATCGGGGAGCTTCTTCGCGCCAGGCGATCGATTTGCTGATCGAGCACGGCCGGAATTGCGAAGCTGTATTTCTGATGGGCAATCACGAACAAATCGCGATTAAATGCCTGAGCAATCCCGATCTGTTCGGTCAATGGATGCGGCTGGGTGGCCTGGAAACCTTGATTTCATACGGGATCGTCCCCGAGGCCACGTTGAGCGAGGCAAGAAAAATCGTTGAGATGCAGGTGGCCTTCCACGCAGCTCTGCCCCAATCCCATCTGCGGTTTTTTCGGAACCTGCAGTCTCGTTTTTCCTGCGGGGACTTCTTCTTTGCGCATGCAGGAATAAAACCCGAGGTGGACCTGTCCCGGCAGAAAGAGAAGGATCTACTCTGGATTCGAAATGAATTCCTGTCTTCGAACAAGGACTTCGGGAAGATCGTCGTCCACGGACACACGCCGACCCACAGCGTCGAGATTAAGCCCAACCGGATCAACATCGATACTGGCGCATTTGCAACCGGTCGGCTGACCTGCCTGGTGATCGAGGAACAATCCCTGTCGGTAATCGACACGCGTCATGCCAACGGCGACTGAGCGTACCTCCGGAGCTTCGCAAGGGGCGGTGGAGTTCCGTTTCCCGTGGCCTCTGAGCAAAAAGACCTGACTCCCGTCCGTCAGGAGTCACCGGCAGGCAGGCGGCGTTGAACGGCACCATAGATTGACTTGAGCACAATCGTGCGTCTGCTCTGTCAGAGCCTGCCCTTCCGCATCCATGACATGACATGGAACGAACTCTCAGCCAAGCAACAAGGTTGCAAACTTCACCAAATGCGCAACGGTTGCGCATTTGGCACTATTTTACATCTTTCGTTATGTTGTTACCGCAGTTATGATGCTTTGTGGACGTATGTCGGCAAAAGAGTGGCAAGTTCATGGCAATCTCGCCTCTGAATGCTGGCCACCTCGTGCGGTTGGCAGCCCTGTGCGCCCGCGCGCTCGAATGACTCGCAAGCATTAGGGTTGTAAAAAGAGAAACATGGCCGAACAACCGATCGTTTTTGTTACGGGAGGCGCTGGTTACATAGGGTCACATTGTTGCAGAACGCTGATTGCCGCGGGGTACCAACCTGTCGTCTACGACAATCTCTCAACGGGCCACCGCGACTTCGTCGCCGGTCCGCTTATTGTGGGGGATATCCTCGACGAACGAATGCTTGCACGAAGCCTCGCTGAACATAAGGTTTCCGCGGTAATGCATTTTGCCGCCGCCAGTATTGTTGGCGAGTCCGTTAACGATCCGCAGAAATATTATGTCTCTAACGTTCAAGGGACGCTTTCACTCCTTCGAGCAATGCGCGAAGCGGGTTGCCGTCACATTGTATTCTCGTCAACCGGGGCCGTTTACGGCAAGGCCGACAGCAATGCGCTGACCGAGGAGTTTGCCTGCCGGCCAATCAACCCGTATGGCATGTCAAAATGGATGATCGAGCGAATGATCGACGATTATCGCAGCGCTTACGGATTCGGTGCGTTTTGTCTGCGCTATTTCAACGCGAGTGGCGCCGATCCCTCCGGCGAGATCGGCGAATTGCGCGATAACGAGACCCACCTCATTCCGCGTGCCATGATGGCGCTGCAGGGACATGTCACTGACTTTGCGGTATTCGGTGATGATTACAATACGCCCGACGGAACCGCGATCCGCGACTACATTCACGTAACTGATCTGGCAGCGGCGCATGTGGCTGCCCTCAAGCTCCTGCTTGAGGGACATTCGGGGGGTAGCTTCAATCTCGGTACCGGGTCAGGCTTCTCCGTACATGAAATTCTGACGGCGATCCGACGGGAGACTGGGCGCGAGGTCCCTTGTGTCGTTAAGCCTCGTCGGCCAGGCGACCCAGCTTATCTTGTGGCGGATCCCTCCGCGGCACGCGAGACGCTCAAATTTTCCCCCCGCTATTCTGACCTTTCGACGATTATCCGAACCGCATGGGCCTGGCACAAAAAGGCACATCCGCTGTTGCGGCTGTGAGCTGTTCGACGAATCCCGAAGATCAAAATTGCAGGTTTTCGGGCCAATTCTATAATCGGGATTCTTGAACGGTCCGCATAAAGACGCGATAACTTCCTGGAAGGCCATCGGTCATGAAAGGGCCTGACGCCCTGGTGACCACTCTATTCCGCCCTTCTGACCTTGATCTCTTTTACAAGAAATTCATTAGGTGACGCGATTCCGTTCAAACGGAAGCTCCATCCCCACGCGCCAACAAAATTTGCGTCGTCCACTCTCCAGGTTATTTCGTGCCACCCGTCTGCTGTGGGAATTCTACGATAGTCTGAACCGACGTAACCATTACGCGATTCATAGTCGAGACTCATGCCGGCGTCCTTGTCGGACGCCGTGCGTCGAACTACCGCGGTAATTTCGAATCTCCGGGCACCGAACGGGGCAAATTGCGGATTCACCCAAAAATAAACGTAGTGTCCCTCACCATCCGATCTCGAGAAATCAGTTCGGCGCCACGCTGCGTCGGCGATCGTCGTTTGCGGATTAACCTGCGCGACGCCATTCTCAGCGTTGACGGTTCCCAATGATGCTGTGGCAAGCTCCACCCGAGAATCCACGCTGGCCCAAGGGTACGGCTTCGTCTTCTGACCTCGCGCTTTTTCGACCAAGGTGGGCGACAGACCGGCAAGCAAGACCGGCGCATCGGTTAGTGTGAGCACGCTGCCGGCAGGCAAGAGCTTCGTTTCCCCCTTCAGATCTAAAAGGCGGATTTCGGAGTCGAGTGTCAGGTTGATCTCGCGCTTGGAAGGAGCCCAGGCAACCAATATCGGCTGCTCTCCCGTGTCGAAGAGAAATCCGTAGCCGCCATTGCCGAGATCCAGCCAACCCGCTGGCGTTGGCTCCGAACCGAGTGAACCCGTCAAGACCTTCAAGGCAATGTACGATGGCCGCGGTGTCAGATCCAAGCGAAGGAGACCAAAGCTCTTGTCGTGTCCGTAAGACGGGCCGCGCGCTTCAAACCAAAAGACCCGCGTGAAGCCTGAGGCAACCGCCAGCACATAGGCCTTTGCCAGCAACGCACCCTGTGCCGTATCCAACTCGGCGTCAGGACGTTCCGGCGCCGTCGACCCGAGCTCTGTTATCCAGAGTGGCATGCTTTCGGGCTGATGGTCGGCCGCCAGCGTCTTCCGCAACGTCGTCGCCATGTTCAGAAACTGAGGCTCTCCACCGTTCGAAAGGCGCTCCATGACCTCATAAGGATGGACGCAGACATAATCGAAATGTCCGCCAGCACCCGCTTTGATCGCGGCATCGAGAAAGCCGACATCGAAATTGGCCACGCTCATGCCGATCTTGGCCGTAGGATCCACGTGTTTTGCGGCAATTGATGCTTCCCGCACAAGCTCGGCATAAATCGCGGGCGTGCCGTTCTCCGCGAACGAGCCGTTAAATTCGTTCCAAACCTCCCAATACTTTATGTCGGAATGATATCTTCCGACCAACCCCGCAACGTAGTCGCGCCAGAACTGAATGTCCTTGATCGGAAATTTCCGCGTGCTGCCGTCCGCGGACGCCCAGGGAGCAAGATAGGCAAAGGTCCCCAGGAGGTGAAGCCCATTGGATCGCGCGTTTTGCACAAGCGCATCAGGCAAGGCGAAATTCCAATAGCCGTGTATGGGCTGGACCGTCTGCCATTCATAAAAGCCACGGAGCCATTTGACACCCGCCTCTTTCAGCATCGGGTTAAAGACTGGATAGGCGGACAACAACTCCGCCCCGCTCGCCACTCCCCACGGACTTCCGTCGTCGCGCGGATCGGTCAACCGCGGACCAGACTCCTCGGCCGACGCCGCCAGACATGGCGCACAGATGACGAGAACGAAAAGCGAGATCCGAAAAGCTGTCCTTAGGATCAATCGCGATGACGCATGTCGGGTCAAAGGATGTTCTCGCCAAAACACATCATCAGTCCTTGATCATGCATCGCGCATCCGAAACCAAATATTGGTTTTCTAGTAGCATTCTACCCCGATAAAGCAAACACGGTGGTGCTAATCAAGCACGATCGAAGCAGGCTTTACGAATGAATGATCTGTTCGTGTCGCCAACGGGCGGGTTTGCGCGGCGGTGACGTTGACAGTGGCGAGCGCGGCAAACGCAAAAAAGGGCAGTCCGAGGTCGATGAAACCGCCGGATGCGCTGGCGGCAATGAGCCAAGCGAAACATGCGGATCTTGCCGCCGTCTGTATCGCCAAAGTTGCCGGCGGCGCCGGGGCCTTCTTTCCGAACCATATCGAATACAGAAAGAGCCCGTAGGTAACGACCCCTGGGATACCAAGACTGCCGATTACCGCAATTGGGAAGCTGGACGCGCGCACGCTTCCATTGCCGGCGCCAAAGCCAAACGTGTCGAAGAAATTCTGAATAGCCTGACGATTCCAGGTCGATCGCTCGATGCCCGAAGCGGTCGACATCTTGTTGAGCACAAAGTTGTTCAACAGATCGCCGACATACGCGTAAGATGCGTCGTTGAGGCAGATCACGATAACGACAAAAGCCACCAGAAACGGCAAACAGACCAGAAAGGCAAGCATCACTGGCCGGATCGGACGAGACATGAATTTGAAAGCAATGAAGGCAAACTGCGCACTCAGATAGACCGGCAGTCCCACATATGCTGTTGTCGACGTTGAAAGTAGCAGGGCAAGCAACGACAAAATGCTCAGCGAGAGCGTCAGACGAGTCGCAATCCCGTTGAGCCAGAGTGTCGACGCAAAGGCAAAATACCCCAGCGTCCAGTAGCTAAAGCTCGAAGTTTCGACAAAGGAACCTATAATTCTTCTGACACCACCAACATCGTTATCGCTCAATACCGAGTAAGTCGAATTCCTGATGAAAGACATCAACTCGGTTGTATTCGTCGCATATGTCGCGACGTCCAACCCGACGAACACGAGATTCAGGATCACGCACATCAGCGCGGCTCGCCCCAGACTTTTCCGTCCCGCCTCGCTGCTACCGAAGCCTGAAAGGATCACGAAGCAAACACAATTTCCAATGAAATAAATCGACTGAGTCAAATTCGAAGTCGTAGGTGCGAGCGGTGCGGCGTAATTTTCTGCCTGAGCCCGCACGGCAAATGCCATGGTCTGTTCCTGAAAGAGCCGCGGCATCATATACGCGCCTATCGTGGCGTATACTGCTGTGATCAGTAACCAGAAACCCGGACTGCCTTTGCTCATCGCATGCAACGCCGCAAGACGTGTATCGCGGCTGGCCAACAGCTTTACGCCAAGAAAACCGAGAAGGAGATGCGACGGCTGGATCGTGGTTCCCCCGAGATCAGTCAGAATGAACGCGGCCGCAGCACCGAGGAGCGTCGCCCCGTAGAACGCATAGACAATAAAGGTCGGCTTGGCGAAGTAACCAATCACGCCAAAAAGAAGGGCGATCACGCCTATCAGCTCAATTGTCATCTGATCGCCAGCCCCGCGTCAGCCCAGTTCCAGAATCCGCTCCGGCGAGATACGCCCAGTGGCGAGATCACGCAACGCCAGCCAATTCCCCTTCAGGCGCCCTCGGCGATCGATCCAGGGCTCCGGGCGGAAGCTCCTGCTCACATTGGCCAGCAAGTTCCGCAAGATAAGTGGTGCGGCGAACCTGAGGGACATAGTGCCTTTGCGGATAAGATAGACCGGATTGGCGATTTGCGAATAGCCGAACCGAACGCCAGAGGTACGCCCGCTCTTTGCGCCCAAATGGACGCCACGCAACGCATTAGCCTCGACGATCCGACCAAAGTTTGCGAGCTGCCTGGAAAAGTCGATGTCTTCCTGCCAGCTGTAGAGCGGTAAAGCCTCGTCGAACAACAGGCCGTGCTCGCGGATAGGGGACATCCGAAAAGCCATGTTGCAGCCATATGTTCCGTAAGTTGGCGCGAGTGCCCGATCCGTCGGATTTGATAGATCGGCAGCGATCAGCCCTAGCGCCGCCTCTGCTTCCAGGCCCGGACCGCTGACGCCGTCGAAGAGCGGCCGGCCGGTTACCGCGACGACATCCGGGTTATCGAAGAATATGCGTTCGAGCTCTTCCAGGTAATTCGGCCCTGGGAAGAAATCGTCATCGAAAAATACAATGAGATCAGCGGTACACGCTGCCAGGATCTGATTGCGTTGAACCGCACTCCCACGCTTGCCGCTTTGAACACTCGTCTTGAACGGGAGATGTTCAAGCAGCTCCGGATCCACGTCTTCCGGGCTCGCCGGACTAACGACAAGAATATCTGGCTGGCGTGTCTGCCGAGCGATCAGATCCAGCGTGTAACAAAGGATATGTTTTCTGCCCGTGGTGGCAATGCCGACGGCAATGCTTGGCCTGCCCATCGGGGTCGAATGCTCAAGTCCCCCGCAGGCTGTTCTCAATGTGTTGTCCGTCGTCATTCTAGATACTGTTTCGCGTTATTTGGCTTCCCATGCTTCCTGTCCCCTTCCAATCTCTTGGCGACCGCACGATGAAATCGTCGCGCCAGCCAAAGCGCCTAAAACAGATCTTCCAACGCCCGCAAGCAAAATATGGCTCCACCGTTTCCGTGAGGCGACACCTGCGGACCTGCCCGACATCAGGAATTATTTCTCTACTCCTCCTTCAGGCGGTTCGACTGCTGCGAGACTCCCAGCAAGAAGCATGGCAGACTCCGAATCTGCCCCCACTGCTTTCTCACCACGCCGATCATCCAGCGTGAGCGAGCGGCGCGAAGCTTTTTGGGCACTGAGAATGGTTCCCTGACGAGCGCGCTTGATGCCGGTAGAATGATCATGTATGGCTATTTAACGTCTTTTTAATGGTCCGTGTCGTTGGAGTATTTTGATGTGGACAGGATTCGTTCGCGTTGTGTTCGGCGCGCAGTTACTGCTTGTCAGTACTGTTAGCAACGTATGGGCCGTTTCCTGCGTGTCCCCGCCCCTTTCCGCTGAGGCAATCGAGCAATTCAAAGCCAATCCTCAGACCATGGTTGCGCCCGAATCGGATACCTCGAACGTCGAGACTCTTGCGCGGAATCTCGCAGGGACTGACGCAACACTGGCGGCGGATATTATCCGTGTAGCCGAGGCTACGACGCCCCGGTTTCGGTTAGCGATAGCTGCTGGCCTTGCTCAAGCGGCAACCGCCTGTTCGACCGCTGACCACAATGCCGCCCAGCTCATTCAACAAGCAGTCGCTGCCTTCCGAGATGGCGAGTTTCAGAGCGCTTTTGCGGCGGTGACGGAGGATCTTTCCGGTGCGGCCGCTGACGTGACGTTGGCGAGCGCAGCCGCATCCGCTGGCAGTGTTGCTGTCACGAATCCGAATGGATCGCGCGATGTATCCACAAATTCGGGCAGCAAAGGTGTGGCCGTGGTTTTCCAGATTGCACCCTCGACGCTGCAGATGTCGGACACGACGGTAACTGTGCCAAATCCGAGATTAGGGCGACATCGCCGGCTGAGCCAGGAGGCGTCAGGCGCGGCGACAAATCCAGTGTTTTTCCAGATCGCGCCCTCGACCCTGCAGGTGTCAGACCCGATGGTGACAGCGGCAAGTCCGGTGAGCGCCACGCGTTAAAGGCGATGATGGGCGGCGCCAGCGGTTGCTGCTCAGACTTCATGGAGTAGAGGACTTCAGAATGAATGTCGCCGGTAAGTTTGCAACGTATACACCGGCCACCGACAATGGTTCGACCACCGACTCCGTGTCTCTGATTCAGGTCGGCAACTTCCTGACCCGGCAGTGGCGTTACATTGCATTAGTCACCGGCCTGTCGATCATTCTCGGCATTGGATACATCGCCTTGAGCCCGTCGAGGTATACCGCCCAGGCGGATTTGATCATCGACACAAAGAGGATGTCGTGGGCCCAATCTCAAGTGGCAACAGGAATTCAACCAGCTGACGAAGCTGCAGTCGAAAGCGAAATAGAGACAACGAGATCCGAGAAGGTCGCAATTGCCGTCAGCCGTCAATTGCAGCTGACCGAGGATCCGGAATTTGTCGGCACCGACAACAGTCTGATGCCTCGTATCTCCTCGCTTTTAAGGCTCGGTGTATCGCACGCGTTAACCGATGAGGAGAAGACGCGTCGTGTTCTGGTCGTCCTGAAGGGTAATTTGCGCGTCACCCGTCTCGGGCGTAGCTACATCGAGCAGATCGCTTACACATCGCTTGATCGGGAAAAGGCGGCAAGGATCGCGAACGCGTTCGCGAACGCCTACATTGAAGATCAGATGGGAGCCAAGTTTGAGGCAACGCGCCGGGCAAGCGTCTGGCTTGAGGCGCGGATGGCCGAGCTTCGCAAGCAGGCCAGCGACGCCGATAAGGCGGTGCAGGACTTTAAATCCGAGAACGGCATCATCATCAGCGCCGACGGAAAGCTTGCGAGTGACGTCGAGCTGGATCACCTCGGCGCGGCGCTCGCGAAAGCGCGCGCGGACACCAGCCAGGCGAAAGCGAAATTCGATCGCATTCAGCATGTTCTGGAAGGGCGTACCGACAAAGAAGAGAGCCTCAACATCCCGGACCCGGTCGTTACGGATGCGCTGAACAATCCCGTGATTACCAAGCTTCGGCAGCAGTTTCTTGACGACCAAAGCAAGGAGTCGGAGTGGAGCGCCCGTTATGGGGCGGATCACCAGGCGGCGCAAAATCTGCGGACGGAAATGGCGGCTTTGCAGCGCGCAATCTGGGACGAAATCTCCCGCATCGCGGAGAGCTACAGAAGCGAATACCAGATCGCAAAGACGCAGGAAGGCTCGATTGACAAACGCATGACCGAGGTTTTCCAGGAATCGGGGGAGACCCGGCAGAAGCAGGTAAGGCTTCGCGAACTGGACACCTCCGCAAAAACCTACCGCAACATTTATGAGAACTTTCTGTCTCAGTTCACGCAGTCCGTACAGCAGCAATCATTTCCTTCAACTGAGGCGCGGATCGTAACGGCGGCAACTCCTCCTTCTTCGCGAAGTTCACCCAAGACCGGCCTCGTGTTGGCGTTGGCGACCATTTGCGGTCTTGGTCTGGGTGGCCTCACGGGCTTCCTCCGCGAGCAGATGAGCCGCCGAATCCATACCCGCGTGCAACTCGAGAGCCTTCTCAACACGAGCTGCCTCGCGGTTCTTCCTGCGTTGGCCCCCAAACGCACGGCTGCTGCAAAACCATTCTCGTTGGACGGCCTGATAAGCGCGGCTTTCCCCACCTTGGGCCAAAAACGTGCGGCCGCTGCCAAATCGTTCTCGTTGGACGGCCTGATAAACGCGGCTCTCCCCGCATTGGCCGCAAAACGCGCGGCGCCCACTGAACCGGGCGAGCAAGAAGAAGAAGTCCCAGCGTTTCAAAAAATATGCGCAGCCGCACCATTCTCAGCGACGGCCGAGGCATTACGGTACATCAAAGTCGCGATTGATTTGCATCCGTCCGAGCCGAAAATCATAGGCATCGTTTCGGCGCTTCCCGGCGAAGGAAAAACCACCGTTTCGGCGTCAATTGCCGCTTTCATCGCGAAGGGCGGTGCTCGCACGCTGCTGATCGACGCGGATTTGCGAAACCCGTCGATGACCAGCGCCCTAGGTTATATTGACAAGCCCGGACTGGTCGAACTGGTTGCGGACAAGACGTCTTTTGACGACTTGGTCATTCACGATTCCAGATACATGTTCGATTTCCTCCCTGCCTGCACGCGTGTCAGGCGGCTGTCTAACAGTTCAGACATTCTGAATGCGGCGGCAGTCAAGCAGATGCTCAAGACGGCGAGGACCACCTACGACTACATCCTGGTCGATTTGCCCCCGATCCTTCCGGTGGTGGATGTGAAAGCAACAGCGCGCTTATTTGACGCCTTTGTGCTAGTTGTCGAATGGGGCAGCACACCGAGCGACGAAATCGTCAAGGCGGCAACGGCCTCACCGATCTTATCGGAACGGCTGCTCGGAGCGGTACTCAACAACGCTGACGAGGTTGTTATGCGGCGGCTCGAAGGATTTTCGGAAAGGCGATACAACAACTACTACGCCGACGAGAAAATCTTTCCGGAGGCCGATTCGGAACGGCTGCTCGGAGCCGTCCTCAACGACGCCGACGAGAAAACCTCCCCGGAGGCCGACTAAGGATGCCGGCTCAGGCAGGTCGAAGACGCGTTCTGAGACTTCTCACGCTCGCCGTGGGGTGCGCGGCGTTCGCTTGGGGAACTTCGAACTTTCTCCGTGGCGCATCTGCGGACTATTTTCGAAATATTGAGACAAATCTTCTGCGATTTGACGTGTTCGGCGCTGCCACGGCCAACGAGATGCTCGCGGACGCGGCTGTGCGGGATGTATCCGACTGCGACGATCACTCACAGCGAGCCCTGTTGCTTCTGGAAGCGTCCCTCACGGAAGCAGCTTTGCGCTCCGGAGCCTCGGCGGAGTACGATCAGCATATGCGGTCTCTTGAGGCCCGCACTCGCCGGGCTCTGGGCTGCTCTCCTCGCAATTCCTTCGCGTGGCTTGTGGCGTTCAGCTTGCAGGTCCAACACGGCGCCTTGAACGAACACGCATTCGATCTTCTCGCAATGTCATACAAAACCTCGCCCAACGAGACGTGGGTGGCCGTCCGCAGAAGCATGGTCGCTGCGCCCGCAGCACTTGCCGCGCCAGAGCCGGTACAGCGCGCTATCCTGGCGGAATTCCAGAATCTTGTAAGAAATCGCTTTGTTGAAGTGCCCGCTCGCGTTTACTTCAATGCTCCCGCCGCGCTCCAGGCACTGCTCCGCTCGCGAATCGACGAACTCGATCCGCCGAGCCAAAGAGCGTTTTCTGACGCATTGGAAAAGCTTCGTTCTTAGCCAACTATAACAAAGGGCTTGATGTTTCTATGTCCGTCACGGATGAAAAGGTCCGAGTGAGCCTGCGCGATCGCCCACTTCATTTTCTAAAAGGCCACCCTAAACTTAAAGACTGGCTGCGTCCTTTAATGGAGGCGGCGGGCTTTGGCACCACGGATTGGGTGCGCGAAGTGATGTACCGCGAGTGCTTCAACTATATTCGAAATCTCGATCCAACCCGGTTGGACGCGCTTGAGATTTCCGGTGGACCGCAATGGCGACGGAGTTTCGATTTCAAGACTTACACGGAGACGCAGTTTCCGGACTTCGATATTTGCGCCGGAACGTTGGAGCACCAGTTTGATCTGATTATCGCCGATCAAGTGTTCGAACATCTGCCGTGGCCGGTGCGGGCTGCGAAAAACGTTTACGCTATGCTGCGCCCTGGCGCTCATTTCATCATTGCGACGCCGTTTTTGGTGCGCGTGCATAACGTGCCGATCGATTGCAATCGATGGACGGAGCTGGGGCTGTCTCATCTGTTGCAGGAAGGCGGCTTTGCGCCAAGCGACATCCAAACAGGCTCTTGGGGCAATCGCGCATGCATCCGTGCGAATTTTGGCCGTTGGCGTAAACGTGGCTTCGGCTCGTTGCGCAATGAACCGGATTTTCCGGTGATGGTGTGGGCGTTTGCACGCAAACCGTAATAATCGCGCGCTCTTCGCGACTTTTGCTGGCGGCGCGAGACGTTGACACGGTTCAAACTCACTTTCGTCATCATCGGCCACTTCGCGGCGCGCTGAATCGCGGACAATCGATTATCCTTGAGCGCGTGTCGAAGGGCGAGGCCCCGACGAGGCCTTCATCCTTCGAGAAGCGTCCCGCGCTGCCGGGACGAGGGCATCGCAAAGACAAATGTCAAAGCGATGATGCCTACCGTTTCGCGTTCGCCTGCTCTGCAGCGGTGCACGAGATCAGCATCGTATAGGCCCGTGCGTTTCCTGCGATGTCGGTTGTCTTGAGTTCAACCTTCGGTTCGGAGGTCATGTAGGACACCACGCTGTTGTCGAGGAAATCCCGCAAGGCGCCGGTCTTGATGGCAAAGTTAATGTTCTCAGGAAGGGCTCCGGTCATCTTCATCACCTGCAGCGCGTCGAGCTTCGCGACAACGACCCCGGCGAGCAGGCCTGATGTGTCGAACAGCGGACCGCCGCTGTTGCCCGGCTGGACCGCCGCGCTGATCTGCAGGTGCCGCGTGTCGTTCCCGAGGCCGCTGAGCGAACTCACGATGCCGGTGGTTACGGTAAAATCAGAGGTGAGAAGGCCGCGCAAGGGAAAGCCGATGACTGTTATTGAATCACCTGACCTGATCGACCGGTCCCGGATTCTGATGAAGTCCTTGAACGTCGTTGTTGCCGGCGCCTGCAACAGCGCGAGGTCATTGCCCGCATCGCTCGACACCACGCGCAGGACCATCGATGCTTCGCCGGTCAGATTACCCTTGATGTCGCCGACACATCCCCTGACCACATGATTATTAGTTACGATGTGCCCATTGGGGCTGACCACGAACCCCGTGCCGGTGACATTCGCGGTCCTGACGGGCTTGCTGGCCGGCGGCGAATTGGTGGCGGTTTCGGTTGTCGCGACAGGCTTTGCGGCGATCTTCGTAAAATCGCCCGCCTTGTCGAGGCCGTCAGCTTTGACCCTGGCAACGCAATTGGCGCCGCGATCAGGGGCGACGTCGAGGTCAGGTTGAACTGGAGTGGGGCACCACCGGCCGTCGCCGCCATCAGGCTCGCCTTCTGGAAGGTGCGCGCTACATTAGGAGGCATGACGAACGTGACCATGTTGGACGTATTGGCGGCGCCAAACAGTCTTGCTTGTTGCTGACCGTCGAAGATGAGGTCGATCGGGACGCTCTCGCCGGTCTTGAGTTGGATGGCGGGGCTGGCGAAGCTCGGAAGCCATGAGCCTCCCGCGTTTCGTCCGACAACGAGGCTGATGCCGTTGGCATAGGACGCCGTTGCCGCGCAATGCGAGAAGGCGCCCGCCTGGTTGCTGAAGGCGCCGCCGACCCAGTTGCCGACACGGATCGTGCCGAAGGGTCCCGCCGCATTGGCACATCCGAGAAGAGCAGCCTGCAACCCACACCCAACGATCAACGATTTCAGCATTTGATCCCCCGCCGCAATCTCGACATATTATGTGCCGGATCGGCCGAATGGCAACCGTAAGTTGTATGCTGCGCGGCACCGAAAAATTTCGCGCGGCTTGCATTTGCTTTGTAACGCGGTATACTTTGCAACATAAAGTTGATGACCGGAGCGACAGGGACCGTGCCGATACGCGATCTCGACAAGGCGTTGGCCGACATTGGGGCCATCCGCAGCCAGATTGCTGCCGGCACCGCCTTTCGCGGCTATGGGCCGGCGACGATGGCGGCAACGGGTGCCGTCGCCTTGATCACCGCTATCCTGCAATCCATCTGGCTCCATGACCCGACCGGCAACCCGCTGGCATTCTTGCTGGGCTGGGGCGCCGCTGCACTGTTGTCCGGCATCATGATCTGGGTCGAGATGCGGGCGCGTTCGCGCCGTCATCATTCGGGCCTGGCCGACGCCATGATCCACCAAGCGATCGAGCAGTTCCGGCCGGCGGCCGTCGCCGGTGTGCTCCTTGCGGTCTTGCTGTGGAGGGTTGCACCGGAAACGCTGTGGCTCTTGCCGGGCTTTTGGCAAATCCTGGTCTCGCTCGGTATCTTCGCCTCCGTGCGTTCGCTCCCGCGCAGCATCGCGTTGGCCGGTGCTTGGTATTTCATCTCGGGCTTTGCGGTAGTGCTGCTGGCGAGCCACAGCCACACGCTCTCGCCCTGGACCATGGGGCTGCCCTTCGTGATCGGCCAGTCGATCATGGCCGCGACCCTCTATTTTGCTTCCGGAGACAGCGATGCCGCCGAAGACTGACAATGCACCGTTCTCGTATGACGGCCTTGATCGCATCATTCATGAGAAGGCGCGGCTTAGCCTGATGACCTCGCTGATGGCGCATCCCAAGGGTCTGGCCTTTGCGGATCTCAAGCAGCTGTGCGCCCTGACGGACGGGAATCTGAGCCGCCATCTGGCGGTACTGCAGGAAGCGGGCCTGGTCGAGGTGACGAAGGGCTATGAAGGCAACCGGCCCCATACCACGTGCCGCCTGACCAAGGCCGGCCGCCGTCGCTTCCTCGATTATCTCGCCGTGCTGGAGCGGCTGGTGCTTGACGCCGCGAAGGCCGCGGGGCGTGAGCACACCCTGCTCAGTCATCTCAATATTCTGCCGACTTGATCCCTTTTTTGACCGGAGACTTTGCAATGCAAAGCAACGTCGCTTCTGCATCGAACAACAGACTGCACATCGGCATCATCATGGATGGCAACGGCCGATGGGCAACACGCCGCGGATTGTCGCGCCTGCGCGGGCACGAGGCCGGCGTCGAGGCGATCAGGCGCATTGTGGAGGCCGCGCCCAAGCAGGGCGTTGGCACGCTGACGCTCTATGCGTTTTCGACCGACAATTGGCGCCGTCCCAAGGCGGAGGTTGCCGCCTTGATGACCCTGTTGCGCTTCTATCTCGCCAACGAGGTGAACAGCCTCGCCCGCAACGGCGTCCGTCTCACCGTGATCGGTCGGCGCGACCGCCTGCCCGATGGCATCGCCAGTGCCATTGCGCGAGCCGAGCAGGCAACGGCCGGCGGCGATACGCTCCATTTGCGCATCGCGGTCGATTATTCTGCCCGTGACGCCATCCTCAATGCGGCGGCAAAAGCCGCGGCGGTCAGCAGCCTCACCCGCGACGCCTTTTCGCAGCTTGTCACCGGCGAGGCTGGGCTCCGCGACGTCGATCTCATTATCCGCACCAGCGGCGAAAAACGTTTGTCGGATTTCCTGCTCTGGGAAGGCGCCTATGCCGAATTGCACTTCACCGAGCGGATGTGGCCCGAGTTCGATGCCGACGATCTCGCAGAGGCGCTGGCTTCCTTCCATCGCCGCGAGCGCCGTTTCGGTGGTTTACAGTCCCTGCCCTTCGAGCCGGCGCCAAGTCTGTAAAACGTCTGGCAACGATTCGGAAACCATACAGACTATCTGGAAAACCATACAGGCTGTCTGTCCGGCCCAGTAACGAACTCGAAAATCGTCTCCGGCACAGTGGTGTCACGAGGGGTAAGGAGACGGGATCTTAAGGTCATGAACGGGCTGGCTGTGATGGAAAACGTGCGCCGTTATCGCGCAACCGCTTCGTTATATCGTCAAACGGCGGCGTTCCGGCCGGGTCAGAGCTGGTCATTGCTGGACCAGGCCAGAGAATGGGAGCGGCTCGCCCTCGCTGAGCTGGAGGCCTATTTTGAGAGCTGCGGCACTGCCGCTTGCGCCCTGCGGTCATAAGCCAACATAATGACCGCATGGACAAAGAGAGCAACCGAGCAGATATCGCTTGGCCTATCGTCGACGGCAAAGAGCACGAGGCGCCGTCCGTGTTCCGGCCGGAGGCGCTGCTAAGAGAAGCGCGGCGTCAGAAGCAATTGCCTCTCGTCGCTGTGCCCGAAATCTGTTTGCTCGATCCAGACGGCGACGTCGTACGCTACATCAAGCGGAAAGGAAGCGGCCGCACTCACGAAGGCTGGGCCTGCTACCACACCGAACTCCTTGCCTTCGATCTTGACGGCCTCGGAGAGGTCGGCATGGTCGGCTGCGCCGTGGGCGCTCCCTTTGCGGTCCTCGTGGCAGAGCAGCTCTTTGCGTCGGGCTGTCGGTTGCTCATCAGTGTCACGTCCGCCGGACAAATCACGGCGATCGGACCGACACCCTACTTTGTCTTGATAGACAGCGCCCTGCGCGATGAGGGAACGAGCTACCACTATCTCCCGCCATCGCCGTTCGCTGAGGCCGAAGATGTGAGGCTCCTCGCTTGCATAGAAGACAACGTCCGGGCGCTGCCGTTCATCACGCTACACCGAGGAGCGACGTGGACGACGGATGCACCTTACCGCGAAACCGAGGCCGCCATTTCACGCGCGCGGCACCTCGGGGTCCTTGCGGTTGAGATGGAAGCGGCAGCTTTGTACGCATTCAGCGCAGCCACGGGCCATCGCGTCGTGTGTTTTGCGCACGTCACCAATGCCATGGCACAGACAGAGGGAGACTTTGAAAAGGGTGAAGCCGACGGCGCGAAGGTCACGCTTTCCGTCCTTTCCGCAACCGCCCGCGCTTGGATGAATTTTTCCGGTGAGGCATCCATCGACAGCATCGATTGAATGTCGAACGCGGATTCTCCGCGTTCGTCACGTTGAGGCCTTCAGCCAAGATCTGAAACGACAGCGGTTCGACTGTCTGTTCAGACTGCCATTGATGATGCGAGCGAATGCGGCGCGTTGACTGAGATCGCGGTTCCGCAAACGGCTAGCGGCCGTTATAACTCCAGTGCGGCTTGTCAGACATTACTTTATGGAAGTGATACACCTTGTAGGTGCTCCCCACTGCAATAAGTTCGGCATTGGTGCCGTCTCGCGGAGCCGACGCAATTTTCTTGACAAGGCCGACCTTATCCTTGATGTCCAACGACCCTGTCCAACGGATTGTCATATCCACGGCCTTTCGCACGGTGTGGTTTGACTTGAGGGCGGGCGCCACACCAAGATTGATCATCCCGTATGCAGCAACCATTTCGTATGCCGCAGCATAGCTTTTCGGCAAATCTGGCTCGCCCGTTGGCAGCGTGTGCAACCACTGGATATCGACAGGTTGTTCCGAACCTTGCGGGACGAAGGCGGGGACAGATCTGGGGTTTACCTTTCTCTTCCAAATGCACCAGCAATAGTGCATCAAATAGGCGCGCTGCGGTGGACGATACGTGACCGAAACATTAATCTTCGCGCCTGCAGCGCGGAGTGCGCCAGTGAATTCTGTGACTTTGGTACGAAAAGACGGCTCAAGATCATTAATATTCGTACTGGTCGGAAATTGCCTCACCCAGCTTGCGCCACTTAACGGCATTTGCGCTCTTTCTATCGAATGAATGAATCTAACGTGTATTACTATTATGACGCTGACAAAATCTAAGCAAGGAGACCGTGCCAGGATGCCTCGCCAAATTACGATCCGAGTCTATCGCTCAATCGCGATCTGCTGTCTCCTATCGTTTCTGACCCTTCACTCGATTGCACGGGCTGATGGAGCATCGGCCATAAGTCCTATAGGGAGTTTCGGAGACTTTAAAGTCGAAGGCGAGGATATGCAGTGTGAAGGGGAAATCGTTGATTTGTGGAAGGACAAGGATGCGATACGCGGCATGCTGCATGCCTGCGATGGGGCCGTTGACACGAAGCAATCGGGCATCATCACCGACCAGCATTACGAGCAGGTCACGGGAGCCGTAGACTTCACTGTACGCCTTTCCTTGGGGGCGGATCTTCTTGATGGGAAGTCGGTTCCAGCAAAGAACGTGTGGGTATTTCGCGGGCGGCTTCAGGGCAAGCTTCTGTCAGGCGTCCTGACTATGACGAACGAGAACTACCCTGCGGAGAAGCCAGAGACCAAACGCTTGTCGCTCCGACTGCAAAAGAAAAGTTTGCCGTCCTTCGCAAATTCCGAAGAGTGGAAAAAGTGGGCGGCTGAGACCGTAAGCCCAGAACCGCAACGACAGTGACTAGCTGTACGGGGTTAGAGGCGCGAAGCGCTGAGTTTTCCGTTTGATGACGCGGAGCAGATGGCACGCTTTGCCGATGCGCTAAATTGGACTGTGTCTCACATTCAATGTCAACGCTTGGCCAGGCCATGAAGGCAATTCGTAGACGGTCTCGGCGCATGAGGCTCCTTGCACAGCTTGTAGTGGAGAGAGGATGGCAAAGAGCTGGGCCTACCGTTTCTCCGCAATGACTATCCGGAGGGGATCGGCGCGCTGCGCCTGCGCACTACGAAACCGAAGCGGCTGCCCGCCCTCACAGGCCGGGTGTGCCCTGTCCATTTCGTCAAGCAGCACTCCATAAGCCGATCGGCGATGTGGCGGTCCGGCCTCTCGGCCATTCCACAGGCGCGGGTCCGACCAGCGACAGCAGCATGGCTCCCTCTGCTTGATCGTACGATCATTAAAAGCGGCTGTGACCTTCTCGCATCCAACAGCAGAAAACCCAAAAGGATGCTTGCGCAAGGTTGGCGGGGTTAGAGAAACGAATCCTAAGCAATATCAAAGCTCTGTACCGCGCCCGCCCGCCTCAAAAACGAGCCCCTCGTGCATAATCCGGCTACGTCATTACCTTCGCCGCAATATCTCGCCGCAGTCGTTTCTTTGGCGTCATGATTGCTGGCAGCACGGACAACCTGCAGGTGAGACAAATCTTCTGTGTGCGTAAGACAGCCGCCGCAAGCCACCACACACATGAGACGAAGTTGTCATTTTTTCGGCGGAATTTGGATGCGTTAGTTCGACGTGGGCACCTCACTAACGAGCGTCGTGATTTTAGCGATCAATTATCAACTGGGTGCAAGGCAGGGGCGTTGGAATGAGCGCGAATGGTATTAATGAACCTCGGGGCGCTAATATTGATGGCGTCAAATTTAACTACGACGCGGTGCCATCATCAGTAGCCACCTTCCTAAGGGGGCAAGCTGATCGAATTCGGAGGCAGTGTGTTACCTCGATCATTCAAATAGGAAAGGCCTTGAACGAGGCCAAGCGCCATTTATCTCACGGCGCCTTTCTCAACTGGGTCGAATGGGAGGTCTGCCTCCCCGCACGTACGGCACAAGCTTACATGAAGGTAGCGGCCTGGGCTGCCGATAAAAGCGCAGCTGTAGCGCATTTGGCGCCGTCCACGCTTTACGTGCTTTCTGCCTCGAGCACTCCTACTGAATACGTTGCAAAAATTCTCAGCCGCGCAGAGAGCGGCGAAATCATTGCGGCTTCGGCTGTTCGAAGCGAATTGAAGGCATTGCGAGGAACCACGCGGCGCGATCACGGAAATGGGCGACAGTCCAAGGCGACACGGGTTGGGCGGAGGCAGCCGTACTCTCACAACCTCGGCGAGCGTAAAAATCGGTGCCGTGTTGAGGAGCTCGCTGTATTCCTGTCGACGGTACTCTCCACGGCCGACTTTGAGCGAGTCCGGGAGTTGGTAACTGACGATACTGTGCTCTCTAACCCAAACTTACCCGAAACCCTGCAGCGGGTTTTCTCGTGTGCAGGAGGAGTGCTGATTGAAAACGCTTCAAGACAAGCCTCCCGTGAACTGAATGGCTCTCTTAAATTGAACGGAGCCGGGGTCTCGTGCACAAGCATGTGACTCACAGCGGATGACGCGCCGCATCCAGCAAATTTGCGACGCGGCACTTGCCTTCCTGCCCAACAGAACGTCCGGCCACGTTTCGCAATGCGTCACGGACGATCTCGGAGGCATTTCCGGTTACGCCGAATGAAATGGGCCGTGCCGCGATAATGTAAATCGAAGTCCGCAGTGTTTCGTTTCGTCGTATGGCGACGAAAGAGGGGTGAAGCCGATATTCGTGCTGAAGCATTTTGCTGTGCTAGACTTGTAGCCGCTGGCAGCAATGACGGATCCCTGCTTGCGTACCCGGCTAATGTATCTGCCCCCAACTCACATCTTCGATGTGGTACGGCGCTTTATGACAGCGCAGTCAGCCGCGGTGCGACTGTGCGAACAGATGCTGCAGACCAATGTTCGCAGATGGAGCCATTTTTTTTCCTCCTCTGTCGCAATATTGCCGCGCAGGTTCATCAAGATGATGAGTCAGATCGTTTGCCCGACCGAACGTGGCTCGCGGAAAACACTGCAAATATTCAAGACAGGCAGTTAGACCGAGACGAAAGGAATCCGAATGACGCGGTTACCCTTGCAGGAGCGTTCGGTTAAGGGACCTTTGCCTGGCGTAGCTCACTATGACGCCATGCTGGCCGAAGCTGTGGAGAAGTCGTCGGATCCATCACCGGCAGGACGCGCGGCGCTCTACGAGAGCATCAGGGCGAGACTTATTTCCAATTTGCGATCCGCCAGGTTGTCCACGTCAATCGAATCCGAGCTGTGTACATTCGACGAAGCTGTCAATCGACTTGAGGCCCTTATCAATGAAAAGGCGGAGAAAGCCTCCACAAGGTGGTCGTCAGAACCGATAGAGTTCAAGCCGGCGACATCCAAAACCCGGCGCTATAATTCACTTGAGCGCGCATCGCTTGATGGTGCTTCCCAAAACCGCCTGCCAAATCCAGATGAACCTGACCCGACGACATCAGGCAATTGGCTCAGCGATTTACTGGAGCGAGCATCGGTCGACGATGCTCCAGAGGTCACGACCGCCTCGAAGGGACGGCTGAAGCAGCCCTCGCGGTCTCCAAGATCAAGAGTTGCAGAATCGGAAGACGCTCTCTCAAAAGACCGGCGGGGTGCACTGAAGCTAGCTCCTGTGGCAGGGATCTCGGAAGGAGCCCCCAAGACACGTACCCCAACCGAAAGGAGGACTCAGCGACGGAAGATGGAGACGCCAGACAGCTCCTTGCGTCATCAAAAGCCATATATCTTGAGAAACCCAGAAGACGTCGCTGCAAGAAATGGGCAATTGACGCTGCCGACGGCCTCGACAGGAGCATCTCTGGAGCCTGCACAGGATTGGATTCGACAACGGAGGAAATTGCTGGTTGCCATCGGAGGCCTTGCAGCAGTCTTCGTCGCCGGGGCTGGTGTGGCAATGACGTTTCTCTCAATCGTATCCGCGTCTCCCACAGGGAACGCTGCCCCGGCTCCCGTAGCCAATGTGTCCTTGCCGCAACCGCAAGCGGACGAGACATCGAACTCAATGGTGTCGCAATCTCAACCGCGCGAAACTTCCAACAGAAGCAATCAACGCATTGGGGGCGATCAATCGGAACGCGCGCTTCAACGGTTCATACGCTGGGACCAAAAGGCCGAGACCGGTCAAGCATCACAATGACAAGGCATTCTGAAACCACTTGATCAATTTGCGGTTGCGCCGGAGCCCGCCGGGCTGACCTTGGCTTCTGGTTTGTTCAGAGTCCATAGAGTTGAGAGCTGGCTCGACCTGTGAGTTCGCGCACTACGCCAAGCTCGACCAAGCGATTGAACAGGTGGCGGTTGGCGCGCGAACTTGCAGTCTTCCCTTCGGCGGCCGGAAGGGCGTCCTCCTGCAGCAGAAGGTCGACGGTGGTGCGGGCGTGGCGGCTGCGCAGCTTCGGCGCAATGGCCAGGAGCGTGCGGGCACGGCACGCCAAGTCATAGTGAAGGTCGAAGGCATCCGCAGCAGCGCGGACATAGGCCGAGCTGACGACAGCCAATAGTTCGCGAGGGTCGTGCGGAGGGCAGCTGAGATCGGCGAATCGGATGGACAGGGCAAGCAACGGCACCGGCGCGGGCCAGTTCAGGCTGCGCGCAAGAACAATGTCCGCAAGCCAAAGAGCAAGGCTTCGATCGCTGGAATCCGATGCAAGGCTTGTAGCGAAAACAGCGGCAGTGGTCGAGATCGCGCTCCACACCCCTTGTCCCGGAGCCGGGGCGGCAGCGAGGAGGTCCATGAGGCTGTCGCTGACATGAAGCTCTAGCAGAGCGGCCAAGCGCTTGGCCGTGTTGGGGAGGTCGCTCGTGCTCGGCTCAGTGAGTGCGCGCCAGGCCAAGAGAATCCGGCCGCCTGGCCCGGGATCATCGCCGGGACGGTAGAGGCAGTAGGCCTCACGCAGCGCCACTTCGTCTTCGATGAGCCCACCTGCCGCAACGAGACGCATGGTGGCGCTAAGCGCCAGGCGCTGCCGCCACAGGCGGCCGATAGGATGGTCTGATTGCGCGATGGGATGCAACGCAACAAGCGCAGCCCCGGCAAAGAATGATGCATCTTCAGCCGTTTGCGGCTGAGTTTGGCGGATCCAATCCGGGATTGCCGGGATGGTCAGTAGTTTGTCAAGCGCGAGACGAGAGGATCGAGCCATGAGGATGTCGGATTTCCTGAGGGTACGCAAACTGCAATATTTAGATCGAATCGCTCATGGTGCCGGAGAGAGCTATCATCGAAATTTGGTGACGGAAGAAGTCAGGCGGCTTCGGCATGCAATCTGGCGGCCTCGATTCCGACGGACAGTTTTTACTCCGAGATTGATTTTCGACAACTGATTATAACCGTCGAGGTGTCACCAATGCCTAGCGCTCTTGGCCAGCTTGAAGATCTTGGCGAGTGGTTTTGCTTGAGAGGAAACCTTTGGAACCGACGGTTCGGTGGCTCACCGTCGCGATTGTGCTTTCGATATACATTGCTCATGCACAAATGTTTCCAGTGTTTGGCTGGGAAGGCGTACAAATGTCCCGTCGCGATTGTTGAGCAAGTATTCGACAACCTTATCGAAGTGACGGCCCGGATCTTCTCAACAGGGCTTGCTTGTTCTCCAGCGACTTTGCGGGATTTTTTTGGCAAAAAACTGAGTCTGGTCAAAGGGGGTGTCTACCACGCGACCTCACAGACCCTCGAGGTTCACTTTCTTGGCGCAGGCCCCAAGAATCGCAGTTATGCTTCGCAAGAGCGATTACTGAAGAACCTGTCGAACCAATCTCACTGGCTCTCACTTAAGGCGATAAGCCAGACGGCGGCGCCGCCAAAGGCGTTCAGGTCGTTCGTGGAATCCTTGAGCCAGATCGACATGAGATCTGCAGTCTTGATAAATCCTTCGGATCGCAATGCGGCAGTCAGTTCCATGCCGCGTTTCACAGTCGCGCCGTCTCGGGCGCGCCGCCCGGCATGCACTATTCCGCTAAGCAGCCGCATGGCTCGATCCAACGACGTTTCCGTGGATGAGACTTCGGTGACAATGTCCGGGCCGGTGGCCTGATTGACCACATCGATGTCCGGGACAATGAAGCGATCAGCCGCAAGAGACCAGGGGTTACAAATGCGCCGCCGTCGAGCCGGATTGGCCCCGTCACCTGACGAAGCTGTCCAAGCTGTCCGGCAAACGTAGCCGTCAGAACGGAAAGCGCATCTGGAGCCGCCGCGTCGAATGCGCGTTCGAGATACAGCGTTCGGTCATCGCCGCGCACGCGCAGACCAGCTTGCCAGAGTTGGCTTCCTGCCGACCATGATTGTTCTGTCTTCTCGCCATCGTTGCGTAATCCATGAGCCATTCGAGCGCGGGCATGGCAGGCTCGCGATAGTGGCGTGCGACAGCGATCGCGGTCGCGCCGACATCGATGATCCCGATCTCACAATAGACAAGATAGAGAAAGTAGCTCCGCTTTGCTCGCCAGCACGCGACACTCGACGGCGGGGAATCGATAGTGAGCGGGACAAACGGCAACTTCTCCGCCACATTTTCCCCCGCCGCTTCAGCGGCATTGAGCACGGCGAGCGGCTGCAAATCATGCAGCTTCGGCCTGTCGTCGGCCAGAGTGAAGGCAAAGTGCGCCGTAAGGTCCCAGTCTGATTTTGCAGAACAGTACTCTGTGCTGTGCGCGATCACCTGTTCGTAATCGGTCTCTGGGGTCTTCACCAAGGCCGAGCGCAGGGCAAGAGCCCATGAAGAGCGGCATAGAAAGCTTTCCAGGCCTGACCTGCACGCTTTGACACCTTTTGCTCGAGATAACGCTTCAGCTTCACCAGGTCCTCGGCGTTGTCCTTGGCCGCAGTGCCGGCAAGGCATTCCACGATGTCTTCGGGGGTGCCGGCATCGTTCCGCAAGAAATGACCGCGCACGCCGATCGCATGCGCGACGCTCGCAGCCTCGGCGGTGCTCATCACCGAGCTGAGGCGCTCCATGCCGCCGCCTTCATCGGTCAAGCCCTCACGCAGTTCGCGAAAACAGGTGACGAGCAGCACGTCATCATCAGGCGCCCGCGGCACGCCTGAGCGCGCCAACAGTTTTCCTGCCTCCCGCTTCACCAGCGCGAGTTCTTGATCGATGTCGCGGATGGGGGAAGACCGTCTCGAAGTTGAAGCGCCGCTTCAACGCGGCGGACATGTCATTGACGCCACGGTCGCGGGTGTTCGCGGTCGCGATGATGTTGAAGCCTTCGCGAGCGAACACCATGCTGTCGGCGTTCTCAAGTTCGGGCACGGTCATCACACGGTCCGAGAGAACCGACAAAAGGCTGTCCTAGAGCATCGGGCGCTTATTCTGCAACGCATCCTGCTGCCTTGAAGTAATTCCAGCATTCCTGTGCTGTGAAGAGGTCGCAGACCT
>JGI24705J35276_12238720_pt1 | contig 43899 bp, 61 predicted proteins | sample TergutNt197P4_FD_35276 | JGI IMG/M metagenome (IMG submission 35276) | reverse complement strand
CAGCCCGCAACGGCCCGAGGCGATCGAGCCTGTACTGCAGGATGCGGCCGCGCTGGCCGCCGATGTCGAAGTGCATCAAATCCGGCTCGTTGGGCCGCGCCGACGACGTGCCGAATGCGCCGCCCCATGCGAAGCGGTCCCTCAACTCGGGATGCCGGTCTATGATGTAACCATAGGCCGCCCGCGCATAGCGCGTGTAGAGCCCGGTAACATCAGCCCCTCGGTTGCGGATGGGTCGGCCCTTGTCGTCATAAATCTGAATGTCGATCGCGGTGCCGGTGAAGTGCTGGCTGGTCCGGCTGCCGCCACGATAGCCCGAGGTCACACGGGCCGTATAACCGGGCGGCAGAAAGGCTTGCGCGCGGCCGAGCGCATCCATCACGCGCGGGTCTTCGCGGCCCAAAATCGGCTTGTAACCCGGCGCAATCTGCAGGGGACCGGCAGCGCCGGTTGGAGCTGCTGTCACAGGCGGCGCGGCCGGTGGCGGTGGCGGTGTCGGCGCTGGGGCCGCAGCAGGCGGCGAAGGCGGCAGCCCGGCCTTCTGACGCCGGTACTCCTCTTCCTGCTTAGCCCATTCCTGCTGAATCTTTTCGTAGCCCGGTGCACCGGGGACGAACGGCGGCATGTAACTCTTGAACCGATTCCACAGACCGCCTCTCGCCCGCATCGCTTCGGCCTCGGCGCGGAGTTCTCTGCCGCCTTGCCGCATCTTCTGGAAGCGACCGATGGTCTCCTCCACCCAGTCCGCAAATCCTGCGACGGCCGATGCAGCGCGGCGCAAGTTTGTGATGGTGTCTTCCGGATGCCACGCCTTGATCTTGTCGATGAAGGTCTTCACGCCTTCCGGATCGACTTCGTTGAGCAGGATCGAAAGCGTCTCCCAGCCATGCAGCGCAATACTTGATGCGAGGTCGCGCAACTGCAGGCCCATCATGCGACCGTCGTCGCCGGTTGAGAGCAAGTAACCGCGAATATCGTCCATGATCCGCGTGTATGTCGGCATCAGGTCGCCCGCCACGCCGCGCTTGATCTGTGCGAACGTCTCCTTGATGCTCTTCAAGGCAATGGCGAAGTCACGCGCCTTCTGGTCGGCCCCCTCGACGGCGACAAGCGGCACCGTCTTGGCGATGTTCTCTTTCAACTGGCGGATATCATTGGATGAGAACGCGCCCAGAATGTCGGAAAAGCGCTGTCCGAATATCTTGATGCCGTCGCTGATCAACTGATTACGACCACGGATTGCAGCCGCTTCTGCGGGTGTGCCTTTGTTTGAAGCTTGCGCAACATCGAACTCCTCACGCTTCTTGATGAACAACTCAAGCCAGTCAGTGAGTCCGATGCGCTGCTGCTTGATCTCCTCGAAGGCCTGCACCGCATCCGGCGTGATGCCCCAGCGTGCAAAGATATCTTTTTCACCACGCAGCCCTCGACCCATCTGCGCTTCGGTGATGCGTTTGGTGATAGTCGTCGCAAGCGCATCGGCCGACTGACCGAACAACGCGGACGCAAGGCCCAACTTCACAAGGATGGTGTCCTCGGCCTTTTCGAAGGCCTCGCCAGTGAGTTGCGGAAAGCTGCGCTTGGTCCTTGCAAGAATCTTCAGTTGGGCGTCCGCCGCTTCCTCGGCCCAGCCGAACGACAGTCGCATCAGTTTCATGGTGACAGCGAGCGCAGCGAGCGGTGCTGCAAAGGCGACCACGACGAGGCCAAAGGCAACCGCAGTCGGCGCTGTTGTAGCTGCAGCAGCACCGAGGCGGCCGAGCGGACCAAGAAAGGACAGCAGCGATGACTCGGCGATGCGTGCCGTGCCCTTTGCGACATCGAATGGTGCCCTGATCGTCGCGCCAATCGCACGGCCAAGGTTTTCGGCGACTCTTTCGGCCGGTGACACTGCGCGAGGCGTCACCCCTGGACGCGAGCCGGAGCCACCGCCCGCAGAACGCAGTTGGGCGATGGCCTGCTCCAGGCGGCGGGCTTCGGCTTCCGTCGAGACCTGCACATTGATGCGGACTGACTCGGCCATGTGTCAGCTTTCCGAAGCGGTGTCACCGCCTGTCGGCTTCGGGGCCGCCCTCGGTGCCACGCCATAGGATGTTGGCGCAGGCCCGCCGACAGAGGCCCCGTCGAGGCCATCTTTGAGTGACTGCGCAGCGGCGGTTCCGAAGGCTGCCCCGTCCTGACTTGTGAGAGCCGAGAAGCCGAAACCGGCGAGTTCCGGAGGCGGCGCGAACAGGCCGCCCGGCTTGTAACCAGGCGCACCTGGCTCACCGGGCAAGCCCGGCATGGGACCGAAAGGAGCTGCGCCACCAAATGGCCCGCCGAGGCCCGTGGACGCGCCAAACGGTGCCGGAGCACCGCCGGTAGCCCCGGAGCCGAAGGCCCCTGATGCGGCCCCTGTGGCCGTCTGGGCTGTCGAGCGCAGTACCAGGGTGTCACCGGCAGGCCCTCGCTGTACGTCGGCTGAAACGGCAGCCCGGCCTGCGGCGGCAGCCTTGACGGTTTCGAGATTACTTTGCTGGCTGGGTGCGGACGGCGCAAACGACGGAACCGCAGATGGCATCGTGGGCATGGGCGGCGCTGGCGCAGTTGGCGCAGGCGGAGCGGCACCGGCAGCCGGAGCCCCGGAAACCGCCCCGGATGCGGCCCCCGAAGGTACCGGAGCTGGCGGCCCCGGAGCGGCGACAGGCGGCGGCGCGGAAGGTGCTCCACTGGCCGCTGCGGGGGCACTGGCGGCTGGCGCTCCTGGCGCTGGCGCTGCCTCGTCTTGCCCGAACAGGCCCTCAAGCAAAGTCACAATGCGGCCCACAACCTTGCCAAAAGCGATCACACCGCCGATTAGGTTCTTGACTGTTTCGGCGGTTTCTTTCGGCTGCCAGCTTTTGACAATCGCAATCCAGTCACTGACTTTCTTGGGCGTCAGGTCGGCCATGACATCGCGCAAGGTCTCCCAAGTCTTGGTCGCCATCGCGGATGCGAGTTCGCGGAACGAGCGGCCAAGACCCTGGCCGCCCCTGTCAACGTCGAGCAGCTTGCGATTCATTTCGTTGAGAAACGACGTGATCGCGGGCTGCACGTCGCCGCCGACACCCAGCGTGATCGCGGAGAACGTCGCCTTCAAGCTTTCAAGGGCGATGAAGAAGTCCACGCTGGCGCGCGTGTAGTTCTTTACCTCGCCGAGCGGCAGCGCCGCGTTCAAATTTCCTTGCAGCTTGGCAAGATCGCGATCGGTCATCGCGCTCATCATGTCGGAAAAGTTCTGGCCGAATATCTTTGTTGTGTCGTCCGACAGCGCTTTCAATTTGCGGATGAGCAGATTCCGTTCGGCTGGCGTCTTGGCTTTGCCCAAGCGGGTTTCGAGGTCTTCGCGCTTGATGACGAACAGCCTGAGCCATGTAGTGAGATCAACCCGGCTGTTGGTCAGCTTCTCATAACGCTGCAGGCCTTCCGGAGTGATACCCCAGCGGGCGAAAATGTCCTTCTCACCGCGCAGGCCCTTGCCCAGGCGATAGTCACTCATCCGCCGAGTCAATTGTTCCTGCATGGAATCGGCGGCGTTACCGAACAAGGCGGTGGCCGTCACCATGCGGGCGCGAATTTCTTCCTCGGCCGCCTGGACGCCTTCGCCGATTGCTTGCGGCATGAAACGGCGGGCGCGGCCCGCGACCTTGATCTGTTCTTCGGCGGCGGTCTGCGCCCACTCGAAGGCCGTGCGTAGCACATGGAAACCGGCAACCAGATTGATAAGCGGGGCCGCAATGCCGACGATGGCCGCACCGACAGAGACGATGCCAATTGAGACGACGCTTGTGCTTCCCGCGAGCCTGCCGAACGTGCCGGACAGCGACAACATCGAGCGGCCGAGAACCTGCCCGGAAGCCTTCAATGCATCGAACGGAGCGCGCAGTGTCGCACCGATTGCAGAACCGACCCGTTCGGCGATACTCACAGCCAAGCTTTGCGATTGCCGGGCCGACTGAGTTGGGCTCACCGCTTGCGGCCGCGTGCCCGCCGTGCCGCTGTCCTGTTTGATCTTCCGCAGCGCCGCCGAAAGCCGCTGCAGGCCTGCCTCGCCCTGGACATCGACCGTTAACGTGGCTTCCGAAGTGACTTCAGCCATCGTCAATCCTCATCGGCGGAATCACTTCCGGTCGGCAGCTTCGGGCCTGCTGGCGACACCTGCGGCTGCCGCTGGTCGATCATCTGCTGTTCGACCGTATAGATTCGCATCAGTTGCGGCATCGTCAGTTGCGCCCACGAGCCGGGCGGCCAATGGTGGTTCAATGCACGGTTGATGACACCCGCTTCCACCTGCTGCGCGAGAGTATGAATTTTGGGAGGATTTGCCGCCGGATCACGAGGTAGTCGAGGAAGTCGAGCGCGTTGATGAGAGCATCGGTCATGATCGGCACAGTCACAGCAAGCGGTTTGCCGAACGTGCGCATGAAAGTATGAAACTCTTTCGTCTCACCGCGAGCGTCGAGGAATTCGGAGATATCAGCAACGCGCTTGGCCTCGAATGCAAGCTGCCTGACTTTCTCGGCATCTGCCGCTGGCGTCAACGCAATCGGTCGCTGCAGCGTGTAGACCATCGGCGCGGTTATGCCGTCGCCAGTCTCGTCCAGCACGACGGCCTCTGCATCTTCGGACATTGATGCGATGATCGAAGCGAATTCGCCGCCATCGATTGACGACAGCTCGCGGCCCGCAAATTCCAACGGTTCTCCGCTGCCATTCAATCCTCGGCAGCAGGCCCGAACGAAGCGTTCGATCTGCACGCCCAGGCGCGAGGTGTCGAGCACTTCTGTCATCAGTCGGCAATTCGGCCGATAGACAACCACTTCGTGAATCGTGCCTGAGTCCAGACTGATCGGTGCCAGCAACGAGAGTCGCGCATATTCTTCCTGTGTTGCCATGTGTCACCTCATGCGGCGCTTGCCTGCGGCAGCAACTCAGTGATGGCATCGCAGATCAACTCCATCGGCTGGAGGTTGCGCTTTGTGTCATAAGGATTGTCGGAGACTTGGCTGGCGTGCTGCGTCGAGAAAGTGCGACCGTCGCAGAGTTCGACGACAAGCGGTACGTCACAGATCGTCTGAAAGTAGGTCACATATAAGTCAACAGGAACGACAACTGTGGCCGTGACTTTCGGATTGCGATCCTCTACAGTGAACTCGCCGTCGTAAGTCTCGGTGCGTCTTTGGTTACTCACAAGCACCGTGACATCGCCGTCAGACTGCAGGCGAATGGTTCGACCGGCAATCACGAAGTTGAGAGTTCCCTTGCATTTTGGGCAAAAATCCATGGTTACCTCCGCATGGATGCGAGCAGGCAACGCCAGCCCAGCTTCAACATTTCAAGCCGCGATATCGCCCAGCGCGTTTCCATCTGCGGATTGAGATCAGCGATGGTCAGCGCGCCGTTAGCGTATCGAAGCAATGGCCCGGTATGATTCCAGTAGAGAGTCATGCTCACACTCCGACCGCGACGGGCGGGATACACGCAAACTCGGGCGACATGTCGATACTCGTCGCGATCCGCGCCAACTGGTTCACGGTGTCCAAATCAATCAGAACGTTCACGCGGTTCGGGTCGCAGTTGCCCGGCTGATTGGTACGTTCGACTCGAATCATCTGTTCGAGCGGCACGTTTGATACTTCGGCAGTCCAGCCGAGTTCTGTGCCGCGCAGCCAAGCGAGAATCGAGGCCTGCAGGATGCGCGGATTGACCGCACGCTTGCCTTGCGGAATCTGCGTTCCGTCCGACACGAGCGAGGTCGATGAGTAGTTTGCCCGATACCATTGTCCGAGATCGCGCACGAATTTCGTCACCGTGTATCGGCTTTCCACCCGCTGCCAAGCACCGTCAGGAGCGCCAGTCATCGGATCATACTTGTAAGTTGTAAGCGGCTCCTCGATCCACAGTTGCGTCTGGCGCACGCCTCGCGAATTGGCGACATCCCAATTGACGATACCAGCATCAAAGAACATCTTCTTTTCTTCGGGTGACCAGATCGTCGAGCACTTCAGGCTGTCAAACAGGCAACCAAGTACGCCGTTGTCATTTTGAACCGGCCTGCTTGGATCGCTGCAACCAGTACAACAAACACGCGAAGTCGCAGCAGCAGCCAGCAAGTAGCCAGGATATTTATAGTCAGGCCGGACTGGCAGCACGCACTCTTCCGGATTGTTGCGATCCATGCCGTATGCATAGATCAGGCCCGAAGTGTCGGTGCGCGAGTGGAATAGATGGCCGCCACGGAAGTCACCTTGCACGGCACAAGCCCAATTCTGGCGCAGGATCAGGATCAGCGTATTGTTGGCGATTTCGTCCTCAAAACCTGTACCAACGCAATCGAATTGGCAGTTCAGAACAGGCAATGCCGCATCGATGTTGATAACACCGACTCCAGCCGTTGGCGTGGCGATCTCGACGCCGATGCCCGGTGGAAACGAGTCGCCGAAATTCGGATTGAAGACCGGCTCGAACCAGTTACCGGATGTGCCATTGTTCTTTGCCGTGAGCTGAATTGTATCGCCGCCACCATTTCCGTTCGTCGGCACCGTGACGGTAAACGGAAGGTCGGCCCATTGCTGCAGCACCGAGGCAAGAGCCTGGGCGACCTGTGCCGCCGTCGAGCCGACGATGACGCCAACTGCAAACACCTGATCGAAGATAGCCACCGACAAAACGCCATTGTCGGTGGCCGGACCTTCGATCTTGAGAGTATGAACCGCTGCAACGCCAGTTGTCGGATCATCAATCGGAGCGACGTACAAAGGCAATTCGGGACATGTACAAAAATGCTGGATTGCCATGTTGGATGCGATCGAACCGGCACCGAACAGGCGGCGAGCATCGTTCGCGGAATAGATGGGGTAGAACTCGCCGACTTCGGACTCGGTGACGCTGGCAAGCTTCTGCGCGAAATAGAGCGGACGGCACAGCTCGCCGAGCGGTTCTTTGCCAGTGATACAGAACGTAAGGAACGCGCCCCTCGCGGCTGCAAGTGAGATTCGATTGTCGGCCATCCGCAATCTCCTGTTGCTCTGCAATGCTATACCGGCACGCGCCGGTCAGTTGCTGAGTCCTACTCGTTGGTGATGGGTGGCGGACTGTGCTTGTGACGGCGGACATGCGTTTCCGGTTCGTCATCGCCCTTGTCGAACTCGATATCACCGCGCTTCTCGGCCTCAATCAGGCCGGGAGAGATCGGCACCGTCGTCCACTGATCGGACGGAATCGGCACGCCGTCTTTAGTGTAAGCCGTAGCGGGTGCCCTGGCGCGAACACGAACGGTGCGTTCCGGGAGTTGAGGCACCGTTGTATGCTGGGCGACATGACGCCCATAAACACGCTTCGGCGCAGGATGCGGAGTGCTGAATTGCGGAGCTGTCCAATCGATTCCGGATTGTGTTGGCCTCGGCTGCGTCGGCGCAGGTGTTGCACCAAGACTCATTCCAAGCTTCGTCATGACTGGCCTCCTTCATTCAACATGGGCGGGCAGACAGGTTCACATCGTACTTCGAGCGGTGTCGGCGATCCGCCACCGCTGACGCGAACGGAATAATCTGGCGGCGGACAAACGACCGGCTGCTGCCAGCACGGATCATTGACGTGAATCCGCAACTCACCAATCTCGACGCTATCGTCAGTCTCTTCCTCGCCGAACGTCAGATCATCGGGCACGACAATCTGCTCATTGAAAACAAATCTGTAAGTCACTTTGACGTTCGGCTCGCGCGTGCCTTCGATCGTCATGCCCGCGTAGGTGGTCGGCCGGTAACCGAAGCGCAGTTTTTTCGGCTGCCAGTTTGCGAGCACCCAGATCAATTGTTTCTCGGCAGTTTCGATATCAACAGCGGCAAGATGTTCGGCCTCGCTGTCCCGCCCGTCGAATTGAGCCACAAACTGAATGATGCGCGGATTGATCATCGAGTCGTCGTCAATGTTCCTGCTCGGGCGCGTCTGCAGCGGATTGACCAGCAGGTAAGGCTTCAGCATCCAAGACCAATGATCCTCGGGCTGCTGGCGCAGGTCGAGCTTCACGCGCTCCTCAAAGATCGTCCCGGCCGCTCGAATACGCCGAGTCACGACATTGAACAGGCTTTCAATCCGTGGCGGAACGATCGCGTTCATCTGATCCTCGCCGCTTTTGCAAGCTGGTCACTCTCGGGCCGTTGGGCCAACGTCTCGTTGAGCGCATCGGCAAGCATTCGCCGGGGCTCCATCCGTTCGGTGCCAGTCGTGAGGTACCGGGCATAATAGACATCCGACGAAAGCCGCCCCTCGCGAGGCCCCGTCATTTCCGGGTGAACCGATGGCGCGAGGCCGCCGTAGTCAGTCACTGGGTACTCACCGGGGGCCGATGCGTAGTGAAGCCGCCGCCCTCGACGATAGACGCGACCACCGCCGCGCCCCCGGCTCATTTGCCGGACAAACAGGGCTTGGGCTTCATCAAGCCGCCCCTCAATCCAGGCCGCAATAGCAGTATCGTCAATTTCGAGATTCGGCAGATCAAGGACTCTGACTTCAACCATGGGCCGCCTCCGGTGTTTCCCACACTGGCGGACTTTCCTGTGTCGCGGGGTCGCTGCGGATATCGTTCACGACATCAATGGAGCAATCGAGAAACAGGAAGCGTTGAGCGCCGCCGATATCCTCGACGGATCGCACTTTGTACCAAATGCGAGCGTCCCCGGTCTTCCTGTAGACCCAATGATGCAAATCGATCTTCACATCGAGCGGAAAACGAATAGCGATTTCGATTGTGGGCGGTTTCCCCTGCGTACCGAACACGGCCAAATAATCCATGATTTGGTCAGGGCGCAGGTTGCGGATTCGCGCGTGGCACATGAAGACGCCTGGGCGCTCTTTGATGGTCGAGACATCATCGTCCGGCCGCTCGGTCGTGGTGCAAACCCATACAAGGTCACGCAACTGACCGATTTCCGGAACGGTTCGGCGACGCAGGACGATACGCGACATCGCTTCCTCGAATGGTTTGCGTGCGTCGGCGGCCTTGACCGTCAAGCAGGTTGTCACAACCAGGGGACTACGGAGACCGCCTTTCGTTTTTCGAGCCGCACGCCGCCCGTCACACCTTGAGTCCCCTTCAAGCCACGTATTCCAGATCAGGCGATAGAAATCGTAATGCGCCGCACCGGGCCAAAATTTCGTCGTCGAGTTCGGTGTCACCTCGATTCTCGACCATATAGGTGAACAACCGGGCGACCGCCTGGATGAAACGCGGCGGAATTTCATCGCATGGAGCGTCATTGCCAACGGTGTAATGGGCCGACAGGTTGCAATAGCAACAAAGAGACGGATCACATCGCGACCGCCTCAGCGATGGCGGCAAGACCATGAGCAGCGTGTAACCGTCGAAAATCTTCACATCACTCGACGGCTGATGCCGCAAGGTGAAGTTACCGCATTCATCAATGCAGATCGGCTCGACGATGGCCAGAGCTGGAAAGACGAGCCCAACCATTTCGGCGCACAAATCCCATGCTGCGGAAAACCAATGGCGCAGAAGTTCATCGGGGAATGCTTCATCCGTCGCAGCCTGCAACTTGCAGAGTGCGAAAGCGGCATCAATTTGATCCTGCTGGTTCTGTGTCAGCATTCGGCGACCGTTATGACGACGCAAACGCGCATGATCGCGGGATCACTGTCACAATTGCGCGCTTTTACTGCAAGGTTGAGACGAAACTGGCTGTTGATCGGCGCATCGATATCGACGGCGACGAAAGCGAGCGTGTCATAAGGCGGCACGATACGGATTGCCGCCGCTAAGTCCTCATTGTCCGGTTCTGTTTCATCGTCATCCGAAGCGAGCAGTTTGATGATATCCGGGTCTGCGGGTGCCGGAGGCGTCAGTGTCATGTCGTACAAGGACGCCTCCAACACCTTCGCCAGATTGAAACCCGGAAGGCTTTCCATCCAGCCATTCCAATGGATGACAAGCGGCTGGGTTTCGCCTGGACCGATGAACCAAGGCCCCTTGCAGCAGCATTGCGGGAGCGGCGAGCACATCGCCGCCCGAGGCGGGAATGCCGTCACCGAGCCGACACCTCGACCGCCGTTGATCGAAGCGACGGCCCGCCCGGCAAAAATGCTGCCGTTGCCCATGGCTTATGACTTCGATTTTGCTGTTGCCGCTGGCGTCTTTGCCGCCCGCGCGGACGCGCCTTCGGGCTCAGCCTCGCCAGTCGGCGCGGCAATCGTGCAGACGCAAGGCGATGGCAGATAACGCAGTTGACACGGCGGCGGGCCGCCGCATCCGAAGCACCATTGATGTTTCCACATGGTACTATCTCCGCTTCTTGGACTTGTCGTCCTCGGCCTTCGCGGCCTGTTCGGGTTGACGCGGCTGGGCTGGCTCTACAGGGGGAGAGGAAAGCCGAGCCCAACCGCGATCCTTCATGCCGCGAGCGACATGAACGGGCACCTCATACCATTCCTGATCCTCATACTGCGTCATCGTCACACCGTTGTTCGTCGAGTAACGAACAGCATGGCCTGCCGTGATCTGTATGACCGGCGCCATCATACCGGCCTCAAACGAACCGAATAGCGCGAACATTGCCGGTAACTGGCGGCGTCATCATCGAATGGAATCACCCGCAACCAAGCCGCCGAATAGTGACGATAGGCAACATCCCGATTGCCGTTGATCCAATCGACAAACATGCCGCGAACCACATGCTCTTTCCGGTCGATCGCTCTTTCGCGATCAATCGCGGCGTTGTGGATTGCTGTGACATCCGCCCATCCGAATTCATCCGGCTTTCCGTGATGGTCACGGGTATGCTGAACGCGAAAACGGGCTTCGCCTTGTCCGCGAAAGCTGATCTTCACGTCGCCCTTGAGCTTTACCGGGACACCAAGCCGCAGGCGCTTGCGCGCAAGCAATCCGAAAAACTGTTGTACAAGCCTGCTCATGCTGCACGGAAACTTTCGATTCCGCCCGTGTTGTTACCGATACTAAAATCAGTTCGTCGTAGCCGGGTTACTACAACTACTGCATCAAGTGACGCTGGTACGCCCGTCACGCGCAGGAATTGGTTCGGACAGGCAAATGCGTAAGTGCATTGCGAATAGGCCCGAATCGGGTTTTGCGGTGTCAGTTGAATAGTTGCTGGCCCCGCCACAGTTCCAGGCGCGGCATCGCACTGAGGGACGCCTGCAAGGGCCGCAAATGTCCCCGGCTTGCAAGCATCGTCAGGCAACGCATCAGCCGCTTCGAGCGTGATTGTGCCAGAGGCGACATCGGCCGCCGTCGTGTTGATTAACGTGACGCCGTAGGACAGCCCCGGCAACAGGTCTGCATATTTCGTCGCGGACACGACGAACGCGAGATAGTTACTTGCAGCCGACCACATGTTCAGCATAGGATATCTCCATAATCGCGTCGTAACTTAACTCAACGCCCAGCGCCGAGTCGCTTCGCTGCTATTTGTATCTCAGCTCATCGCATCGCATCGAACTATCGTCCAAGTTAGTAGTTACCTGATACGAAGCAGCCTCGCCGCATTGGGGCAGATGATCCCGCCTCCGATGCGGCCCTCAAATTTGTACAAAATACAGAAGCCAGCGGAGTACGGGTCCTGCTGCATCGTCACGGCCTTTCTCGAAACGACCATGTAGACTTCTGGCCAATTTCCGAAGGCGATGGGTGTAGTCCCTGGAGCCACGTCCGGCATTTGAGTAACGATTTGAATCGGTGAACCGTTCAACAGAAAGCCAGGACCGCTCGGAGTATTCTGCGGAAATTGTACAAGCATCGGCCGACCATCGGAACCACTCATCGTTAAAAGCAGGCCAAAAGTATTTTGATTCATCAGATACCGTGTGCCCGTTCCCGAGTGATATTGCATCGGCACCTGCCACTTCAACGCCACCAAGTCCTGCCACGTAAATGAATCCAGTGGCGTGGCTGGCGCGGTATCGCAAACTTGAATTCCCGCATTCGGATTCAAGATTCCGATTGGCTTTCCGACTCCATCGCCGGTCATGAGCGCTGTCGAGATCGTTCGCCGAAACGCTTGGTTGACCTTATTCAACATCCAACTCTCAATGTTGATAGATGCATCTTCAAGGATATCGCGCGTAGTACAAACGATATACCGCAGCGTCTCCGGTTTGATTTCGAGTTCGCCCAAGCCCTCAGTCAGATTCGGCTGAGGATTGTTTGCAAAGCAGGCGGTCTCGCAGGCCCAGGCCGCGTAATCGATGCGAACGTTATCGATCATGAAGCGGACACTCGGGCCGCTAATGGTCATGTTCGCCATGATGCCAGCGACATCCGTTTCATCCACCAAGCAACTCAGGACACGAGCCGACATTTCTGGCGCGAGAATGAATCCGTTGCTCCCGAAGTTGAAAGCGGACAGCGCCTTGCGGTAATCGTTCGGCAAGTTGGCAGCATCAGTCGTGTTCATCAGTGCTGACAGCGCCTTCACGGCAATGCCAGCCTCCGCAATCTGCTCCTCATTCGGCGAGAAAGGATGGTCCGGGTCTTTCTTGACGATTCTAAGTTCATGCTTGAGACGCAAGAGCCCGACTGCAGCCTTGCGGTTCACTTCGTCCGTAAATTCCGGCTCCTGTCCAGGCCGGAAAGCCCGCTTGCGAAGCTCGTTCATGCTCGCTTCAAGACTTTCCGCCTTCACTTCGAGCGCCGACAGCCCGGATGTCATCTTGCCGACTTTGGTCTCGGTATCGACCGACATCTGACCGTGCTTTTTGATGTCCTCGCGCATTTCATCGAACAGCTTGACGCGATCCTCATCCGCCTTCGCGATATCTTCGCGCGTCGTCTTGATCTCTTGTACAAGCTCAGCGAATCCAGCCTGATCAGCCATGGCACCGGCCCTTCAACTGTGACAACAATGCGCGGGCTTCGTGAGCAACGCGCAATTCGTCCATTGGCGTTTCGAGGAACGACGGCAAGTAATCGTCGTCTAGGTCTGCTTTGGCGCTCGGTGGGCCGTCCTTGTCGATCTTGTCTTTCCATGCTGCAATGATCCGCGCCTTTATGCGCGCGATCTGTTCGGACGTGTAGGCTCGCTGGTTCTTCGGCATGTTGATGTAGGACCATGCCGCCCTGATGTTACTCTCGGTATGAATCGGATAACGCCTAACTTTGTCGTCTTGATAACCGGGATCGGCATATGTGACATCGCCCCATGGCTTTTGTGCGTCACGCCGCTCCAACAACGCTTCGAGTCCTTCGTTGACAAGGATATCGACATCGCTGTCACTCAGTCCGCATCGAGCGAGCATTTCACCAAACTCGCCCTTGACGCTGAGGACGCGAGCGCGGTCATTGGCGGGCCTTGCGACGATAGAACATTCCTTCAAAGAAGCCTTCCTGACGATACGGCGATTGCTGCGATCATCGTACCTGATGCTGGACCGATCAGGAATGTAACCGACAGAGAGGCCAGTCAGATAGCGGGCCTTCATGAGTGCATATGTCTCGCGGGCTTTCTCGACGGCAAGACAAAGCTGACCCTCGACGTGCAGTTCAGTCCCAATTTGTGCAAACCGAGTCCAACCGCCTATGACCTGCCGAACGTCATGATCCCGCAGCATCAGGATATCCGGCTCGCCTGTCAGTTTGTAAGGAATTGGCTCGAATGCTCCCGCTTCTATGACTTCACGATTGCCGTCTAGGTCAGTCGTAGAAGCAACGCCAGAGAACATTGCGCTGTCGCTCTTTTCGTCTTTCGTTTCGAATGTACAGCTCAAGTCCTGATAGGGCATTGTGGCGCTCGCATATGTGCGACAAGACTTATCATGCGCCGGAACACCCAATTCGTGAGTCGTCACGTCCGATAGATCGGGCTGCAACGGCAATTCACAATATCCTCGGCCCCAGCGCCCATGGATGAGTCACCTGGGTACATCATCGGGCCGCTGGCCGCCTGGAATGGTTCATCCACCGGGATTGTCACGCCGTCGAGATCAGCATGACTCTGACGAACCCGTTCGTCATGGGCAGTAACCCACGTCTTTGTCCGCACGGGCACATTGCGGTATTTCAGTGACTCCCACGCTGCCGCCATCGCCGCATTGTGCGTTTCAGTCCTGGCTATCCTCGCCGATCTGCCGCGCGAAAACTCGGGAATGTCTCGGTACATGGCGCGTGCAATCTGGTCATTGCTCAATCCCGCCCTGACGCCGCGCATGACGATATCGCGGACATCATCAGCGAGCGATTGTGAGATATCAGCAACACGATTTGCGGCGTGCCGTTCGAGGTACGATAACTGCTCTTGCATAAATCGGCTGACGCCTGTTCGAGCTGCCTTCGTTTCTAATTGATGGTGGATCGAAGTATAAACATCGTAATAAATGCGCGCATAGTGACGACGCAACGCTGGCTCGCCGCGTTTGTTGACATAGTGAGCCGCTGGCACTCCACCTCTTGACATTTGCAGCCGAATACCGGCACAACACAAAGGGAATCCGTGATAGTGGAGCTGCTGCTCCATCTTGTCGAGATAGACCTGACACTGCCGGTCACTATCGACGTTGAGCAACATCACACTGCCGCCTTCGTCTCGGCCTCCAATCCCCAACAATCCCAACCTCGACGCGGCGGGCCTCGACGGTTCAACTCGATTTTTGGCAAATTTGGAAAATAGTTTTCAATCAGCTCGGCGAAAATTTCCGGCTTCTCACTATGACCGCGCCGTGGCGCTTCCATGAGCGAGTCCCACTGCTGGCCTGCAGCCGGACAGGGAATCTTTCCGCGCGTCCCAAGCAACAGCAATTCATGTTTGTTGCGCGACCAGTAACCCGTGCTGATGCGGTCCTTTGCCCAGACAAAGTGACTTTTGTAGGAGAACCCCCATGTCTCCATCACGTCGAGCGCCTGTGGTAGCATCGGCTGAGTCGCCCAAAGGAATAGTGCGCAATCATCGGCTGCAATAGATGCAACGTCACGGGCTTTGATCACATCAATGGGCGAAGTCGGGTAGAAGTTGTCGGCGGCGCGATCCATTCCGGTTTCCCGTGACCAAGGTTCAAAACGCCACTCCGGGTCCGCATAGATGACGCCGTACTTCTTTTTGGGAAGCGCCAGAATGTGCTTGGCAAGATCGGCTTCACGCTTGGTGCGCTGGCGCTTCTTTTCATTTTGAAGGGCAGCAACGTCCGCAACTGACTTGCCGGACAGGATCGCTGCTTCACCCAATTTGATCCTTGCGCGCTTTTCCCATTCCGGGAGTTGATGGAACTGCTCATAGCGTTGAGCGGCTGAAGTTGAGATTCCAAGCTCGGCGAGTACGTCCTTTTTCGACTTCCCACAGGCGGGCAATTGAACATCGATCCCTGGACCGAACTTATGCGCTCTTTCCAATTGCAGGCTCATTTCACCCAATCTGTCCTCCGCCCGCTTCCGTATCACCCAGGCATTGGCCTCCAACTCCTGATTGCGTGCCTGCCGGGCATAATGCTCAATCGCCTCCATCTTGTCCTTGATGTCCTTGACTTCATCAAGACGGGCGGCTTCAGCGAGCGCATGACACGCGGCATCGTATTTGAGTAGCTGTTCCATAGCGATCTATGCCTTGAAGTATCGATCGTAAGTATCATGCATTTCTGGCGACAGTTGCGCCTTCATGTCGGCGTTGATCTTGTCGCAAACCCGCCTCTTATCTTCTGCGGCAGTCTTCCGAAGCTCAGCCCACTGTTGGAGCGTGATCTTACCGGCTCGATAATATTGATCGGCGATATCTGGCACTACCCGCTTGGGTCTTGGTGGTGCTGGCACCTCGTCTGGCGGTGTGATCGTAAGCATCTCGTTGTCGAATTGAAACCACTCTCCGCCAATCCGCCAATCCTCATAGTATCGTTGAAGCCATTTCTCTCCCAATCGACCACCTTCGATAACACGTATGATCACGAGTGGTTCTGAATTTGCCGCCTGCAACGTCTTGAGGCGTTTCTTGACATCTTTCGCCCAACCGATCTTTACGCGACCATTTCCGTCGCCAATCAAGTAAATGCTCATTGTCACCCTCCCGTAGGCGGCCCGCGTGACTCCGGGCTGAGGATGTTCGACACATTTCCGCCCTGGACTTCGATCGCAAGCCGTTTAAGCCGCAAGGTTTCGAGTAACACGGGCACATCCGCCGTCTCGTCTTCAGTGTAACGCGGATAGCCGAGGAGTTCGCGCTGCTCGTTCACCGACAGCATCGTGGCCCGCGCCGCCATGTCGGTCATGTCCTGCCGCGCCCGGATCATCGCGGGAATATGTTCAACGTCGGCTTCTATCCTGGCTCCATTGCGCATGAGCGCATGGTTTAATCCAGCAACATAAAGGCCGACATAACCGGGTAGTACGGTGTCAGTGAGAAACCCGACGCGGGCCATTGCTAGATTATTAAATGTATCACTTCCGGGCAGGCCCACAAGCTGAGTTGGCACTCCGAACGTCATAACAACATCACGCGCGAGTGAATCCTTGATATCAACCGAGAGTGCGGAAGCCGGATCATCATTTAATCGGGTGAGCGCCCATTTGGCGTTGGCGGTCACCATGACGCCGCCGCTCTCGGCATGTCCAATCCTGAATTGCGTCACGCGGTCCTTGATCTCCCGCACCTTGGCTTGCGTCATTTCCTTTTCGGTCGAGAGCACGCCTGTGATGTTCGATGAATTTGAAACAATGTCGGCACAGCGCTGCAAGACACGGGTGAACACCTCGCCGGGGGCTGCCGCGATCGATGCCGGGGAACGATCAGTCTGCCTGTTCAACGACGGTCGGCGGATATAGATAATGTCAGAGTCCCCGTTTTCATCGACTTCGTAGTAATTCATCCGTCCGGCTTCTGCGACCTGAAACCCTTCGATCATCCGGGAGCCCAAAGCATAGATTGGCGTGACATCTGTGGGCGTCAACGGCCAAAGTTCGAGCGTGCTACCGCCCGTACCGCGTATGCGTAAGAGATAAGCCTTGTTGCTGACTGCAATCGATGCAGCCGTGAAGTACTGCAAGGCCGCCCCAGACCATTGCGGGTTAGGTCGAGCAAGCATGTTCAGAACATCCATGTCACTGGCCGAGAGCTGCTGATCCTCACCCTTCCGGATGATCAGCGGCACCGATGACGCCATGCTGCCGATCATATCGACCGAGCGCCAGAGATAGAGCGACCGGACATATTCCCGCGCCATGTCGGCATTGAGTTTGTCCAGATTAGCACAGTTACCAGTCGCCACTTCAGACGTGACGCTGCTCGTGGGCACATCGGCTTTTTGGACAAACGGCCACCACATGTCAGGTACTCCGGTCAGGCGGTCGTTTGTACGGTGTGGCCTGGACGGTCGGGGGCTGGTTCGATGAGTACTTGAGATCAACATCGACGCCGCGCGCCTTGTCCACGTTGATCGCTAGGCCCCGAGCTGCCGCCCTTGCGGCTCCCCGGATGTCCAGGCGGCGAGCAGACTGAACGAATTCAACGCGCGTTTGCCGACAGGCCCCGCATGCCATTGGTCACCTCCGGCGATTGCCGATACGCTGGGCTGCGGGAGCAGCAACGGGCGCTTTCTTGACGTGGCCCTTCGCCTGCGCCGCACTGACCTTGCTCGGCGTCCTTAGCGTCTTGTCCGGCTTCTGAATCTTTGCTTTCGGCATTGTTACTTCCTCCTATGCTATCGGAATGTCGGTTACGATCTTGCATAACCGCGTAATACCCCAGACCATTGCGTCGAGGCGGTTGGGGCTTCCGTCAACGCTGCGATCCCACTCGCGCGAGAACGCCATCATTTCCCCCTCTAACTGATCCATCCCGCGCCGATGGAGCACGCGCCCTTTTTCGTAAAGCAACGAAATAGGTTCCGCTCTCATTGCTTTTCCTCTGCTAGCACTCACTTCCTTGATGCTGATCAGGTTGGAATCCCGCTCGCCTCGCTGATGAATCCGCTCCGCTGCCTGCTTGATGACTTCCGTCGCCATGTCACCGCCGAAATTCACCTCGACCACAACATCGTCGCAATCAAAATCATCGTGACATTTGACCGCCGCTTCACCCCATTGCGCGGGGCTGCCTCCGCAAGTCCTGTCGGCAAGGACGGCATAGCGGCCATCTGTCAGCAAGGCGCTAGCGACTATGCCGACATCATCGGCCCCGCCCGATGGATCAACGCCAACCGTTGCCTGCTCAATCTGCTGATCTTCAACATCGTCATGCTGCAACCAGTCATCCTTGAACAGAGCATTCTGCGGATCAAGTATCATCGCGCCTTGTAGTTCCTGACGACCGAGGCGCGTTCCCTCATACAGCTCGCGGATTTTGCGCAGGAAGTCCGGGGAGAGATAGCGGGAATTTTCGTAAGTCGTCCCGGTCGTGATCGAAACGCCCTGCATTGCAACTAGCTTTTTCATGAATGGTGTCGTTCGTGGCGTAGTAGCAAGCAGAATGCGAGGCTTGTCACCGAGGCGCAGCCCCATCATCGCCATATCGAAGACTTGTTGCTGATAACGCATACGACCGATTTCATCGACTATTACCAGCTCGGCTTGTGGTCCGCGCAAGCTGTCGGGCTCCTCGCCGGAAAAGAAAACACATAGAGCCCCGTTCTCCCATTCGAGCCTCTTTCGCGTGCTCACCCAACGGGGGCGCGGATCACGACCGCATGTCGCAAGAATGCCGCTGTGCCCTTCAATGTTCACGTCGTGGAAGTCCGCCGTCGTCGGCGCGATCAAATGAATTCGGGATATGCCAGCGCGGACGGCAATGTGAACCGCCTCGGACAGCGAGTGTGACTTGCCGAAACCTCGACCACCGAGGAGCAGCCAACACCAATCCATGTCTGGCGGCGGTAACTGGGCATCACGAGCATGAAATACCCAATCTCCGGCAGCATGGGCCATCCTTGTCCTGAAAGTTTCTCTGGCGTCTTCGGAGAGACTGCGCACATCGGCACGAAGCCGGTGCAGCAACTTCACTTCATCCAGAAAGCGATCACTCATTGCCGCCTTCCGTCTCTTTGACGACTTCGCCCTCGATCGATTTCCGGCCTAACAATTCGTCGAGCGCGTCCCGCATTTCCTCGGTGCTGCTGACGCGGGCTTTCAGTTTTTCGAGCGAGGTATCAGGCTGGGGCGGTGGGAACAGGCCGAGAAACCGGCCGCTCATTTCGATGGTCCGCAAATAGATCACGGATGCGTCGTAGTTACCTTTGAGGGCTGCCGTGTAGTGGGCGCGCAAGAGCCGGTCGAGGCGTTCGAGCGAGAGCTGCATGTGGCGCTCGCGGAAATTCGGTGACACGCCGCCCGACTGACGGACGATTGAAGTTTCAACGTCTTCAATCGTGCAGCCTTCATGCTCCGCAATTTCGCGCAGACTGGTACCGGCAAGGCGTGAACTCATCACGCGCTTGTCGCGCTCCCATTTCGTTGCCTCATCTTCGGCGAATTTGATAATGTTCGCGGACATAGGCGAGGAACCAACGTTGGCGACTATCTATCACGCCACGCCGCAGGCCTGCGCAGAGTCAGTGCGCGATGCCATCGCTCGCAGGAACCGCTTCACGGCCTGCATCTTCGGGCCGCCCGGTAGCGGCAAGACTTCGGCGCTTGCCTCGGTCATCCATGCCGCCCGTGACGTTGGCGTAACCAGCGCCCAGATTGCAGCCTTTGCGCCATGGCCAGCGATCGAACGATTGCGCGCCCTGGCTGGCGGGCTGCAGCCGGACTTGTCCGGCATCCCCATCGACGCGATGCGGCGCTATTCAGCTCAGATCGGAAGTCACCGGCTTCTGCAGCCCGAGGCTATCGCGAGCGGTTACATCGGCGACGTGCTGGCCCCGCTCAACGACATAACCGTCGAGCCGACCGAAACGGAAGCCCGGTTCCTCGAAAGCCTCAAGCCCCGCGTGCTCGCCGCGATCCAGGCCGACCATGACGCGCGGCTGGGCTCGCAGGCTCTGCCAAGGAACGCCTATCTCGAATGCGTTGCCGATTATGCCAGTAACTACAAGTCCCACCGCCGCCTGCTCGACAAGGCCGATCTCATCCGGGGGAATTACTATTCCTGCAAACAGGTCCGGCTTCTCTGCCTGGACGAAATCAGCCCAGACGACGCGGTTGTCATGCGGCGTTACTTCCCGAATGCAAGCGTGATCGTTGCGAGCCAGCAAGAAACAGAGGCCGACATCGCAATCGGTCTGCCTCGCTGCCTTCGCAAGCCCGAGAAGATCGAAATCGAGGCTGGGCCATTGACGACGGTCCCGCCGCCGCCCAACGATTTCGGCTCCCTGTTCATTCTGGCGTCACCGGGGCGGCGCTCGGCCTGGCTGTCCTGGCTCCGGGGCCAAGGATTGCCCGCGCCCTTCCGTTTGTCGCGATGGCCCGCCGAACATGCCGGGGCGGTTCTGGCCCGTTACGACCGCTTGTCACATCTGCCCATCGTGCGATTTGGCTCGCCCGCCAGCGTCAGGGGCATCGAAGCGGAATTCGTGATTACCGAATCCGCATCATGGGCCGATGACGAGCTGCGAGATATCGCGCTTTCCAGGGCAACGCGGCGGCTGATGATCATCAGCCCCAAGAATTCCTAATTTCCGAATTCACGCCGCCCCGGATTCCTTTCCGGATTGCATGGCAAATCCAGGGGGCCGCCCCCATGGGAATGGAGCCAGGGAAGCCCCCGAGGCGGCCCCATAAGATGGCCCGAGGGGGAGCCAGGGAAGGCCCCTTTTGCCGGGGCAGATTGCCCCTTCCTGGCTGGAAATCCCCCCCTGGCTCCCCGGAAAGCCCCAGAGGCCTCGATTTCGTCCCCAAGGGGGGGCCTCTTTCCCGATTCCAATAAATATTATAAAGATTGCATTTTCCGTGTTGCAAAGATCGTTTTTTGAGACCAGAAAAGGAGCGAGCCGGTATCCCGGCACCCCTCCAAGGCAAGAGATCAGAATGAGCAGATTGACGAAATCGAGAATCCGAAGGGATTTCCGGGCGGGCAATATCGATAATCAAGAGGCTTTCGTGGCCCTTCATTATATCGGAGTTTCCGAAACCGAGGCCCGGACCCTGACCGACCAATGGACTGATGAAATGGATGAAGAGGAACGCATTGCAATGGGCGATGCGGACTCGCTCGCCGATCTGGAAAAGAAGCTTGGGTGACAAAATGAGAACAATCGAAAAAATTCAGCGGAAATATATGGACGGCCAAATCGGCGGTGACTACGCCTTCGATCGATTGACGGCAATCGGGCAATCGGAAGAACAAGCCCATGCCCTTCTAGACCAATGGGACGATGATTGCGCCGCACAGCAAGTAGCAGGCTATGAGCAAGCAATCGGGTACTTGAGAACCACATTTCTTGATCTTCCCGAAATGCTTGAAGTCACTTCGGCCGCCACCAAACAGCTCGAACATTCCCCCGCCGCCGCACAGGACTTCATTCGGCAGATTGCCAAAAAGCTTAGAGTCACCGTGAAGCTCTAAAACCTTTTCGACCATGCGCCGACTCGTTCGGCGCATTCCGAAGCGGTTTTGCTTCATTCAACGAGAGATCATCATGACGACACCAGAAAAAATTAAAGCCGAATTCCTCGGCGGCCGCATCGACACGCAAGATGCAGCAGAGCAATTGCAGGCAATCGGAGTGCCCGAGGGAACAGCGCTCGAAAGGGCCGACAGATGGCACGCCCAATTGATCAAGCAGGAAGGCGAAACTGCCCTCGAACTCGTCAAGCTAAATCTGATTGAAGGGGACTTGGACGAAAACGACACAATCCCCGCGCTAGAGAAAATCGGTTACTCCCGCGATCAATCCGCCGCGATCCTGAATCAATGGCTCGCCGAATTCAAGAATGAAGACGACACAGCCGCGCTTCTCGATTTTCTTGGTAGTCGTAACCTTCCGATAGATCGCGCAATCGCAATCCTGAACAGCGCGCGCAAATCCTGAACCGGACCTTTTCGACCATGCGGCGCTAGTCGCCGCATTCCGAAGCGGTTTGCTTCATCACAAGGACAAGCATCACATGTCGAAAAACGCGCGCCATATTACCAAACAACCCACAATGGAGGCGGACGAATTCCGCGACATCCTGAAACGGATGCACTGGACTTATCCGGTAGCGGCCGAAGAACTCGGCATTTCCGCAAGCTCAATTGCTGGCTATGGCTGCGGCACCGCCCGGATTCCGATGCCCGTTGCAAAGCTCTTGCGTTCCTGGCTCCCGAATGAATCCGGCTCATTCAAGCTTTCAATCCGGACGGGGAACGCTGCTTTTGAGGACGACAATAAATCGACCGAGATTGCCCGCATCCTGCGCGAGCTTGCAAACCGCATCGAGCACTACGGCCACACGGACGGAAAGATATACGACGTGAATGGAAATCATGTCGGCGATTTCCTGCTCGCGCCCCCGCCCGCAGATGAGCCCGAGAGTGACGGCGATGAATCCGATGACTAACACATGCATTGTCGGATATTTGCGCGTCTCGAAAGAGCGTCAGGGCAGATCGGGCCTCGGCATTGAAGCCCAGCAGGCAAGCATCGCGGCCTTTGTTGCTGCCAACAACTATCAACTTGCGGCTTCTTTCATCGAAGTGGAAACCGGAAAGGGATTCGATGCTCTCGACCGCCGCCCCAAATTAAGGGCAGCCCTTGAACGGGCCAAGGCCCTCAATTGCCCGATCATCATTGCCAAGCTTGACCGGCTTTCGCGCAACGTTGCGTTCATTTCATCATTGATGGAATCGCGTGTGCGATTCTTGATTGCTGCCATGCCCAACGCGCCCACCGTCATGCTGCACGTCTATGCGGCATTTGCTGAGGAGGAACGCCGCATGATCGCCCAACGCACGAAAGAGGCCCTTGCGGCGGCCAAGGCCCGAGGCACGCGCTTGGGCTCGCCGACGATTGGCGCGCGGAGTCGGGCTCGCGCCGATGCGAATGCCGAACGTTTGCGCGCATTCGTTCAGCCCTTGGCAATCGCGGGGATATCGGCGAGCGAGATTGCCCGCCGCTTGAATGCGTCCAAGATCACGACTGCAAATGGCAAGGGCTGGCACCCGGTCACGGTCGTTCGGCTCTTACGACGGCTCGAAACGGTGATTCAATAATGGAGAGCAACGAAAAGAAAGTACTTCATCCGTGGTGCCCGCGTTGCGGCTGGCGCAAGGGCGGAATCGATTCATGGGACGGCAAGCGCTGCAAATGCGGCGAATACGAGCCACCCATGCGCCCTCTAGAATCGGAGCTAGTCCCGATTACGGGGAGCAAGTGACCTTTTCGATCCTGCACCGGGTTTAGCCCGGTTCAGTCCGAAGCGGTCGTCGCTTCATTCAACGAGAGACCAAAAATGTTGGACCGAAAAAAGTGGCATCCCGAAGTCACAACGAATGCAATCGTGGCCGCCGTCGAGCGGCACCAAACGACCTTGGACAATCCCGGCTTCTGCCTCTCATGCGGGGCCGAAGTGGAAGGTGTCGAGCCTGACGCACGCCGTTACGAATGCGAGTGCTGCGGGGAGCGGCAGGTTTATGGAGCCGAAGAACTCATGATCATGGTGGCCTAGATGAGCGCATTTCTCTGCTCGGAAAACCACCTCTCATTGCTGGCGAATTTGTCGAGTGACGAGCCTGCAACGCAAGACGCGGTTTTCAAAACGTTACTTGCGGAAAATCTCCGCTCGCTCGACAGGCGCTACCCCTACGATGCAAAGGACAATGCTGATATCGCGGCCACCATGCAACGGTGGACGGCGAGCCCAGCCAAACTCATAGAGGACTCAATCCGGAAACGGGCAGCGACCGTCATCCTGCTCGTGATCCCCGACAAGATGGTGCAGACGCAAATCGTCAAGTGCTGCGACTGCTACGACTATCAGGCTTGCGAGAATGACGACTACGAAACGACGAAAGCCGCCGCCGTCGTTCTCGCAATCCGCATCTCCGCCCTCGCAAAGGGCGGACTCACAAGAGAACACAAACTTTATAACGACCTGTCATGGGGGCTTTACTGATGATCCTGTTCACACCTGAAATCTTGGCCGCGCTCGCGGCCAATGGGCAAGCCACGCTGCAAGAACAGCGCCGCACAAAACACACGCGGGAAATCGACCACATGCCAGTCGTGAAAATCTTCAGCCCTGTCGGGGCAGCGACTTGGCTTTTGACCGAGAGCACCCCTGACGAGCCAGACCGATTGTTCGGGCTTTGTGACTTGGGTATGGGCGAGCCAGAGCTGGGCTATGTGGCCCGTTCGGAGCTTGAGGAAATCCGGGTACCAGTCCGGATTGCTGGCATGGGCAAAGTCGGCGAGCTGCCCCTTGAACGGGACTTGCATTTCAAGGCGGAATATCCTTTGTCGGTCTATGCCGAGGCCGCCCATTTTGAACGCCGCATCACCGAGGACCGAAAGGCCCTCGCACAAGCCGCGCAATCGATAGGAATCCGCAAATGATGAATTGGAAAGAACGGATCATGGAAGCCGCCGGTGGGACCATGACCGGGGCCGTCGTCGCTTGCGCCCTCGGGCTGGAAATCAATCCACCCTGCTACAACGGCATGGCGGCCGTCACCAGCGACGGGTTTGTCATGTGCGACTTCACCGATGCGGGCGGGCAGCGGCACATGGGGGCCATGATCGGTGCGCTCGACGATTTGGTGGCTAATGTCGTCCAACTCGCCCGTCATATCGATATGGTGGCCAGCGAGCGGGCCGAATTCGCGGAAGCCTTGGTGGCCTGGATTGGCATTGAATATTGCAACGCCAAGTCCCGGCTCAAGAGCGCCCTGACGACAGCCTATCCCTATCAGACGCCAACGCTCCATTAAAGCGTTGCACCAAACAAGCAAGGGTGGCCTTCGGGCCGCCTTTTTTCTTGTGTATCGACAAAATCCCGCGCGAACCTAAAACGATCGCCAGCAAATTTTAAGGCTTCGCACACCAACTCATGCGACAACAATGTCGCATGTCGGCCCCACACCATCATGCGCGCAACGAAAAGGCTGCCGGGCTCGTACCCCAATAGCAAGGCAGCCTTTTTTTCTGCCTTGAATTGAGGGGCCGCCCGAGTACGACGGCAGGCGGCCCCGGCACCGTCCCGTCCAAGAGAGACCAATCCCCAAACCGAGACAGTGCGCCACTTTTGTAGCTTGGAAGTCACGGGCTGGCGAGTCGAAGACACGACTTATCCTCACCTCACATCGACGAACCGATGCGTCTGGATTGAGACCTTCCAGCCGTTGTCACTGGCGGCCTCGATGCAAAGGGCGGTCGCCTTCGCCGAACATGAAAGCGGCTGCACGTAGACCAGCGCCATCGGATTGCAGGCTTCCAGCAACGAAAGAAGCGCTTTGACATCGGCGGGCTTCCCGACGACGTGCTTGATCTCGTTTGCCCGTTTGAGCGCCGAGGGCTTGACGGCCAGTCCCCCCGGCATGTTCAGTTTTGGGGAGACGGTCACCCATGTCCGGGTATCGACCCGCAAGTCATAGGTCCCCGAGGTCTCTAACTGGGTCGTGTGTCTGTTGCTGATCAAGGCCCCGGTGAGAGGCCGCAATTCATATTGCCCCGGCTCGCCGCCCGTGATGACGACGTGCTGCGGCTTCGGGGCGACGATTGCAGCCAGGTCAAGCGCCTCGACGGCTGCATAAGTCTCATTGGTTGCTTCGCTCTTTTGCAGCATATCTGCAAAGGGAATTTCCCTATTTGCATCTTTCGACCATGTGTACTTTGTGTCGCACCACGGGCAGCCTACCGGGCAGCCCTGCAATCGGATGAATGTCGCTGGCGTGCCCGTGTAGCGGCCTTCGCCCTGCATCGTCGGGAAGATTTCATTTACCGGCAGTAACTCGCCGAGCATTTCGTCGTCTCCTCGACCTTGCAGCCGGTCAGCTTCACAGGAAGCCCGCTGAGGGCGCGCGGGCCGACTTCCTCCACGATATACTCGGCCATCTTTTCCGCTGTCGGATTGAACGGGACGGCGACGACGCTCCGGTCGATCGCCCGCATCGAGGACAGCCAGGGGTCGCCCTCCCACAAGAGCAACCGATGATCCCAATTGTCTTCGATCCATTGGCAGAGCCGTGACTTCACGACCGAGAAGTCGATGATCCGGCCGAGCGAGTCGAGATCATCGGATTTGCAAGTGAAGGTGAACACATAGGAATGGCCGTGTAGTTGTTTGCATTTGGTTTCGTGGCCATAGACGCGGTGCCCGATATGGGCCTCATGGGTCCGGCTGATTTCGTAACTCATCGCTCCACCTCACTTGACCAATGCAAACCATTCGTTGCGGGCTGTCGCATTGTCCTCGAACAGCCCCCGCATCGCCGTCGTCGTCATGTAGGTTTCATGCTCGCAGACGCCGCGCCATTCCAGGCACATGTGCCGGGCCTTCACGATGACGGCCACCCCTTGCGGGTCGAGCACGGATTCAAGCTCGTCTGCAATCTGGACGGTCGCTTCCTCCTGCAATTGAGGGCGGCGCATGATCCAATCCACGATGCGGGAGAGCTTCGATAATCCTATTAGTTGCTCGCCCGCAATCAGGCCAATCCAGCATTGACCGATGACCGGGGCAAGGTGGTGACTGCACGTCGAGCGGACGGCGATCGGCCCAACCGTGTAGACATCCTGCATGTCGCGCGTGTTCGGGAATGTCGTGATCTTCGGCCTGGGCTCGTAGCGGCCCGCGAAGATTTCAGTGACAAGCATCTTCGCGATCCGGTGGGCCGAGCCCTTCATGTTGGTGTCGCGCTCGGTGTCGATGCGGAGCGATGCAAACAAAAGGCTCAAGGCGACTTCCGCCTGTTCAAGCATGTGCTCGCGCTCGCCCGGCGAGAGCGGCATGTTCTCGTTTGCGATGTTGATCACGCCGTCAAGGTTCAACATCATTCGCAGACCTTCAATCGTGCGGCCCCGTCACGGTTGCCCCACACTCGTTGTCCTCAAAGACTGCAACACGGAAGGGGCGGCCCACATATTGATTGCAGAGCTGCTTTACCAGATTTGCCGCCATCGTTTCACATGAGTCTGTTTCACCGATCTTGAAGGCGAGTTTTGCCGCGTCGAGCAAATCGTGGAATTCGATCTGCCGTTGCTGATGCTCGACGGGCGTCGTCACCTCGACAAAGAACAAGTGGCGATGTTTGCTTGCAAGATAGGAACGGTGGGCCGGGGCCTCGGGCCAGCAATGAAGGCCCGCTTGTGTGAACCTAACCGTGATGGTCATCGAATAGTCCCATGTCCGCGCCAAGCTCTTGCTCCATGTCTCTGCGGAATTGCGCCAATGAGCGGTTGAGCATCCTTGCCGAGTAACCGCACATGACGAACGCCTTGGTGTGGCCGGTGTCGGCATCAATCGGAACGTCGCGCCGGTACTGGAAACCATCCTTCAATTCCGTCATGGGGGAATTGACGGTGGCGGCTTTCGTCATCCCGTACATCACCCCATGCAGCCAGGATGAACTATCGAAAGAATTCATCATGTAGGCGAGCGTCATGTCGTTCGGCGTCATCCCCAGCGCATGAACCCAAAGATGCGGGTACTTCCGTTTGCGCTCCCATATCGTTGCGAGAATTCTCGTTCTTGTTTCCCTGTTTGCTCGCACGATATTCCCCACGCATATCCGTTCATAGTTGCTCGCAAGCTCATCGAAATAATCCCAGCCGTCATTCAAGGGATGATAGACCGGGATTGGTTGTAAGCCCAAGCCTTCAAGATAAGCCCGAGTTTTCTTCTTGTTGCTGATTCCCCCCTGATCGAGTTCGATGTAACCCCACAAATGACTCTCATAGGCTTTAACCGTTGCAATATAGAGGGACAGCAACATCTGCCAGTTATCGACTTCATCGGGGGCGAGTGAGAGCGCTTCATCCATCGTCATCTCGTGCCTGGCGGCGTGCTGAGTGGCGAGCCAATAGACGCCCGAGTCCAGCAGCACGCGCTTGCCCTGGTCAAGCATTCCCTCAAAGCGCTTCGTGTTTGCTTCGCCCATCAATTCGTTGGTTGCAATAAGCATCGAGCCTTCGGCACCAATCGTATCGGCATTCTTGAAGGCCCATGTGTTGACGGGCAGGAAATAGATCGGCCATTCATTCCAGTCCCATTTGCCCGCCGTGCGTTTCATCGCTTTGTCACCTTGCCGTTTGCTTCCTCGAAACGGTCGAGTGTGTGGCCTGCAATGAAGGCGTCGGGCTGGACGATGACAAGATCATGGGCGGCGGCCTGCTTTGAGAAGGGGACAAAGACGCCAGCATATGGGCAGAAAAGCCTATTGGCGGTGAGGTATGGCCCCCATGTGGGGAAGCCTGCAATGACCGAGGTGCAAAAGAGATCGTGCCGGTCTGCAAGCTTGTAATGGTCGCCTTGCTCGACTTGGTGGCGTGGCTCGCCGAATGTGACGTTCACCAATTGCAGGAGCGCGGATTTGTCCTCTGCATCCAGCAAGGCTTCATCTTCCGTTGCGATTTGCGCGAATTGCGCAAGCTCGGAATCATCGAAGCCGATCACTTCGACATTGAACCCCTGTTCGTCGAGCTGGCGCAGCTCCTCTTGCAAGAGGGCGACATCCCATTCCGAATTCAGGGTGAGCTGGTTGTCGGCAATCCGGTAGGCCCTGATCTGGGCTTCCGTCATGTGACTGAGCTTGATCACGGGGACGGTCTTGAGCTTCAGCTCCTTGGCGGCGAGCAACCGGCCGTGACCGGCGATCAGGCTGCCATTGTCATCGACGAGCAATGGAACGTTGAATCCGAATTCACGGATGGAGGCTGCAATCTGAGTGACTTGCTTGGGGGAATGCGTCCTGGCGTTGGCCGCATAGGGCGCGAGAGCGGAGAGCTTCCATTGCTCGACCTGCATATCCATCTGCGGCCCTCGGGCAGCCCCGGTAGGCTTTTACCACAAATTCACAACGGTTGGAATCCATCCAATCCAAATCAACTCCTTGTGTGGCGCGGTTGCACCCCTTGGCGAGAAAAAGCGCGCCATTGATTGAGTATCCTTGAAAATGATCTCTTCATGGCTCCAATCCCCTCGGAGAACGATTCAGGGGGAACACATGCCAAGGAAGCTACGCATCACGGTCGTACCCGGAACATGGCACAAGGGATTTCCATTCATTTCGCCTTTATTGAATGGAATTAAACGCCTATTTCGAATGAAACGCTCGACTCCGTGGTATGAAAAAGACGGCTATCTTGAAACGAACCTTGCTGCCGCACTTAAGGTGCGCAGTATCGAGTGCTCATTTACCAAACATATTGAATGGTCTGGCGCGAATTCATTCAGCCACAGAGAGGCGGCAGCCGAAAAACTGAAAGACCAGCTCTCAAGAGAATGCAACGACAAGGAACTCCAACTCGTTATCGCCCACAGCCACGGCGGCAATGTAGCCCTTCGCGCTTATCATAAACTCAAGGAAGCCAATGATGCGGCTGATCCTTACATCATCACGCTGGCAACACCATTTGTCGAGGTCTTCAAGGCTGATATTGATTTGGTGTCAGGATTGGTTAGAACTATAGTAACGGCCATGATAGCGTTTTTCGCTTCATATATAGGTCGCGCCTTTCTTGAATGGGATGATTCGTTTAGCATTCTTGTGAATCTAGCCGCCTTTGGCCTGATATTCTTTACTTGGCAAAAGGGCCTTTCAGCTCTCAGAGTTGAGCAAATCAACCACGTTAGAAGGATCACCAAAGACGCCACACGAACTTGGAATATGAACAAACAACAGATGGCCGTTATAAGAGCTGTTGATGATGAAGCTTCCTTGCTCATCGAGACCGCCATTGGCTTCAAATATGTGGCCCTGCTCGGGATGCCTCTCTCAGTCTTAGGGCTGATGCTATACGCTATGGGAGCAACAGTAATTGGATTGGTTAGATGCTCATTACCCGGCGGCGATGTATGTAATTATACCGGGATGTTCGAACATTGGGTCGCCCCTGCTCTTCCTTACCTCTCCTGGCTCAATGCCATTTTCTTTGTCATATATATGTTTGTGCGAATGGCGCACGGCCGCGAACTCGCATGGAGCCCGATGGAATGCCAGATCAACACCCAAACCGTGCCTGATTCAACATACCAATCTGCCACGATCACCTTGGTACAAAATGATCCGCTATCACACGGCCTGCGGCACGGGATTTATGAACATCCAGATTGCGTGCGGCTAATCGCAGAGTCGGCAACATATTGGGCTACAAATAGTGATACAGCCCAGCCGTCTTTCGAATTCTCCTTCGACTACGCGAAACCTCTGGTTGACGAGACGCGGGCAGCAACGCACTAGCCGGGCTTCGGTTTCTATCTGGCTTTACCCACAAGCGGATTTTTGTGGGTCTTGAGCGCCGGGGGAAAGCCGGACCCGTCGAGGCGCAAAACGCTCGTCCGAAGTAACAACCCCCCCTCCAAGTAACTCGCAAGTAACTGCTAAGTCACAAGCGTTGCTCAAGTCACTGTCACTGCCCTAAGTCACTGCGGAGTCACTGAAGGCGATTGACCGGAAGGACCATAGAGGCCAAGAGCCGTACCACCAAGACGTTCGATTAGGTGGTACGGGCTGGCCATCACCGCGCCAGGGAAGGCCGTCGAGGGGCCTTGCCGCTTCCTGGCGTCAAGACCACGGGCCGAGCTGCCCGCCGCCTTTGGGGCCTTCCCCTGCAAGCCAGGAAACGGAGAGAGGGAGCAAGGGGGCCGAAGGCCTGCAATGGGGAAGATGTGGCGAGCCTCGGGCTCCAATGGCTGGCCGCCGACGAGCGCGAAGTACACGGGGCTGTTACTTCGGTGTGACTTGGGCGCGCTGTGACTTGCGAGTGACTACCGAGTGACATCGACCGATCCGAATATTCGAGGGGGCCTCGACCTCGGCGGCGACAGGTCCGGGTGGGAGATGGTGGGCGATTTTCCAAATTACCGCTCTATAGGCGTTATAAACGTGTGTAAGACTCTCTCTATATAGAGTGTACGCGCAGGCGTGAGCCTCTTCCTTGGAAAAACTACCACCATCTCCAACCTTCTTACTTAATCCATTGCAGTTCTTACTGAATTCCGGGTGGAGGTTGTTAAAAAATCACCAACCATCGTCCACCATCTCCAACCTATATGTACTGTTCGATGCACATAGGACTGTCAGCATACGGACAGCATCATTGTCACGAAAAGCGTCAGCATCGCTGCCAGGGTGGGAGATTTTCATTGTCAGGGTGGGAGATTTAGGCCCGTGGGTGGGAGATTTTAGGCCCGTGGGTGGGAGATTTTAGGCCCGTGGGTGGGAGTTTATGCGGTGCGGGCTTCACTCTTTCCCACGACTATTAATTATCGCCTCGATCCGCTTCCGTTCGGCGGCTGTCAGCAGAATTCCGCGCATGATCGTCAGCCCATGCGTGCCGCTGTCAGGGGTGCAGCCTTTCGCCCGGAGTCGTGTCGTCAGCGCCTTCTTGGAACCCGGTTTCTCGCCCGATGCTTCGCAGTACAAAGCCCATGACGCATAGATGTAGGCGTGCGGCTCGAACGCATTGGCCATGTCGGCGCTCAGGCGGCACATCTCATTCAGCCATTGTCTGAACAAATCCTGATCGTCAAAATACTCACTCGTCGTCTTGATGACCCGTGGCGGCGCAATCAGTCCATTGCGTTGCCAGTCCAGGCAGCCGTCAATGAACCACCTCAAAATCTCCGGTCCTTCCAGACCTATCAATTTCTCCTCAAGATCACGGTCCACAGTTGCAGGCTTGGACACAAACGGCCCGACCTTGAACCGCCTCCGCATCGCATCATTCACGTTTTGCAATCGGGGCATATGATTGCCTACGATCAGCAATTTGAAACTTGGCTGATACGAAAAGAAATCCTTGCGCATGAAGCGAGCCGTGATCCTGTCTCCCCCCGTCATCTGCCTGATCTTGGCTTCCGCCCAGGCGCGGTCTTCCTCGGTCTCCGATGCCGTCACAAGACGCATTCCGACCAAGCCAGCAAGGTCAGTCGGGTGCCGCTCATAACTCTGTGAGATCAGCATTTCCATGGGCGCGGCCTTCGCATAATCGCCCATCAATTTCGCCAGCACATTCTGAAAGACCGATTTTCCGTTGCCGCCCTCGCCATACAGGAACAGCAAAGCGTGCTCTTTCACCGAGCCCGTCAAACAGTAACCGCCGAATTGCTGTATGAACCGGATCATCTCATGGTCGCCGCCACAGGCCCATTCCATGAACTCCAAAAATTGCGGGCACTCGATCGAATTGCCGGGAGCGACCAATGTGCTCTTGGTGATGAAATCCTCCCGTTGCGGCTCCCGAATTTCGCCACTCACCAAATCCACCGTTCCGGCCGGTGTCCCCAGCAACAGCAAATTCCGATTCCAGATTTCATGTGTGACCGCGACACGCTGGTCGGTGCGCGCAAACCGCTCGATCGCGTCGATGAATTTCTTCTTGCCGGTGTCACGATGGCGGATATCGCGCAAATACTCCCGTGCGATCTCATAGGCGGCCCCGGTCGCATCCTTGCGCCACAACGCGCCGTCCCACAAAAACCAGCAATCGGCCGAATGATCAAAGCGAAACCTGTCAACAAACAAATCAACAAAACCGGCCGCAACCGCGTCCTCAGTCGGCCCGTATTCACCGACAGAACGGGCCTCATCTTCCTTTGCAGTCTTCTCTTGCTTCTCTTTCGCCTCTTTCTCCATCTTGGCCCGCTCGGCCATCACAAGCCGGTCAAGCGTGGAAACACGGACACCGAGCCGTTCATGGGCCGCGTTCCGCTCGCCGTCATAGTCAGCAAGAGACAATCTCGCCAATCGTTTGACTTCAAACGTTCGGTCGATGTTGTCGGTGGGCGTGTCGTCGTCATCGGACATGACGAATCCGTCAAGGACAAACCCCGCAAACAGAATTTGTCCTTGTTGCTTATCTGTCAGAACTTGAATTCGTCGCTCCGCAGCGGCTTCGGCTCGAAAGCGGCCTGTACCTCAAGAGCCAGCCGCCGCATTTCGCCGATCACGCGCTCACGCTGTTCGTCATTGTGCGGGTAGTACTTCCCGAGCATGAGAACCTGACGGACGGCGATCCGGACTTTCGTCATCCGCCGCTCGGCGAGCCTGACAAACTTGTCCTGCCGGCTCTCGCCCTCTGGCAGTTTCGCACGGGCCTTGCGCGGGTGGTCAGAAATCCGGTGTTTCCTGTTTGCATGAGCAACTTCCTCCATCTCCTAACTCCTTTGCATGATCCCGCCCCGAATTCTTGCGACATCTGCGAAGTCATCGCCCTCTCTGTCCGGCAGCTCATAATGCGCCCGCCAGCCCATCATGCGCCAATTCCGCACACAGGCTTCCGCCGCCTTGACGCCAGGACGCCAGAGATTGCCGTGCACGTCGAGCTGCTGCCTGTCGAAGTCAGCCATGACGATTAGCTCGCCGATCTGTAACTGTGGTGGAAAGGATGACATGGCCCCGGCGCTGCCGACAGCCCAGACCGGGGCGCAGCCCAGCATTAAACAACCGATGCCGCTCTCGACGCCTTCGGCGATATGCAACAAAGGAATGAATGTCCGGCCGTTCGCAAACAACAAACCATGCGGGCTCAGCTTAATGGCCGTCTCAAAGGACGGGCCGAGCATCATGGGGGTCCCGTCCTTTCGCCCATCGCGCAGAAAGGTCCGGTGGACACTGATGACCTGATCAGTTGCAAGATCACGAGCACAACAAACCATTGCGGGCTGTCGGGACTTGCCTCGCGGGCAATGCGGGTGGTACCGGATGGTTCGGTCAGGCTGGGGGACCACCGACAAATCCAATCCTCTGTTGCTCAGATACTCAGCAACGGGAGAACCAATAGCGCTATGGGCCTCGGCCCACAAATCACGGGCGAGCATCGACCTGACGGCGCAATCATGATCATGAACGGGACGGTGGGCATGAGCAATGGAAGAAAGATCACGCCGCGAATATCCCTTTTGCTCGCTGACCGATAAAACAAAACCCTTTGCACGCAATGCATCGCAAATATCCTTCCAATCGCAACCAGAAAAACATTTGCAATAAATCCGTCCGTTGCTGATCCAGGCCGCACAGGAAGGATTTCTGTCGTCATGGCAGGGACAACAGAACATCCAGCCACGCGAATACTTCTTCGGCTTGCCGCAAGCCTTGGCGATATCACGGATGTCGGACAATCCAATCATGCAGCAGGTTCTTGCAAGAGATCAAGGACAGACTGCGATGCCGCAATCAACAGCGGCGGCTCACACCACGCGAACGAGCGGGCGTCGAACCAAGCGAAATGGGTACCGTCATGATTGTTGGCGAGGCCGCTTGTGACCTTGTAGTTGTTGTTCATGCACGACCGGATCAAAGCGGCGCGAAAGGCCGCAAGATCAATCAGCATCCAATGCTCAATTTGGTCTTCGCTGTCATTGGCGTGCCCGTAGAACAGCCAGTCGCCGAACCCCTCGACGATCTTGGCGAGTTCCGTCTTGGCTCCGCTCTCGCGTCTGCAGCGGATCGTAAATTGCGAGCCGTAGCGGGGAAAGTACCCGAAGCGCCTGATCCTCACTGCTATGCGCATGTCCCTTGCCCGCAGGACGATAAGGTCGGTCGCTTCCGATTGGTCGATATCGAACGGCGCAGCTTCCAGCAGATGGGGGCCGACAAGGAATTTGACCTGCGGCACAAGCGTTTCCGACCATGCGCGATCCGTTGCGTAAGTCATGGCGACTTGTCGAATGTGTCTGTCTGATTGCCGTATTGCGCGAAGCCCTCGCGTTTCTCCCGCGAGAACACGTCGATGCGTGACCCACCCGTGACGCGGCGGATCACATCATAGAATTCATCTGGTTTGCGCGAATGCTCGCGACGCTTGGCCGTGAAGCAGCAGAGGAAATTCTTGGTATCGATGAACAGCGGCGTGCCCTTGCGCGCGTAAATCACGAACTCACAATTGTACTGCGGCAGGTCGATCGGCTGAAATCCGCCGTCCTTGTGCCAGACGAAAGTCAGCACATAGCGCAGTCCGAAGCTTTGCAGCAACGCAATCGCGTCAGGCAAATAGCGTTGCGTCGTCCACAAGAAGACGTGGCAGTCTGGTTTCAGGCGCGGTGCGATTTCGTCCCGCCACAGAGCAGCGATCTTGTCTGTCGCCATCGTCGGGTAGTCAAAGGCGTCCTGGTTCGGCCGCACGTCGCGGTCGATCTTTTTCATATCCCATGGCGGGTCGATCACGGCGGCATCGAAAGGTCCATTGTTCGAGAATTTCGAAGCGGAAATCTGGTGTTTCCTCTCGACTTTGTTGTGCAATCGGTTCAACGCCAGAACGGCATCTGGCGTAACTGCTCTGTCGAGTGACTTCAGTTCCTTGACGAGCTGCTGCCGCGATCTGCCATCCAGTTCGGCGAGTTTCCGCGCCCGCGCTGCCAGCCTCTTGCCAATACCGAGGTCGGCATCGGTTTGAACTTCATCTGGCGCGGACATAATGGTACCACCAGACGAAAGGTTGGCATTCTTGCCACGCCCGCCCGATCCTGGTTTCCGCCCGACGATCTGGCCTTTCGTCCCTTTTGATTTTCCGTTTTTCAAAAGTTCCTCTCCGAGTTTGTAGTCGGCCGCCACCCAGCACTGTCCAGCCTTGTCGGCCACCTCTTTCACCGGCCGCCAACGACGCTGGATGTCGCGGGCGTCCTGGGCGAGGCCTTTCAACGCTGCAAACGTCGGAGCTTGGCGGATGTCGGTCTCCAACTGGTCAAGTGCTTTCATCGCGGCCGGGATGCTCTGCAACTGCTTGATGACCGGATGCATCGTCGCACCTCATTGCACAGTCCGCGCAACGGCTAAGTCGTCACGGGCCTGATGATGTTGCGGGAAACAAGCGCTTCGATAGCCTGTTCGTAGGAAGTCACACACGCATAATCGTGGCCGCTCGCTTTGGCATGGGCCGCAAATTCAAGCTGCGCTTCACTGAGACGGCCCAACTTGTCGCGCTTGACTTCCATCCAAAAGGTCGAGCCATGAGGACCGATAAAAATATAATCAGGCCAACCCCTTTTAGTACCAAGTCTTTTCAGCCTTGCGCCTGTGATTGCACTTCTACTTTCTCCAAACGGGAGGTGGCTATATTTCCATTGCGGCCTGATCAGATAATCAATCGTCATCGCCAGCGCGCAGCATGTCCGGAATTCCAGAGCCGCCTTCGGCCGATGCTTTTGAAACATATCAAGCTGACGGACCATCCCGGAAGCGCCTTCGAGTCCATGAATTGTCAATCAACTTTGCGCGGGGGCCGAACAGATCGGGCCTCAGCGCCGAGCGCGGGACCACGCCTTTCGTGACGGCCTCGATGCAGACGCACATTTCGGCGGTGGGCCTCCCGGACAAGCGGGCTCGCCTGACCGCTGGGGCGGTGTAACCGATCTTTCGCGCGAGGCCGATTTCAGACCCGCACAACTTGACTGCCTTGTTGAGACCTTGGGTGGGTGTCATGATGAGGAACCAATTGGACCGGCCGACTCCACACCACCCTGCGGACAAATCAACTATTAAATTTGTAGGCCAATTTCGGTGCACCAGCGTGCAACAGAGTGCAAGGGCGTGCAAATTGGACGCCGAAAACCGGCTCAATCTGAAACATTAGTTACAGGCCGCGCAGCGAAATGGTAATTAATTGATAGGCTTGCCAGCATAGCAATGCGCCGCAGAGCCCACGGCATTCTGCAAGCCAGAACTCCCTCGTTGCTCGCCCTTCCGCATCTCTGCGCCATCGTCTAAACCAAAGACCGGAAGTCCGATTATATTCACAGCAGAGTGAATATTTTCATGGCGCTCGACAAGACCCGCGCTCGCCGGTTTACCGCGTCGATGGCTCCCCGCCTGATGAGCGGCAATCATGACGACATTCAAAGGATGTTTCTGCGCGCCATCGACGACCCCAGATATGAGGCCGACGAATTCGAGTCCTCATGGGCCGCCCGTTACGGGCTCGCGCTCGAACCTGTGGTTCTCGACTGGCACCAGGAGAAGACCGGCGAGCCCCTGATAGAACGGGGCTGCCAGTACTTCCATCCGAAGCGGGAATGGTGCAGTTGCACGCTTGATGCCTACAGGGAACGTGACCGTTGCATTGTCGAATGCAAATGTGTCAATCATTTCCGTGATCTCGATGAAGTGGAGAGCTACTATATTCCACAGCTCGCTATTCAGCAGGAATGCAGGCAAGCCGATAATGTGGCACTTCTTGTTTGCCGTGGCGGTGCTGAGCCGACTGAGTTGCACCCGTATATCGAACCGCACTACCGGGCCTTGATGTGGGAGACGATCGTCCGATTTTGGGATTGCGTCCTAAGCCTGACGCCGCCGTGCGAGTTGAAGTTCAAGCGGATCGTTCCACCCGAACGATGGAAGCACATCGATCTCGACCATGACGACAACCCTCCGAATTGGTCGGGCGAAATGCGGGAGCTATTGTCTGCATGGGACACCACGCGCGAGACTGCCCAGACGCATGAACGTTGCAAGCAACATATCAAGTCACTCGTTGCTGATGATGTCGGAGAAATTACTTGCGGCGTCTATCGGATCAAGCGTGACCGGCGCAACGCATTGACAATCAGGGCCAAGGACTCCAAATGAACGTCACACCGCGTCGAATCGTACCGAACAGCTCCGTCTCTCAACGCACCTTGACGCAGCGCTTCGACCCGCCCCGAGACGTACCGCTTCGCAACGCATCGATTTCATTTGTTCAAAGACGCCGCTACGTGTCGAGGCTAGACGCGCCGCCGCGCGGCGCATCGCATGTCAGCGAATCTCGACGCAACGCATCGCATCGTTTCGCGCCGCCCCGTGCCGAAAGGAATCGCGCCGTCGCTCCGCGATCCGCGACGTGTCGCTTCGTACCGCAACTCAGCGCATCGCGTCGATTGCCGTTCCGTCACCGACCTGTGACTCGCCGTATGGTCACAGTTGTAATATATTTTACAGGCTTAACGTTGCGTGCATTACCTGCCGTTTCGGCAGCCACGCAGCATCAGCATTTTTGCGGCCACCCGCAGCGCGTCGTATCGCATCGCAACGCTACTCGGCGACACGCCCAGAGACGCTTCGCGTCTACCCGCAGCGCCGCGCTTCGCAACGCACCTCTTGGCAAATCCATCAGCACCTTCAAGCGAGCCGATCCGGCGTGCCGCCGCGTGGCCATTCGCCACGCCGCGCACCGCAACTATTTCATCGCGTCGAAAGGTAACAACCATGCATCATGCAAGAATCCAAATTCGAAATGTTCCCGGTTCCCCTTATTCGTCGAGTCGCCGACACGATACGCCGCACCTCGATCGAGAGGAAGCCGACGCCTATGATGAACGAACCTGGCGCGAGTACTGCACCGTCGCCCCGGACGGCCAGGTCTGCGTTCCTGCCATGGCGTTCAAGCAAGGGCTGACGACTGCCGCTTTCAAACTCGGCCAGAAACCGGCTGGGCGACGGGGCGCGACCTACAAAGGATTCTTTGAATCCGGTCTGCTTGTTGACAGTGACGTTCGTATCTACGGCCCCGATGGCAAGGCACTGACAAAGGCGGACGCCCAGATGGTCTGCATCTATGCCAATCCGACCGGGCGGCGCGGCGGCTCCAGTCAAGTCGTCAAGCGATTCCCGATCTTCTACGCTTGGCAAGGAACACTCGATCTCACAATTCTGGACGACATCCTCCAACGTGATGTTGTCGATCAGCACGTCCGCGCTATGGGCATGATCGGCGGCGTCGGCCGCTTCCGCCCAGAGAAGGGCGGCGTCAATGGCCGTTTTGCCGTCGTCAAATTCGAGTGGGAACGCCTCGATCTGTCACAGGCAGCGGAATGAATGAAGCATCGCACCGCGCCGCTTCGTTCCGCAGCGCGCCGAGTCGAATCGTCTCGCAGCTTCCCGCATCGCATCGAAAGTCACTGCCATGATCAAACACCCGTTTGAATTGAGTGAGCAGACGAGACGGCTCGTTCTCTACATGTCACAGCAACAGAGAGGTGCCGAGGTGTCCTACAGCGATCTTTCGGTTGCTGCGGGCATGATCATCGACCCGCGCTCCGGTTTCCTGGCGTCAGCCCGCCGCATCCTCGAACGCGACCACGCCCAGGTCTGGGTTTGCATCCAGCCCCGCATCGGCCTGCGCCGCCTTGACGATGTTGATCTGGCAAAACGATTACAGGGCCATTGGTTGAACGGGGCTCGACGCAAGCTTGATCGCGGTGGAAAGCAAGCCGAGTTCGTCGAGATCGCAAGACTCGACATCAACCAGCAGACCGGCTTCGCGGTCGATTGCATCCAAAGGTCACTGGCGATGGATGCTCTGTCGAGGGCCACGCGAAAGAAAATGGAAAGAGTCGCTCGCGGTTCTGGAAACGATCTGCCCACCTTCAGCGCTATCGAATGGATGATTACCTTGTCGCCGAACCGGAAGGGAAGAACGCAGTACTGAACCGCACCGACTCGCCCCTCGACGGTCGCATCGCAGCGTCACGCCGCGCAACGCATCGCATCGCATCGCATCGGAATTGCGAATGTCTAAGCAGACAGGATGGCTGCTATGGCCAACGCTGATGAACCTGGGAAAGTCATAAGGACCGTTCCGACGCAGCTGGGTTATTACGACGTGATCCTTCGCGGGGCCGCCGACCCGAACACGGATATTGTCAAGCTTCGTGGTCTCTGTGATCTGCAGGAAGCACTAGAAATCCGGTTCGCCAATCGCGAGTTCAATGAATCGATGTCGGCCGCACAAGGCGAGATGACTACGATATCCGCAGACGCCAACAATCCGCAGACCCGTTCCAGATATGCGAAGTATGCAACGCTCGACCGGGCCATCAGGCCGATCTATACGAGATATGGCTTCGCGCTCAGTTACGACACCGAGCCGACCGGCGACCCGAATGTGATGCGCGTCATCGGCCTTGTGAGCAAGGGCGCAATCGTGCGGCGACATCAGGTCGATATGCCGATTGTCACGACTGGCATTCGCGGCGGTGACATGATGAGCCGAACTCATGCCACGTCGAGCGCGATTTCATACGGCAAGCGCACGCTCCTGACGATGATCTTCAATCTTTCCACCGCCGATGACGACGGCAACCGCGCCAGCGGATATCAACGCCAGCAACAACAGACACAGACGGTACCGCCTGTCGATCCGGCAACCGGCAAGGTCGCTCCTCATACCATCAATGGCCATGACAATGAGACCGGCGAAGCCCTGTCGTGGCAGCAATGGGGCGCATCCTTGATTGCTGGCATCAGGACAGCGACCACTGAGGACGAAATACAAAAGTGGCTCGACGCGAACAAGGCGTTCATGACCAATTTCAAGACTGAGGCGGGTGGCGTCTACAAGATGCTGGAAGCCGCTATCACCAAGCACAAGGAAGAAATCCGGGCGAAGGGCAAAGGGGAGGCAAAGCCGTGAATGTCAATGATGAACTACTCCATGCCGAATTGCGTCCGTCGAGTTGGTGGACCGAGCAGCCTGCGGAAGTCACAGAGCTGCCCGATCATATCGCCCTACGGCTCGTGAGAGCCGGTTACCATACCGCCCAGCAAATCCGAGATGCAGGCCCGGACAAGCTCCGCACGATCAAGGGTATCGGTCCTGTCGCTGTGACAGAGATCAGCATTTGGTTGCGGCGACTTGATGGAGAAGATGAATGACATCGATCGTGTACGACTTCAAAGAGATCGGCAAGGCGGCACGCGGCATCAGCCGCTCGTTCGATTGGTACCCAGATAACAGCAAAGAGAGGGAGAAAGTCTTGCGAGATGAGGTGTGGCTGCAAACGAAAGTTGGTCAGGCCATTGCCAAGCCATTTTCGAAAACGGCATTGAAAGACTCGAAGGATGAACCGCTCTTCTATGCAGACTTGATGGGTGACGGTTCTTACCAGGGTAAGCCTCTTGCCTGTGAGGATGTGTCAAATGCTTTTCCTCGCGATTGATCCAAGCTTTCACCTCATGCGGTACGTCGAATGTGAAAAATTCGATGATGCCGTTAGAGAGGCCGGACTGCCAGACCTTATCGATCATGCCACGTTCGGCGACCACCTCGGGATTGTCGTTGCAGACTTCGGCATGTTCGATGACCCGGACAAGCAGGATTACTTCAGCGTTGAGGGTAATCTCTATGCTGGCAACGCGCTCGTCTACGCTGTCAACGACGCTGGTGAGACCGTCGATATCCCGAACCTTGACCTGACGCCGACGTTCCTGCATGGCCGTGAGGAAGTCGAAAGCATGATCAAGCAAGGCTTGGTCGATCGGCCGGAAATGACCGTGAACGGTGAGTTGGTCTGGGCTTGGCCTGACAAGTCACCGTTCGATGAACCCAAGACGAAAGAGCGCCCATGAGCAGATTGAACGATCAAATCTTGCGCGACCTGCAGCTCAAGCTGAGCCGCGACACATCCAACGCAATTCTGCAAACAGTGTCGCTTGCTGACTCGCCTGAACATAGTATCTCTCTTGCATTGCAGGGTGCTTGTACGGCGATGTCGATCCTCGGCTTTGCGATCGAGGGCGCAAGCGGAGGCTCAGCCAATGAGCTGTCAGCCGAGACTGCGGCCTTTGCCTGTGAACTCTGCGCTCATGCACATATCAATAATTGTGACATAACGTTGAAACAACTGATGCAGGTTGCGCTCGCCGATATTGATGCGATGCGAGCAGCCGGGATCATTCCGAGATATCCGCTTCATGAAAAAGCAAAGCGCAAACGTCTGTGACTATCATCGCCGCGCGTCGTGTCGTGTCGTCACGCTTCGCAGCGACCGGAGGCGAGTCGCACCGCCCCGATCCGCTTCGCTCCGCGCCGCTCCGCCACGCCGCGCACCGCGCCGCTCCGCCATGCCGCGCTCCGCGTCGTTCCGTCGCGCTACGAGCCGCTTCGCATCTCCACGCTTCGCATCGCAACGCATCGATTTCATGACCAATGACTAGCCTCAACGTCAGCATTGCAGAGATTCCAATCCCCCGCCGTATGAGGGGCTTGCCGATTAGTGCGCAAGGCTATCCGATACCCTGGTTCGTCCCGTTCACCTATGGCGGCGAGCCAGTTACTCAAGCCGCTGATCCGGCGAAGCGCCTTCGAGCAATTCGCGTCGGCCTGTGTTGGTGTTGCGGTGAGCTATTAGGAACTCATAAATGCTTCGCGCTTGGCCCGATGTGCATCGTGACGCGAACGACAAGTGAACCAGCCTGTCACCGGGACTGCGCCGAATATGCCGTTAGGGCCTGTCCCTATTTGCGCAAACCGAACATGAAGCGCAATCCAACAATTCCGGCCGACCAGAAGGTTTCTCCTGGCGGCATCATGATTGAACGCAATCCCGGTGTCACCGTGCTCTGGATCACGCGGGCGTACCGTACATTCCGTGATCCAGGCGGCTCCATCTTATTGTCGGTCGGCGAGCCCATCGAAGTCACCTTCTTTTGCGAGGGCCGCCGCGCCACGCGGGCGGAAATCATGGAGTCGATGGAGTCCGGTTTGCCGATCTTGCGCGAGATGGCGGCGAAGGATGGCACCGAGGCCCTTGCACTGCTCGACAAACAATATGCCAAAGCGCTGCGGCTGCTCCCGCAGGATTAGGCCCGTCTATTTTCAACAGCGAAAATCATAGGAGGTGCGCCAGAGCTGAACCGGAGGCTTGAACATGCCAGACGATACTAATGAACCGCACGTTGTTCGCCTCTTTTCACTTGAGGAAGTCCTTAAGCTCATTCCGGTGTCCAGGCGCACGCTATACAATTTGATGGACGACGGCGAATTTCCGAAACCCTTCTATTTGACGCCCCGCCTTTTTGTCTGGAAGGAATCGGATATTCTTGAATGGCAGGACAGCCTGCACGCCACCCGTTTTTTCGAGCGCCAAAGGCGCAGGGGACGGCGGCCCAAGAAATAGCTCCAAGGATCAAGGAAGGCCGCAAAAGAGCGAGCGGGTCCCGCCCACCTCTTTGTTGCACGGTTCTTAACAAGAATGCTTGCGCTATTCCGTCGAATTGCTGCCGAACAATTAGCCGAACTACAAACAAATTGCGTTACATCAAGCCCATGTGAAACTACAAATGAGCATCGAATGTTGAATGCCAAAAGAAAGGTTCTTTTCTACAACGGCGCTTGCGCCATGTTCGGTGAACCTGGTTCTGGCGAATGTCAGGCAACGACGTTCATCCAACCGGGCGCGTATGTCTGGATTGATTGCGAACCCGACTCTCCCAGACCGTTCCTTGTCGGTGGCAAGCCGATCAGGTTTGCCAAGACAGAAGGACGCATCGCCGATCAGCTTGCGGCGGATATCGGTGCCGACATCTGCCCGACATACGAGCAGTTCATCAGCGCGATCAATGACGTGAGACTGCTTGCGGCCTGAGAGCCACCTTTTCTTAGCCGTCAAAATGAAAAGGCTGCCGGCATGACCAATGACAACAGCCCTTTGCAGCAAAACAACCGGAATTTGGAGCGAGCAAATGACTGTTGTCTGCTTTGGCATAACAATACGCACGATCCGATTCGGCTTGCGCGATTCGGCTGTTGTTTTTAAATTTTTGAAACATTCCTAATTGGCAGAATTATCGTTCCGCCGCCTTATTTCGGTGCAGCAGGATGCAGCGAGGAACCGGAAAAAATACAGGGAAATAGTAGGGAAATTTTGTAGACGGATTTTTCCGATTTTCCCGTTGCAACGCCTAATCCACTGAATTTTCAGCCGAAAATACCCTGTGGACGGCTCCAAAAAAAGCGTTGTGCGATCTGCTGGCCGAACAGCCGCCCCCAAATCGCGGGACGGAAACCATCCGTGCCGCAGTCGGTGGCAGGGGCTTTCGTGTAGACCGGAGGCGCCTTGGTGTAGATCGGCGCGGTCGGCTCACATGGCACCGGATAGAGCTCACC
>JGI24705J35276_12238721_pt1 | contig 44751 bp, 45 predicted proteins | sample TergutNt197P4_FD_35276 | JGI IMG/M metagenome (IMG submission 35276) | reverse complement strand
GGACTGCCAAATAAAACCAGTTACAACAGCACAATATGCAAATCAGTCATCATCCATAGGTAGTTCTGAAAGTGGGATTGACCTGTTTGCGTCTGGAGCCTTTCCTCAAAATCTTGGCTTAGACTTTGAGACTTCATATTAGACACTAAAGAATAGATACATTTATTCCTAATAAGTTTTGAGCACTCACAGAAGTGCAAACAACAATTAATGATTGTTATTTCAGATACAACAGTAACTGTAAAAAACATGTATAAACACAATCAAAAAGTCAGGTTTATGAAATCAATGGGTTTTGCTTTTTGGATTTATATTCTTTGAACGTAAACAAAAAGGGCGCGTTGTTCGGTAGTCCGATAATTGCCTGTCCTATGTTCAGCCGTGAGATGTCCCAATCTTCTACAACATACGCCTCACGAATTTTCTCTTCAATACCCCTGTTTGGTATGGATGACATAAAAGTTTCCAATTTTCTGTTCTTTCCGTGCAAGCTCTGAATATATTCGCGTGACTTCTTGTCGTTTACTCTAAAACAAATAGAAGTTGAAAAGCTCGACAGTAAGTTCCTTGCGCGTTCACTTCCGTTTTTACTGCCGCTGTACACCTCATAAACCTGCTCAATGTTCTGCACACCAATCAAAAACTTTACGCCAAGACTGCGCCCAAAATTAACGGCGTTGTCAATATGTTGCAGATGTGGTAACAGCTTGAACTCATCGGCAATAAAATACACATTTCCCTCGTTTTTTGTGCGGCATAACGCCTCTTTTATAGCAAGATCAAACAAAAGGCTATAAATGGGGGTAAGCGTCTTCCCTGTGCCTATATCGTACTCGATAAAGATTATTCGCCCTTTCTTTTCTCGAACAAGTTTTCTTATCGATAAGGTACCTTTTTGCTTGAAGTTACCGACAAAAATTTCTCTTATCAATTCTTGTAATTCGGCTAATACGCCCAAGGCTATATTTGAAGTGCCGTCCTCGACGTAATTTTTCATTGCCTTTAGGTCGCCGTGTAGATTAATCATTTTCAATATAATTTCAACATTCGCCGATTCCAAAAATTGCCGAAGGTCGGAGTTATAGAAACGTTCACTATCTTTATCGCGGCAACAATGGAACAATACTGCGCTGAACAAGTCTTTTGCTGCAAGCGAAAAAAATGGCTGTTGTGATTTAACTCTTTTTTCATTGAACAGTGTTTTGGAAACTTCAATAATATTTTCTTCCATGTGGTTGTCGCGTTCAATTTCATTAAAAATGTTCCAATAGTCCTTTTTTCCATCAATCCCGACACTTTTATCGTCGTTGCTAATAACAATGTCAAGTCCATGACGGTAGAATTCTTTGTAATAATCGCCTTTCGCGTCAAAAATAACCATAACGTCATTTTCTGATAAATTAGCTTGAAATTGCTCTATAACCTGATAAATCGCGTTTGTTTTGCCTGTGCCGATTCCGCCTATAAATAGCAGGTGTTTACTTAGCAAATTTTCATCAAAAATTACTTTTTGCCCATTAATATCCTTGAAAACACATATAGCCTGTTCATCATTTTCGCCATTATAACAACGACCTAAACGGTATTGTGTGTTAGCGTCACCTTGCTCTGCCAACATTGTGAGCGAATTTGTGTAGTCAAAAGAAATTTGCTTAACATCACGTTGCCGGTCTACACCCTGTTCTTGAGCCATGCTTTTATTAACATAATCTACAAGAATAGATATAACTTCGTCACGCAGATCTTCATAGTCGCCTTCTACAACACAATTTTCTGCTACATCGAGAAAAATAGGTAAACTGTATTTACCCTGTAACAGTTCGATGATACCTGAATTTTTTTCATAGAAGTCTTGTTTTATATATTTAACAAATTCATGCTTGTAATTACCAACATCATTCTCGCTAAGCATTAGTTTCAGGGATATTTTGTTGTTGATGATTTTAACTTTTGTTTGACTATGCAGATACCAATAAAAACTATTCTTTTCAGGATAAGGGAACATCTTTACCCTTTTTATATCCACTCGGTCTTCACTTATATCAAGTTCATCACCCAAGCGTAAAAGTGTCGCCAAAAAACGAAGCCTAATTCTGCCATCAATCTTAGAAAACTCGTCACACTCATCAATGTTTTTCTTTGAATGATACTCACAAATTATTCGTAAATCTGACCGTAAACTTCTCTTTAAATCCCTTAAAGCATCTCTTAGAGGTACATTTGTAACCCTATCGGGCGACTTTGAGACATCAAGCAACCAAGCGGATGTAATAATATGGTGATACTTACGTATTTCTTCTTTATTATCATCATCAAGTTTATCGCCGAATTTGCTCTCAAATAAAGCACCCATAGTTGTTGCTTTTTCTTTAACTTCTTTATGTGAACTCAAGTTACATTGCATACCAATGTCATGAAGTAGAGCGGCTAACAATAACAAAAATATCTCATCATCACTAAGAATATCGCTCTTTACATTTACATCTAATCTTAGCATTTTTTCAATATTTTCAATAACCCTTAACGAGTGCATAAGCCCGTGATCTGTATAATATGGAATTATTCTATCCCCATCCCAAAGAGTGTTAAGGAAAGATTCACAACTATTTAGAATAGCCTGTCTATCCGTATCAAGTCTCTCCTTGTATAAGGCGCACTCTTTGATGCTCTTAATCATTTCATCAGCCTTTTAACCGCTAAAGTTAGGCTGTTCAACTATAAAATCCTTTTTTGTTGATTATGGTGTATATTATGCACCTATTTTTACATATTTTATTATACTTTATCATTAAAAAATTGGCTTGGAGGAGACGGATATACCTTATACAAATAATCTGGAGCGTTTAATGGTTGAGGTTTCCAAGAGTTGTTAAGGGGGTATTGGAGGCATTGATCCCAAGGGATTGAAGAATATGCTTACGGTGATGCTTGTGTGTTATATGGATTCGGAGCGTTATGAGCAGTTCAAATTTCTGAAAGTGAGATTCTTCTAACTGGAACAAATTTCTTTCCTTAAAATCGGAAGCATCCATAAATCTATATGCAAATATTTTTTTTATGCAGTCTGAAATTATGCCAATCTTTATGAATGCTGAGGGGAGGCAAAGCAAAGGCAGTGCAAACGGGAAGTAAGCGGACTTACAGATGATTTGGGAAACAAAAAATACATAATTTTAATGTATATATGATGGGGGCGAGTAAGTGTGCTTACTTTTTTTGTATTTTAATTGGGCTTATTTTGTGCCTTTTTAATTAGATGATGCGTGTTTTGGGTTTTGTTTTCTGTTTGGTTGTGTTTTCCCATTAGATTATGGTTAATGGGGTTGTTTTTAACGGTTTTTTTACCCTAAATTTTGTAAAACTGTGTATTGTAGGGGTGTAAAAGTGGTTTTGTTTGTTGTTTGGTTGGTTTTTTACGCGTTTTTTGGTTAATGGGGTTGTTTTTGGTGGTTTACCATGTTTTTTGGGTTTTTCCCGTTTTATCGTGTATTTTGTATGTTTTTTGACTTTTTATAGGCATAAATGTTGGTGCGTTTGTTGTTTGGGGGTGTGTTCCCACGGTATTTTGGTTAATGGGGTTGTTTTTGGTGGGTTCCAAACTTTTTCCAGAATTTCCTCTTTTTTCATTTGCTCATTTCAAGCTTCTTTAACCATATGGCTCGTAAATAAGTCTTGTTTATTGCTTATTTGGGTTTATTCGCAGATATTTTATCAAAATAAACTGTTTTTGAGCGTTCCCATTTTACATTCACACACAACAAACATTAAGCAAAACCTCCACAAAGCCTGCCTGCCAATAAACCTCACACCCCAACAACCAGCGCAACCACTCGCCGCTTTTTTTCGCCCCCACATAAACAAACCCGCCAAAAACAAACTATAGCCTTCAAACAAATCCTGCGCATTCACAGAAAAACCACACCAACAGGGTAGATAATGAGCCCTGATTTTTGTCAAAACAAGACACTGGCTGTCTCGTTTTAGCCTAAAACTAGGGCTTTACGGTAAACTAGGGACTGTGTGCAATGGGCATGTGCGACGTGGTTTGGTTAAAACGTGCTCCTTTGGGGCATTATTGCCCTAAACTATGTCACAAATCACCTAACGACATCTTGCGGTTAGGTGTAAGTTACGGTTAGATGAACTACTGTTTATGCGTTCAATATTTGGAAGGAGCCAGGGTTGGTTCAAAACGACACAGTGACTGTGTCGTTTAGCCCAAACCTTGGCTACCGCTTTAAAAAGCTAGACAAACCTATCCTTTGGTAAAAACAATGACTGCAGAATATGTAAAAGTAGATAGAGTGATGTTAGAAGAAATTCTAAGAGAAATAAGCGAGATAAAAAAACTCGCTAAAGAACAACTTACCTTTTGCGCTAATACGGAGAAGCCGGTGAAGGGGAGGCGGGTAGAAGAGTTGAAATAACACCTTCCAATTTTTCTAGGCGTTTTTGTAGTTCCAAATTTTTCTCTTGTAGTTTTGTTTCTTTTTGGTTTTGGGTGTCTTCAAATCTTAGGGCAGTCTCTTTGTCTAGTATCATGCCGCAGATTGTGCATCTTGTGTCTCCAAAAGGATTTTTACTACTACATCGGGGGCACTCAACCAGTTTAGCTAATCCTTCAGCCTTTGAAGGTATCTTTAGTCCATGTAGTTCTAGCATTGCGTCCTCTAAGTCCCTTGCGGAAAAATGCACATAACGTCTTGTCATTTTGCTTCCATATGTCCAGCCTGCAAACTGTTCAAGTCTGCTCTCGGTAAACACTTTAGCCATAGCAGTCAAAGATGTATGACGGTATAGATATGGCCAGACGTTTCGTTTTACTCCTGCCTTTTGGGCTAGGTTTTTTATTATTTTGCAGAAGTGAGTATAGCTTAAGCGTTCGCCTGTGTGGTTGACTGCTAAGGAGCACCAGAGCGGCGCTTGGGGGTCATCTCTATAGGGATGTTCTTCTAACCATTGGAGTAGGGGTTTGCTTGAGGTGACTATGGGCATGCGTTTTATGCCTGTTTTACCGTTGGCGGCGATTAAGCAGTATTGGTCTTTGAAAAGTACACTGCCAACACTCATAGTTAGTAACTCGCTTGGGCGTAGGGCGGCTTCAAAGAGTACATATATGATGGCTCGGTCGCGTTTGTTTGTGACTGCTTTTAGGATGGCAGTTATTTCTTCTTGGGTAAGCAAGTTTTCTGGTGTGACTTTGGGGTTTTTTTCTTTTACTGTTAAGCTTATCCAGCTTACTTCGGGTGGTATTGGGGTGCTTTTGGCGCAACTGCCTTGTTTGGCGTATTGAACTACTTTGCGTAAGAGGAGTTTGTTGTCTGCTTTGGTGGATTCTTTGTTGGGTCTACTGTTTATTTGGGCGGCTATGTGTTCTATGTCGGTTTTTGTCATGGCTTTAATGTCTGCGCCATCTATTATGCGCAGTAATACGGGCAGGTGCGGCACATTTGGACACGCGACCAAGTGACAGCCCCAAAGCGTTTAGGTGATCTAAAAACTGTAGTCCTAGTTGTCCGTTTGGGAGTTGTTGTATGTTGTGTCGGTTTCGTTTTATGCGCTGGGCGTAGTCGTGTATTGGTTTGTTTGTTGACATGTCCCTTATGTGTTCGGGGATTTTTAAAGGCGGAGATTTTGGTTTTGTTTTTTGGGTTTTTTGAGCCGAAATTTGAGGAAGAGAACCAGACACATCTTGTTGGTGCAGGGGGTGGGATTCGAACCTCACCGTTTATGGCGATATTGCCATAAACACTCGCTCCTTTTCGCTAATTTTCTCTGTCAAAATTCTTTAGCCCCTGTGTTACAGCCGTTTTTGTTGCTTTAGCTATTAATTCACCCATTTTTGTGTGACCTCCAGTATAATGTATCGTGTTTTGTTGGTTAGTACCTGAAACGATAATCATGGTGTCTGTTCCAGTTCCTGTGGCTTGAATTTGTGGTGAGGCTGTGCTCATATAGTTAAGGTCTTGAAGTGTGGCCGTTTTTGCTTCAGTGGCAGTCATTATTGACCTAGCCATTGCTCCTGTAGTTAAAACTGCATTTGTGAGAAGCAGTATGTTTATGGTGCCTGTTGATAACTCAAAACCTGCCTTAGTTTCTACCCAATCGCCAGAGTCTACACCCATGCGTAAAGCGTTGTCTTTAGCTCCACAGGTTGCTATGCAGTAAACCTTTAGGTCTTTGTAGGTTTTTTGGCATACTGCAATTTTATCCATATCTACTCCAGTGCTCATAAATGTAATTTGGCTTGGCTTGATTCCTAAAGTTAGAGGTAATTGTTTTTCATACCTTTTGTAATCTTTTATAGTCATCACGAGTTTTTCAATTTCTGGCGGAATATAACTATTGCCTACGTAGTTGACTTTTCTGTATCCGTCTACAGTTGAGAGCACTCTTCTTTTTTCTGAAAAAGCAACAAGCAAAGTGTTAGTTTCAATGTCTTCATACGTGTGATATGCAATTTTTGTTTCCAAATCGTTTAATTCAAGCGGTATTTTTCTTTCTCTAAACACTGTCAACCTGCTTTTCATCTACTTACCTACATACCTTGAACTATAAAAAAACATTTATCAACCGCCCTATTGAAGTGTTGCCTAAAAGCCTGCTGAATTGGCTCCGTTTTTATTGAAAAAAGTTGTATTTATGGGTTCAACTCAAGTTGAATATTTTCTGACGAGATATTACTTCGACAAAGCTTTAAATCATACAAGGCTACAGAAAATCTTAAAAGGCAACCACCAAAAACGTTTACTGCTACATAAATTCAACCTTATTTAACTTGGTTAATAAGTGTGATCCAATAAAGGCAGCCAGCTAGTAAAAAGCAAAAGTAGAGCAGGAGAAAAAACAATTGGAAAAAACCAAAATCGCAATATCCCTCACCCTAATTACAATCATTATCATATCCGCGATTTTTATCTATTCACATCAAAATTTTCAGCAATCACAAGAGGGCATAACTATAACAGATAGCCAAGGCTATCAAACAACATTAAAAACTATTCCTACACGTATAATTTCCATTGCGCCAAGTGTTACTCCTATTCTCTTTGAGATTGGTGTAGGTGATAAGGTAGTTGGTTTAACAGATTATGATAATTCACCTTATGACTTCTCGGCATGGTTTGCCGCTGGTAACATGACTAGCGTTGGTGGATTTTCAACACCAAATTTGGAAGTTGTTCTTTTACTACAACCTGATATCATATTTACAACAGACATTAATGACGCAATGATTCCAAACATGAGAAACCTCGGATTAAACGTTATAGTTGTAGGCCCAAAAAGCATTAATGACATCTACCAAACCATAAAACTAATCGGGAAAGCAACAGGTGCAGAAGATAATGCTAACACATTAGTAAACAAGTTAACTAACCAAATTAACCATGTAACAGCTACAATAAACGCTGCTAATATCGCAGTGAAACCAACTGTGTACTGTGAAATTTGGAGTTCTAATGCAGGTTTAATGACCGTCGGTTCCAGTACATGGCTAAATGACGTCATTAACACGGCAGGCGGAATCAATCTATTTAGTAACGTAACCGAGGAATACCCGACAACCAGCTCGGAGGTTATCATAACAGATAACCCTGACATTATACTGCTGCCAACAGACATGGGCGGAGCACCATCTTATGGGAGTGTTGACAAAGTTAAAGCCAGACCTGGTTGGAACACAATTAACGCAGTTACAAACGACCGCATCTATATCCTTGATTCAGACTTGTTTAATCAACCTGGGATAAGAGTTGCAGACCAAGTTCAAGTTATCGCAACCTGTCTATACCCCGACCTTTTCCCATCAAAATCCTAACCTTTCATGTGATAAACATTGAGCGACACAACCAACAACCTGAACCAGACAGAAAGCACCTATAGCAAACGTGCAAAACGCTGGAAAATAGTCATAGTTGGACTCATAGCCGCTCTTGTTATCACAGTAATTGTTTCTCTAAACATCGGTTACGCATTCATATCCTATTCAGATATTTTAACGTATTTTGGTACCCGAATACCTGGGGTAAACAACTTTATTGACACAGCCTCTTTCTCACGTGAGCAACTAGCTAATCAAACGATAATTCTTGATGTCCGCTTACCTCGCATACTCTCTGCCTTAATTATTGGTGCAGCCCTCTCAGCCTCGGGCACACTCTTTCAAGGGGTCTTTAAGAACCCCATGGCTGATCCCTATGTTTTAGGTGTATCCGCTGGAGCCTCAGTAGGTGCTGGCGTCGCTATACTCTGGGGCGCTGGAATAAGCTTCTTAGGCTTTCCCATAGTACCTATAGCAGCCTTCTTATCTGCTCTTGTAACAATCTTTTTTGTATACAATATTTCAAGACTAGGTACCAGAGTTCCAGAAATGTCACTGCTACTTACAGGTATAGCCGTAAGCATTTTTCTGGCAGCAATATTTCAAGCTATGCAATTTATGACAACAGACCACAAACTTAACCTGCTAGTTAACTGGCAAATCGGCAGCATAACAAATGTCGGTTGGACTAACTGGTGGTCAGTGCTGCCGTTTATACTAGTAAGTATCATACTAACTTACATTTATGCTCGCGATTTAAACATGATTTCTCTTGGTGAAGACACAGCACAACACTTAGGCGTAAACACTGAACGAACAAAAAAAATCTTGTTAGTACTTGGCTCTATCATGACAGCTGCAGCAGTCTCTATCAGCGGTCTGATCGGTTTTGTAGGACTAATGATTCCACATATAACAAGACTCCTCGTCGGTCCAGACCACCGATTACTCATACCTGCATCCGCTATTGTAGGCTCTATCTACCTAATTTTATGCGATAATCTTGCAAGGTCAATCGGTGGCCCAACAGAAATACCTGTAGGAATAATAACCGCCCTCGCCGGCGGGCCATTTCTAGTATTCCTTCTCCGCAGAAGTAAACAAAAATACAGGATGTAGAAGGAAAATGGTCACATTAAACATAAACGGTATAGAATGCCGCTATGGCTCTACAAAAATCCTATCTAACATCAATCTAGAAGTCAAACCCGGATGCTTCATAGGCATATTAGGCCCAAACGGCTCTGGAAAAACAACCCTTCTAAAAAGCATAAGCAGAGTACTAAAACCACATGCTGGCTCCATCTTAATTGATAAAGAAGACATCTATACACTAAAACCTAAACAAGTAGCCCAAAAAATGGCCGTAGTACCACAATACAACAACGTCGGCTTTAACTTCTCAGCAATGGATGTCGTCTTAATGGGACGCAACCCCCATTTGGGCGACTTTCAAATGGAAAACACCAAAGACATAGACATAGCCAAAAAAGCAATGGAACTAACCAACACATGGAACCTTGCAAACAGGCCAATCAATGAGCTAAGCGGCGGCGAGGCACAACGAGTAATCATTGCACGCGCTATAGCACAAGAACCAAAAATCCTCCTCCTCGACGAACCAATGAGCCACCTTGACATAATCAACCAAATAGAACTCATGGATCTAGTCAAAAACCTCTGCACCAAAAACAACTTAGCCGTACTCGCCGTCATACACGACCTAAATATGGCCAGCCGATACTGTGACACAATTCTACTACTCAAAGCCGGTACAATATTTGCACTCGGTCCAGTCGAAAAAGTCATGACCACAGAAAACATCCAAAACGTCTTCGGCGTTGACTCAATAGTCCACAAAAACATAGTAACAAACTCACCCTACATCATCCCACTCTCACCCAAAAAACCATCTGAAGAAAAAAACTGCTCCATACATATAATCTGCGGCGCAGGAACCGGAACACCCATACTTAAAACATTCCGCGACGAAGGCTACAACATTTCAGCTGGAGTTTTAAACACCGCAGACTCTGACTTTGAAACCTGCACCCTACTAAAAATACTCTCTGTATCCGACCCACCATTCTCAGCAATAACCAACAAAGCACATGAAGCTAACCTTGCAATGATCAAAAACGCAAACATAGTTATCCTAACAGCTGTCCCTTTTGGCTTAGGTAATATCAAAAACTTGGAAGCCGCAATAGACGCAACCAAACGTGGCATCCCCACATACGTCATAGACGAAAACCCTCTAGAAGAACGAGATTTCACACACGGAAAAGCAACCAGTCTAATGCAACAACTCAAAGAACACGGTGCCATACTTGTTAAAAACCAAACAGAACTCTTATCAATACTCAAAAAATAACCATTTGACAACCAATTTACTCTAAAGGGACAACAAAAATTTTGACTGAAAACTTAAATATTCATCTCACTCCTACATAGTTTTCAAGACATGTGTTGCCTATTTTTCCTTAGCAAATCAATAACTTCAACATCACTGGTCTGGGTAAAATCATCATAAAACTCTCCTATAGCATAGAAAACCTCAGGCATATACAAACAGAACACGCGATCCGCCTGTTGCTTTAACTCTTCAATAGTTGTTGTTGGTCCAACTGGAATAGCCGCAATCACTGATTTTGCACCCCTATTTTTAACCGAAACCAACGCTGCCTTCATAGTAGACCCTGTAGCTATTCCATCATCAACAACAATTACATCTCTGCCTTCTAGATCTGGGTATGGTTCATTTTGACGGTATACCTGCATCCGACGTTGAATTTCCTGTTTCTGTTTTTCACTTTCATGATAAATGTAATCCTTGGACACGTTCAGGTAGGATATCAAGTTTTCATCCAAAATGGCTGTTCCATCCTCAGTCATGGCTCCTATGGCCAACTCTGGATTTTCTGGTGATCCAATTTTTCTTGGAATAATAATATCCAAAGGCAATTCTAATGTTTCAGCAACCTCAAAGCCAATTACCACTCCACCACGTGGAATAGCTAAAATCAAGCCATCCACAAAAGACTGTGTTTTTAGGGCATCAGCTAATTGTCGTCCTGCGTCAATTCGATTCAAAAAAATTGGCATTTTTTCTCCTCAAAAACCTACAATAGTAATATTGGTTTAGAGCATTAAAAATATTATTCTAATAACCCGTTCGAGATGTTCAAAAACTATTTTTTAATAAGTGCTTCAGAACACTGTGGGCTATACTCCAGAGTGGAACAAGAAAAAATAAAGTAAAACCCTTTAGTAGTTACAAAAACCTTATGGCAACAACAGCTAAAATATAATTAGCTCAAAAAACAACGTTTGGCGTTATCAACACACGCATTTTAATAAACTTGGACGGCTTAAATGAAAAAATGGTTGATACAAGCCTTTGGAGCTTGTGTTTTTATAGTAATTGTTCATCCCAATACATGTTAGTGGTAGTTTTTTCAGTCTTGAATTAAGAAACGCTTAACTGTTGCAACTTATACTGTTTGAAGGGGACGAAATCATGCCAGCCTTTGGACTATTCCGCAAACAAAAAAAGCAAAATCCACCAGAGCAAACAGCTGAAAATATTCAGGAATCCAAACAGGAACAAACAGAAGAAGTAGCCCAAGATGCTTTAGTTGAAGAAAACGCGCCTGAAGAGCCTAAACTTGTACTATCAGAAAACCAACCTACGGTTGAGCCTGTATCGTTTGAGCCAGCAGTTGTTGTTGAGTCATCTGAACCTGACATTCCAGTTCCGGCAGTTGTATGCAAAACATATCTTAAGGCTATGCCACTTCGTGATCCATCGGATATAGAGGACATAAAAATTGAAGTCCAAAACGGTAACATTTTGATTTTGCGTATTACCCCTCTTGCAAGCAAAAGCATTGAATCCGTAAAAAGCGCGGTAAATGAGCTTTATGCTTTCACTGAGTCTATAGGTGGAGATATTGCCCGTTTGGGTGAAGAGCGCGTTGTTATTTGCCCAAAAAATATTAGAATTTGGCGTGAAAAAGCGCCAGTAGAAAATGAGTCGCTGCCTACTACAGCAGCCTAAATGTTTCCAGTACACCTGGAACTATAGCGTTAATGTTTGCTTTGTTTGCAAGGAAGTTTGCAAAACTCATTGTCTTCTGTTTTTCGCCATGAACGATAAAGATGCGCTCTGGTTTTGGCTTTAGATGCGTTAAGTAGTTTACTAGTTGTCGTCTGTCTGAGTGACCTGAAAAACCGTTGATTGTTTCTGTCTGCATCTTTACTTGTAGTGCAGCCATTCTGCCTTCGTTATCCATCATTGTAACTTCATTAACACCTTTTTGAACACGTCTGCCCATGGTTCCTTCAATTTGGTAGCTCACAAAGATGATTGTGTTACGTTCATCGTTTGCCCAGTTTTTGAAGTACTCAATTACTGGTCCACCTTCTAGCATACCTGATGTTGCAAGGACAATGCATGGTTCTCCTTCAATGATGCTTTGACGCACACTTGGGTGCTCCACTATTGTGAAGTAGTCAGATTGGAATGGGTTAACCTCTTGGTGCAGAATACTGTGGCGTACTTCTCTACCTAGATATTCAGGGTAAGCGGTGTGGATGGCTGTTGCTTCGCTAATCATGCCTTCAATGAAAACAGGTGCCTCTTTCATCATGCCTCTTTTCATATAACCGTCAATGATTAGCATGAGTTCTTGTGCTCTGCCCACGGCGGGAACTGGGATTAGGACTTTGCCTTTGCGTTCAAGTGTCTGGTTGATTATTTTTGTTAAATGTTCTTCTGCTTCCACTCGTGAGGGCATGAAATCTTCAGCGCCACCGTAAGTAGATTCAGTGATGACTGTTTCTATACGTGGAAACTCTGTTGTTGCAGCTTCTAAAAGCATAGTTCTACCGAATTTATAATCGCCCGTATAAACAATGTTGTGTAAGCCTTCGCCAATGTGTAAGTGAAGCATTGAAGCGCCTAAGATGTGACCTGAATTGTGTAATGTTAAGCGGATGTCTGGTGCAATGTCTGTGACAACACCAAAACGCAATGGAATAGTGTGAAGGACACATTCACGTACATCTTTTTGATCATAGAAGGGTGTAACACCCTGTTTGCTGGCAACATCCAAATAGTCCATCTGCAGCATAGTCATCAAATTCGAGGTTGGTGCTGAACAGTATAATGGTCCATCATAACCATACTTGTAAAGAAATGGCACAAGACCACAGTGATCAAGATGTGCATGGCTAATAACTACTGCATCGAGGTTGTCGATTTGAAATTCTGGTGAATCAAACCTTGGAAAAGACTCAAAAGGCCTATTAGAGCCTGGATTAATGCCGCAATCCAAAAGAACACTACTTTCACGAGTTTTAACCAAAAACGCTGAACGTCCGACTTCTTGCGCACCACCTAAGACAGTTATGCGGATATCACCCACATCATAGGTTTTTGGTCGGAAAATGCGTTCACCAACAGTACGCAGAATTCTCTCTCGCTCTTTACTTTCTGAATGCAAATAGTGACGCATGTGTGTGACAATTTTTGATTTGATAGGCGGACTCCGTAAAACGTGTGGACGCCATTTTGTTTTCTTTATAATTTCTTGTAATACTGCACCGTTTCTACCTATGACTAAGCCTGGTTTTTTGGTTTCAATAATTATTTCACCTAGGCTTGGGTCAAAATTAATATCGGTGATTTCTGCTTCTGGCGCTATTAATTCTCGTGTGATTTTTTCTGCTTCTGCTTCAGGTAATCGCACTGAAGGATCTGGCCTGACAACAATTCTTTTGCGAATAACACCAACTATTTCAGCAATCACACTACTTTGATCAACCAGCATTTCTGGTTTTTTTGTATAAACTGAGAGCATTGGCCCCTCATATTCAATTCGAGTAACTTCTGCTTCTCTTGGAACATGCTGTAAAATATAATGAGTTATCTCTATCTTATCTTTGTCTTTGTCTTGTGTTCTCGCCAACTTTTTAACTTCCCATGTTTGAAAGAAGCTCACGCTTCTCTTGTTCTGTAAGCTCCTTGTAGCCGTTAGCATCAATTATGGTAATGTTGTAACTGTTGCCGCTTGCAACATCACGTTTCATGGCAGCATTAACTGCTTTTGCAATTGTAGGTAACATTTCTTTGATCGTTAACCCTTCACGATACTTATCTTCCAGTATGCCGTAAGCCACCGGCGAACCTGAACCTGTTGAAACAGATTTTTCTTCCATTAAACTGCCGTAAGGGTCTAAATTGAAAACGTGAGGTCCAGTTTCATCAATGCCACCAACTAGAACTTGAGTTGACAGAGGAATATATCGGTTGTTAAACAAAATGTTTGCAACTAGACGGGCTGCAGAAACAACTGGCATTGGACGATTCATGTTTATTTTATAGAGTTTTGCATTTGCTGTTAATATATCAACTACCTTTTGTGCATCGGCAACTGTTCCTGCAATAGTCATCCCTAAATGATCATCAACTTTGTAAACTTTTTTTCCGAATTTATGGGCGATATAATACCCCATGGTAACTCTGGTGTCTGATGCGAGAATTACTCCATCTGTGCAAACGACACCTATTGTTGTTGTTCCTTTAAGGACTAACTCGTTAGCAACATTATTTTGTGATGACATGTATTTTACCTTCTCCCTAAAATTGATTTATGGTATATATTATCACGTAGGAAGTAGCATCATGATATCTTTCTGACAGCCTAATTAAATATTATGGTAACCCGTAATTAGACTTTAATATGCTTGCCCTTACCAACATATTTAACTAATTGAGAGAGTTTATAAGCAAAATGCAATATTATCGCAGTATTATTGAAATAATGTTCATAAACTGTACATGGAGCTAAATACATACGTCTGATTATGTTTTTAAATCAAAAAAGTTTAAACACCAAAAACCCGATTTTATACTGCCTCAAAACATAATGTGAACAGTCTTGACATTACCTTATCATTACATGCAACTTCCACGTGAAGTAATTGTTGGAAATGGTGTCTTAAACAGAGTTATCGAAGTTACACGACGATTAAACCTCAAAGATGCCGCTTTAATTATTTCTGGCACAAAAAGCTATGAGGTAGCAGGTAAACAAGTCTATAATTTCCTTGAACAGGCAGGAATGAGCCCATATGCGTTGCTTGTTGAAACAATAACCATGAAAGACATAGCCTTAATCGAGGAACAGGTCATAAACATTAAACCCCAGGTCCTTTTTGGTGTTGGTGGTGGAACAATAATTGATGCCACTAAAGCTAGTAGTAACAGACAAAACATTCCATTTATCAGCATTCCCACAACAGTTTCTCATGATGGACTCGCTAGTCCTTTAGCCTCCATTAAGGGCGCAGATAAACCCTACTCAATAATGGCTCAGGCACCTCTTGCAATAATTGCTGATACAGACATAATTTCATTAGCCCCATGGCGTTCAGTTATAAGCGGTTGTGGCGACGTAATTGCAAAGTTTACTGCTGTAAAAGACTGGGAACTTGCTAACATAGAAAAAAACGAGTATTATGGTGAATATGCTTCAAGTTTAGCTTTGATGAGTGCAAAGTTGATTGCTGAAAATGCTTCTTTAATTCAACCTGGAAACGTTGGTGGCTTGCGTGTTCTACTTGAAGCATTGATTAGTTGTGGTGTAGCTATGAGTATTGCTGGAAGCAGTAGACCTTGTAGTGGTTCTGAGCACTTGTTTAGTCATGCTTTAGATGTGGTTAGTTCCAGTCATGCCATGCATGGAGAACAGGTGGGTATTGGTTCAATTTTGACTGCTTTTCTTCACGGAACAGACTGGCAGCGGATCAGAGATGCACTTAAACAGATTGGGGCTCCTACAACTGCTAAAGAGTTAGGCGTAAAAGATGAAGATGTGGTCAAAGCTTTAGAATTAGCTTCAACTATACGTCCTGAACGTTACACTATTCTGCATAAACTATTGCCTAACTATGAGGCATGCCAAACAGTTGCTAAAGCAACAAAAGTTATTGATTAAACCTTTTTTTGAAATGGTTCAATAAGTGCAAATTGATTGCCTTCTGGATCTGTGGCAGCTGCCACCCATCCAACATCGGGTACTTCTTGTTTAGGAGAAATTACTTTTCCGCCGAGGTTCTCAATTTTTGCTAAAAAATCAGTGATTGATTCCACAGAGTAATAGTTGATGGGTTTAATGTCTGGTTGAGGTTTTTTGTACATGCCACCGTTTACACCTGGGTGTTGTAGCATACCTTTTTCATCAGTGGGCACGGTTTGAATTATCCAGTAATCATTTGGTCCAGGGTACTCTATGATTTTCCATCCAAAAACCTGTTCATAAAACTGCCTTAGCTTTTCAACATCCACTGCTGGAATCTCAAAATGAACAATTGTATGATCCATTTTGCTCTCTTCATCTCAACTTGTTTGGGTTCTTATTGATTTACAGAAAAATTTAGTAATAATTCTAGAGTGGATTGGCTGATTTAATCTTTTCTTTCACTACAAACCGCTAAAAGGAAGCCTAAAAGAGTTGAAAGTTACTGATATGGATTAAAAAAGAAAAATGTTAAAACGCTTATCTAGCGTTTAGGCTTTTGTTTCTTCTGCTGGAGCTGCTTCTGGTGTTGGTTCGGTTGGACTTTCTGGTGCAGGTTCAGGTTCTGGTGTTTGAGTTGGGGTATATGTGACTGTTGGTTTTGGCTCTGCTTTGAAGGTTTCAATGAATTGTGTCTGTGCGAGATCTGGTAAGTATTTTTGGATATCCATTGCGATACCGCGTTTTGCGATTTGTATACCTTCAACATAGAAGGTGTCTTCTGGCATGTCAATTGTTAGGTCATTGTTTTGAATTGTGATTTTGAATTTTTCTTGCTCAACTACTGGAACACGTCTGTGTACAAGTGCAAGAATTTTTTCTTCATTACTGTCAAGTTTCTTTTGGGTTACAACTTCGTAAATAAGTGTTCTTCCCGCTAAGGGTGGGTTGAAGTCAAGTAAGACTCTTCCTGCACCTATGGAGCGAACGACCGCCATTTTACCTTGGTATTCAATGCGTGCTCCAATGATTGGGTTTATTTCCTTTGCTAATAATTGACGTAAAGGTACACGTTTAATTTTTTCTGGATCTCTTTGACCGAATCCTTTGTCTGCTGAAATTTCCACTATTGCTTCTTTTTCAGATTCCATGTCTAAGAGCGCATCGTCTAAAGATTTTAGAACCCAGCCTTCGCCTATAACAACAAGTTTAGGCTCGTATGTTTCTCCTTCTTTATGAAGGCGTTCTTTTTTTGATACTTCTTCATATGTTGTGTCAAAAACTTCATTTGTTTCCTTGACTTTTCCAGTATAATTAATTAGTATGAAGTCTCCCTTTTGAAAGGTCATTCTTGAATCATCCTTTAGATATACGGGCAAGTAAGTTTCAAACGCTAATAAAAACTTATCGAGCCCAAATGCAATAGCTTATACAAATAGCGCACTTCTGAACAGCTAAAAACCTTCTTACTGGTTAAACTAAACCCAAAACATAACTTAGCAAGTACCCCTTAATTGTTTTGTTTTAATCTTTTTCTTTAGTGGTCCAACTTTTTGTTTTTTGGTTTTCATACCGTTAATCAAACAATTGCATAAATAATTCCATCGGTCTTATAAAACAAAACAACTTGCTCAACTTAAAATAGCTATTATCGCTATATTAAAAAAAGAACAGTGGGGCACAAAAAAGCATGATTGAAACAGAAAACCTAACCCGCAAATACGGTAACCTAACGGCAGTAGATAACGTTACATTCAAAATAGACAGAGGCGAAGTATTCGGGTTCTTAGGTCCAAACGGAGCTGGAAAAACCACAACCATCCGTATGCTTGCATGCCTCATTTCACCAACCCACGGAACAGCCACCGTTGCAGGATACAACATACAAGAAAACCCTATAAAAGTCCGCCAATCAGTAGGCATACTCACCGAAAACCCCAGCCTATACGAACGCCTAACCGCATATGAAAACATGAACTTCTTCGCACAAGCATACGGCATAGCAGACTCCACAGAACGACATAAAAGAATCCAAGAACTGCTAGAATTCTTTAATCTGTGGGACCGCAGAAACGACAAGGCAGGAACGTTTAGTAAGGGTATGAAACAGAAACTGGCAATAATCCGAGCCACTGTACATAAGCCACCTGTACTATTTTTAGATGAACCCACAGCTGGTTTAGATCCAGAATCTGCAAAAGAAATCCGTGACCTTATGGCACAGTTAAGCAACCGTGAAAAATGCACAATTCTATTAAGCACTCATCATCTTGAAGACGCAGAGAAACTTTGCAATCGCGTACTTATGATGAATAAAGGACGCTGTCTCCTCATTGGCAAGCCCGACGAGCTACGAGAAAGAATCTCTAATCCAATTATCCAAATAGATTTAACACAGATAACAAGCAAAATACTGCAAGCCCTAAAAGCTAATAACAAAGTCAAAGAGGTAAATACAAAACCTCAAGAAGCCTCCCTATTGGTCAGTGTTGAAGATATCCGTGCAGTTACACCTGAAATTGTAAAAACCATCGTTGAAGCTGACGGACAAATTCTTGGAGTAAACACTTTCCGTGCTTCACTTGAAGAAGCTTACCTTAAACTAATAAAAGGAGAAGAAAAGCAATGAACTTCCATAACGCATGGTTAGTCTTCAAAAAAGATTGGCTTGAAATAAAACGAAACTGGCAAGTTCTAATGCCCATAATTATTGTACCCATAATTATCTCTGTAGCATTTCCCTTAATCATTGGAAGCATTGGAAACATGCCAACAACTGATGTGGCTGGCAATCAAGACTTTGATGCATTAATTCCAAACTTGCCTTTGGATGTTCAAAACATGCTTGCCAACCTGTCGCCTAACCTGTCAACAGTATATATCCTGCTGGTTTACTTCTTTACACCATTCTTTCTCATAATTCCAGTGATGGCTTCAAGTGTAATTGGTTCAGATAGTTTCGCCGGTGAAAGAGAACGAAAAACAATCGAGGCCCTCTTGGCTACACCTATTAGCGATAGCGAATTATTGCTTGGCAAAATTTTAGTCAGTTTCATCCCCGCAATGGCAGTAACATTTGTAGCCTATGGTATCTACATGACAATAGTTGATATAATGACCTTTGGCATGTTTGGCGGACTGCTTCTGCTTCCAAACGTAACTTGGCTCATAATGATGTTTGGCGTAACTCCCATAATTGCACTTTGCAGCATAGGTCTAACTGTCATGGTATCATCAAAAGTTAAAGGCTTTAAAGAAGCACAACAGATTAGCGTCGTGCTGCTAGTGCCTGTAATAGGTTTAATGATTGCACAAATGCTTGGAATGCTCTTCCTTGGCCCTCTGATGTTGGTAGCGTTAATCGGTATATTCGCCGCTGTTGATGTTGCAATATACTATCTAAGCGTAAAAATATTCCAAAGAGAAGAAATACTCTCCAAACAATGAGACTACTCCGATAGCAGTTTGGCAATGTTCCAGTATTTATCGCTGACATAATGTAGAGTCTTAATCACTGGACCACTTTTTATTTCCCTAAATACCACAGCATCAAACATGCTCTCACCTAAAGCTAACGCTTTCCCATGTTTTTCGTCAACAACAACTACCAAATCCCCTTTAGAAAACTCGCCTTCAACTCGTCGAATTCCCGGAGCCATAACATTTGCCCCTTTACACACAAAGGGTATTGCACCCATGTCCACAGTTATTTTTGGAGCAGTTTCTATGAATTCTGTGAAGCATAAAAGTGGCAAAAAAACCTCTTCTGCTTTAAACATTACCGGTCTTGTATTGGCTATGTAGATTTGACCAACTTCAGATTCAACTACTTCAATATTTGCTTTATTACCAAACAAAGTGTCCAAATCCATTTTGAACCGTTTTGAGGCTTCACTTAAACTTTGTTTTGCTTCTTTAGATTTTAAGGAATATCGTCTTTGTTTTAATGACATAAATCAACCTACCATATCGTAAAGATTATTGATTGATTAATTAATTTTTTCCAAAATTTCTTTATCATCATTTTGAGTTGGCTTTTTTCTCATGAGACGCCTTGCAAGTTTACCTAAATCAACTTTAAACAAGATTACCGTTATGACTACGGTTAAAGCTATCGACATAACCACCATCATTTCTGGACTAATCCAATCTGAAAAGGTGTTGCTAACTTTGTTACCTAAAAACGCCCCCATCACACCAATAGATAGCTTTCCTAAAAAGTAGGCCGTGAAAAACTTTGTAACACTATACTTCATTAAACCAAGCGTAATAACAATTGGCTCATCTGGAATGGGCGTTGCAGCAGCGAAATAAAGTAACAAAAAAGCCCATTTTTTTATTTTTATCGCATCAGAATCAAGTTTTGCACGTCTTTTCTCATTTAAATGACTACTTATAAAAAAAGTAGTTCCATAATGGATACCTTTTGCTAGAGTCGCACCTAACGCGACAATAACGCCAATGACCAAAAATGAAGCAAAGTCAGTACTACCCAAGCCAACTGCCGCAGTTGAGGCAATAATCATATTTGAAGGGCCAGCAAATGGTATAAGATTAAACCCAAAAGACACTATGAAAACGACTACACACTCAATTATTGCTAGCAACTTCGGTTTTTCACCATTCCTCCTAAAGACAAGGTATATGCGACATTTATAAGAAGTATGCGCCAATCAAATTATTCTCACAAAACTTGAGTTACATTACCTAAATCCAGTTAAAGCCTTTACTGTACATACTTACAAATCTAACTTTGGTAAAAACGACGTTACCCAATTCTATGGGTTAAGTTAAGCATTAAAATGGGTAGTCAAGCGTTTTTATCTCACTCAGCTGTCACTTAGTTCTCTCCAATTCCCATTCAATAACATTACGATACTTTTACTACCTCTATAACTCCAAAAAACATTTAACCTGTGGACAATAAAATCACTCGTACTTTATGTACATCATCAAATGTATAGAAAAGAGTGGCTATCTTTCAAAGAGTAAATGAGATAGGTTTAAATTGTGAGAGTTAAAATATAGGAGAGATAAAGATACTTGAGGATTCCATATGAGCGAAATGACAACTGAAATCCTTGAACAGAACCTCAGCAAAATCGTACTTGTACGATTAAAAGGTGGAAAAAGCCTAAGAGGAAGACTGAAGGGTTTCGATCAACACTTAAACTTGGTTCTAGAAGAAACAGAAGACACTACTGTTGTAGAAAATCAACAAAAACTAGGCCTAATAATTGTCCGCGGAGATAACGTAGTCCTTATTTCGCCTCCACCACGGTGATTTAAATGGGAAAAGGAACGCCATCAATGGGCAAACGCGCTGGTCGTGTTGTCCACATAAAATGTAGACGCTGTGGTAGAAGAGCTTACCATGTACGTAAGAAACGTTGTGGTGCGTGTGGTTACGGTGCAACCACAACCATTCGTCACTATAATTGGCAAAGAAAGACTCTGCAACGCGCAAGAGTCGTCTAAAGCCATCCATTTCTATATTTTTAATTTTTAAAATATACTTTTAGCTGTTTTATTATATTTGGTAAGTGTTTATTCATATTTACCGTCCATCAACTTTGGAACATAATTAGAACTTGACACAAACAAGTTTCTTAAAAAAACCAGCAAATCCCATAAAATAGCAACACAAAATTGTTGCCTATTTACGCTGAGACTACTTAATTGCAGTTATCATTTTTTAAACGTAAGTGAACATAAAATAGCTTGGATGTTTAAAAAACAAATAAAATGGAACTGGCTCATTCTGAACTATAATAGCCTTTGTCAATTTTCACAAAGATTAACGGGCCCTTGCTTCTGGATACCTCGCGAGCTTTACGTAATGCGTTATTTACAATGCTAAAAATGCGCTCTTTGTCGTTAAGGTTTTGTGTATGTTTTTCTCCCAGTTCCCATTTCAGCAGATTTTCCGCTAATATTTCGGTGCCACAGATTTCCCCATTCTTGAGCAATGTGCCAACGACAACTTCGGTTAATTCTTGTTTACGATCAATCTTTTTCCAGTATGGTTCAGCATCGCTTAATGTTTTAGAAACTTTTAATTTGTTTTGATTTTGATCGCCGATTAACAGTTTGATACGTTCTTTCCATTTTTTGAGCCACATAGTAGTCCAAATTGTTAGAAATATTTCAAGTTCAGCTGGGTTTTTATGGAATTGTTTTTCAAGTTTCTCGACAAGTTCATATTTATTTGTTTCTTTCCCGATTAGGTTCCAGTGAAATTTGAGATAATTCGTGAAGTCTTGACATGCTACTTGTAAAACTTTGCGATCAGAGCCCATGACATCTAAGGTTGGGTCTATATCCTTTAATTTCTCCCCTACCATTACCTCTACAAAATTCATACTGATTCCCCTTCTAAGCCCTTCAATTCTGTTAGTTTAAAGCTTTAATTAACCTTTGGGAGCCGTCATATAACTGGGTTAGGCGAATTTACGTAATATATTAAAGCATGAAATACCAAAAAAACTAGTATATAACGTCAGGAAGTTTCGTAAGATCCGACAAAATCATATCTGGTTCTTCTTTAACAAGTTCCTCATGATAGTACAAACCTGAAAGCAAACCCACTGTTTTTACCCCTGCAGCTTTACCTGCTTTAATGTCATTTACCGAATCACCTGCCATTAAACAATCGCAGATTTCAACGTTAAAGTTTTGAATACATTTGAATATGGCTTCAGGTGACGGTTTAGGCTTTGTTGTGTCAAAAGCTGTCATTACACTTGAAAAATATTTACCTATGCCAAAATGATCTAACTCTTTAACAACTGCCTGATTTGGAACATGACGCATCGTTATTAACGCAAGTTTGGCCTTCTGCGAAAGAATTTCAATTGCTTTTGGAACGTTAGGCAAAAGCCTTGTTTTTCCCTCAGTAAACACGTGATATGATTGAAGGTAAACAGTTGTAAACTTGTTTAAATCACCACAAACCAAATCACTAAAACCTAAGCCTTGCTCCATACGCTTGGGAATTTCAAGTATAGACTTCATTTCTGGTAATTCTTGCCCTATTGCTCGAAAACCTATTTGTGCCGCTTCAAAATATGCTTGACGTGGATCAACTATTGTTCCATCCAAGTCTAAGAAGATGCATTTGGGATTGAACTTGTTTTCATGCATAAGCAGCTGTCTCTTATTCGAACGTGTCTCTATTGTTAGTTTAAAAAATGTTTCTGAAATAATAACTCCTTTTTGCCTAAACATTTATGCCTGTATCTACTTTGTTGCTGTCATGAGAATTACGCAATTCAACTCGGAGACATAAAAATGTGTGATTAATGGAATACTCCAATGGGTTATGTTAATTAGTTGCTTCACAGTAGCACTCTACAGTGAGCAAACATGGCAGGCAAAGCCGTAATAATAATGGGATCTGAGCGCGACTTGGAATTTTCTCGCGAAATCGCCAAATATCTCAAACTCCTTGGTGTAATTTACGAATTTCGTGTAGCGTCCGCACACAAAACCCCGATAGCCGTACTGGAAATTCTCAAAGAATTCGAAAATGAAAAAGTTATTTACGTTACCGTTGCAGGACGCTCCAATGCATTAAGTGCCTTCATCGACGTCAACACCGCAAAACCTGTGGTTGCCATTCCACCATACAGCGAAAAATTCGGAGGCACAGACATATACTCTTCACTACGTGTACCTAGTGGCATCGGTTCAGTCGTAACCATCGAACCTGAAGGGGCCGCAATTGCCGTAGCAAAAATTTTAGCACTCGACAATGCCGAACTGCTTTACAATGTTAGGACATATCAGGACGGCAAAAAACAAGAGTTGGAGCGAGCCAACGAATCCATCAAGAAGCTAAAATAATGCTTTTTCTCTATCAAATTTACCAAATACCTTTTTGTGCTATGTTTAGTTTGAAAACGTCTATCTTATAGGGGGCCATCCCATAAAGTGCAAACACATTTTTGTTACTCTCTAAAATGTCCTATCTTTATACAGTAGCAACTTTGTTTTATTAGTTCTTGTCATCCTCTCTTTTTTTAACAGCCAACAGGCGCTTTTTGACTGTGTTTTTGGGTTCAGTGGGATTTGGTAGATGAAAACTGGATGATGGGTTCCACAAGCGAGGCCATCATATTTTTTAATTTACCGATAAAGGCAAAACTACATGGAATATAATTATCTCCTGTTGAAGGCGCTGAGTTTTAAGCTAATCTGTGGAAAAAGTGTACACAAAAATTTTCTGTGGATAGTTGCCTAAACTTGTTTGCAGTGTAAAGTTTTGAGTATTCATTAGCAATCTGTTTACTTCACTCATCGTTAGGGCTGTGTTGTAGTAGGGGTAAGTTTCGCCGTACTCATAGAGAAGCAGGTACTTTGCGCTGTTTACCCTGCAGAGGTCAATTAGTTCATCTGTGTTAAAGCTGGCATAGTGGGTGTCCATATCAGTATTGGGATACTGCCAGATGAGCGGCTGCTGGTTTGGATTAGCGCTGTAAAGGTAGAATCTGATAATATCGCCATTGACCACATTTACAGGACACAGCACCACCACGGATTCATTACCATTCAGCTTTGTTGCCACGTAATCTGTAGTCTGCTTCACCGGTGGGTCCCAAGCATTGCTCGTTTTCACCCAATTGTATGTATCAATATAGCTATAGGCAACTCCAAAAACCGTGAGGGCAATCAAGCCGGCGGCAGCAAATTTGGCAAGGTGACTACGTTTGAGGCTGGACTGTGGATTTTTCCAAGCATTCCGTGTTTTGTCAAAAAGAAAAGTAACTAAACTACCCGCAGAAATGGCTAATACAGGAAAAATAGGCGCAATGTATCTCCACTGCACCTGTCCGATTAAAGTAAAGAAAACATAGGTAGCAAAGAACCAAGTTAGCAGAAACTTGTCTTCCGGTCGTCTTCTCCAAGCTAGCAAACCCAACCCTGTCAAGCCCAAACCGTACACGACAAAAGAGACAGGATGGACAGTACCATAAGGCCAAACCATAGCAATCAGGTAGTAGATGGGAATGGGAACATTGAGACTCTGAGGGAAACGGATATCCATCACATAAAACCATTGATTTAGCATATCGGTGGAATAGGTTTGATAGAGAAGAACCAGCCAAGGAAGTGCTATCAGTACTGCCGTCAAAATCAAAAAAGGAAATTTTAAAAGCCTCTTTTTCAAGTCGCTTTTACCAAAGAAAAAGATGCTTACCAACATTATGATTGCCACGGCCACTATGGGATATTTAGCGAGAAAACCCAAACCAAGCATAACTCCACTTAAAAGAAGATACTTATTTTCATGCTTCTGTAACCAGATAAAGAACAACATCAACGTTACTGAGTAAAAGAAAACAAGGATGCTATCTACCATTGCTAATCGCCCAAGCCAAATTAAGCCAGGCATAGTGCCTATTAGAATAGCTGAAATAAATGCAGTTGGGGCACTATAGCTGTGGCGAGTGAATTCAAAGACAGCCAACACGCTCAGCGCAGCAAATGTTACAGAGACTAACCGTGCCACAAAGACACTGGGTCCAGCGATGGCAAAGTATCCTGCGGTAATTAAGTCATTTAAGGGAGGATAAAACACTGTTGACATGTAACTGGACAGTTGACCGTGCAGAAGCAGAAAACCGCCGTTTAGATGACTGGCTTCATCCCATTGAACCGCTATCGAATCCAAGTTAAGCAACAAAAAACTCACATAAATGACTAAGAAAACCAATAGTAGCATACGCCACTTATTCAGCATGCTTCTGAGGCGTCTCCAGTGCTGCTGCATTTTTTGCTCCACTTGCCTCTCTCGTCTTACTGATTTATCTGCACGCATATTTAACTATCGTTGTCTGCTAAGATTGATTAGCTACCATATTTTTGGTAGTTTAGTGATTTCTGAAGAAATCATTTTTGAAACTAAAGCTGGATGTTTAACCGAGAACAGATTCAACTGTCATGTTTAAAACTACTTCCGAAATATCACTGGCGTACTCTGCTATACGACGTACACTTTCAATAAGCAACCTGATGTTAACAATTTCTTCAGGTTTAATACCGTGCGTTAGAAGAATAGCTTCTTTTTCGAATTTATGCGCTTGATAAAGTTTTTCAATTACACTTTCTGCTAAGTTAAAGTCATGTTTAAACAAGGCTTCTATGGAATTTTCAAACATTGTGTTAGCTAAAACGCTTAATTGGTTTATTTTTTCTAAAAGATTGGTATTTACGGGTTCTTTTAGCAATAGGGTGTTTTCAGCCATTTTTGTGGCATGATCGGCAGTGCGTTCAACTGCTTTTGCGATAAGCCGGTAGCCAATGCATTCTTTTTGGCTGTCTAAGCCGATGTCTTTTACGACTCTTGGGTTTGAAACGGCCAGTTTTAGTAGTCTTACAATGTAGAGTCCAAACCTGTTCACTTCGCGGTCTGTTTCTATTACTGCTTTGGCGCTTTGATACTCTATGCTTTTTAGTGCAGTTAAGGCTTCTTTTTGCATGGATGATGCAATAATTGACATGCGACTGAGCGCGTTATGTACAGTTAACTCTGGATAGTTAAGTAACACTTGAAGTGTTAACTCGTTTGGAGTATCGATTACGATTTCTGTTCCAACAAGATAATTTCTAGCAAAATTTTTCAAATGATTGCGTGTCTTTAAACTTAAAACTTTTTGACCTTGAGCACGAATGTGCATAACGTTGTAGCCATTTAAGTATGCCGAGATTGCTGTTCGCATGATGGCGTCAGGATCATCATTGGGGTTTGTTTTGATGTATGCTTCGTCTTTTTTTTCCTTTTTCTCAAATTTTGTTGGTGATACAGAGAGTGTGCCGTCTTCTTCTTCTCGCAGGACCATGGCACTGCCGCGTTTTAGTTCATTTCTGGTTGCCCAATCTTTTGGAAGTGATAAAATAAACGTGGACCCACCTGTAACTTGAAGTTTTCTTTGCTCTTCGTTTAGTTTTTCAACCGTTTTATTTGTCAATTCTTGATTCCACGCTACTTCTTTGTGTTTTGTTATTATATTAGCTATATCTATATATTCTATTAATTTTATGGAGATTTACTATATAACTTATTGAGCTTGTTTTAGTAAAACCATAAACAAAGGAGTTAAAACATGAACACTAAATATACTATAGTCGCAATAATTGCCATAGCCATACTTGTATGCGCAGTTGTAGCATATACTTACTCAAACGCAACAGAAACAGTTATACTAAACGGTGCAGGCGCAAGTTTTCCCTATCCATTTCTTGACAGAATGATAACTGAATATCAAAGTACCGTTAAACCTAACCTGCAAATAAACTATCAACCAAGCGGCAGTGGTGCAGGAATCACAGCACTAACAGACAAAACAGTTGACTTTGCAGCCTCTGACGCACCATTATCAGCATCTGAAGCACAAAAGGCACCAAACACACTTCACATTCCAGAAACTATCGGTGCAATAACAGTAGCTTATAACATTGGAGGAGTTTCTTCTGGACTTAAATTAACTGGTCAAGTTGTAGCAGACATTTTTGAAGGTAAAATAACCATGTGGAATGACCCTGCTATCACAAGTCTAAATCCCGGCGTTACCTTGCCAGCAGCGACAATAAACACTGTTCATCGTAGTGACAGTTCAGGAACTTCATTCATCTTCACTAGCTATCTAAGTGCGGTAAGCTCATCATGGAAGAACAACATTGGTTCAGGCAAATCAGTAGCTTGGCCTGATGCTAATGCTGTCGGTTCACAGGGCAATACTGGTGTAGCTTCAACTGTTAGCAGCACCGCAAACTCAGTCGGTTACGTTGAACTTGCATACGCCTTACAGACTGATATGACAGTTGCAGCAATTAAGAATCCCTTAGGAAATTATGTTATGCCAACACTTGGTTCTACAACCGCAGCAGCACAAGTGGTAGCTTCATCAGGTCTACCCGCAGGAAATGCAGACTGGTCAAATGTTAACTTGCTTAATGCAAACAATGCAGATGCGTACCCAATTGTCGGCTTTAGTTACATCATGGTCTACAAAGAGCTGACCGTTATTCCTGGAATGACAAAGGAACGTGCAACTGAACTGGTTCAGTTCCTCTGGTATATGATACATGACGGGCAAAAGTTAGCTAACAGTTTAGAATATGCACCACTACCGTCTAATGTTGTGGCACTTAACGCAGCGACTATTCAGTCAATAACCTTCGATGGGCAAACACTTCCAACATCGTAAGGGTGGAAGAAGTGAGACTGTCCAACACCCAACAACTTTTTTCAAAAACAAAAAAATTCAAACTAACAGGAGATAATATCTTTAAAATTCTTGCCGCAGTAGTTGCGGCTTCAGCATTAGTAATTCTACTTATAATAGGTTATACTTTAGCAGAAGGTTCAGTACCTGTTCTGCGAGAGTTTGGTCTAAGTTTCTTTTTTGGGCAACAATGGAATCCTATTGCAGGTAAAGAAGCTTTTAGTATATTGCCATATGTTTTAGGTACTCTTGCAACTTCAGGAATAGCGTTGTTAATTGGAGTACCATTAAGTCTTGGCATAGCTATTTTTCTAGTAGAAATGGCGCCCCGTTCATTACGTCTACCTATAAGTTACCTTGTAGAGTTGCTTGCAGCTGTTCCAAGTGTAATTTATGGACTTTGGGGCCTCTTTGTTTTCCGTTTTTGGATGTTAAACTACATAGAAACCCCTGTATCAACATATCTTGGATGGATTCCTTTCTTTAGTAGTTCACTTAAAGGCTTAAACATTTTTACAGCTGGGGCTATTCTGGCAATTATGATTATTCCTACAATTGCTTCAATTTCAAAAGAAGTACTAAGTGCAGTACCTAATTCTATTCGTGAAGGAGCATACAGCATTGGCGCAACAAAGTGGGAAGTAATTCAACACTGGGTTCTAAGTTATGGACGGTCAGGTATCTTTGGGGCAATAATTCTTGGTTTAGGTCGAGCGGTTGGTGAAACAATGGCAGTTACAATGCTTATTGGTAACGCCATAGGCCCAGCAGCAATGCCCACCTCATTATTTAGCTCCAGTCAAACCTTGGCATCTTTAATTGCTAACGGTTTTATGGAAGCCCCAAGAGGTTCTCTTGCAAGTTCGGCCTACATTGGTGCGGGCTTAACTTTACTGTTTATAAGTTTGTTGATTAACGTTGGAGCACACTTGGTTATGACACGTGTGTTCAAAGTCAAAGGAGGTGCAGTTGAATGATGAACCGTTATGGTTTTCGAAAATTCAAAAACCGACTCTTCTTTATTATATGTGCTCTCTGCGTTGTAGTTGCTGTAATACCGTTAGTTAGCATACTGTTTGAAGTTGTTATCCGAGGTGCACCACAATTAAGCCTAAACTTCCTCACCGCACCTGCTGCTAAAGGTGGTATAGGTCAAGCCATACAAGGAACGCTAATACTAATTGGGCTGACAAGCATCATTGGTATCCCTATTGGTGTTTTATCAGGTGTGTATCTTTCCGAGTTTGGAAACAACCGATATGCCCAAAGCTTACGGACAATCAATAACATCCTAACACAGTTCCCCTCAATTATAGTCGGCATTACGGCATACGGCATAATAGTTCTTGCACTTGGGGCTTTCTCAGCAATTGCAGGTGCTATTGCGTTAGCCTTCATCCTAATACCTATAGTCACAAGAACAACCGAAGAATCCCTAAAACTTGTGCCAAATAACCTACGCGAAGCCTCACTAGCGTTAGGTGCACATAACTGGCGCACAACCCTAAGTGTGGTACTTCCAGCAGCTAAAAACGGTCTTGTAACAGGTGTACTTTTAGCTGTAGCCAGAATCGCTGGCGAAACAGCACCACTGATCATGACGATTCTTGGGAGCCGTTACTTTTTCCAAGGGTTTAACCAACCAATGGCAGCGTTGCCCTTGGAAATATGGCGAGACTCACTTCAGCCTTATCCTGACTTACAGGCTAAAGCTTGGGGTGCTGCTTTGATTCTAATCTTAATGGTGTTAATAATTAACGTTGCTGTCAGATTAGCCAGCAGGAGTAGAATGAAAACATGATGACAACACAAGAACAAAACATTTCCAAGACAATACCAAACCAGTATCCACCCATAATAGATGCTGCAGCCAAAATGCAAGCAATCAACGTTGACGTCTGGTTTGGTCAAAAACAAGTTCTAAAATCAGTGAACTTAACTGTGAAACCCAATACTGTAACTGCCATAATTGGACCATCAGGGTGCGGCAAATCCACATTTTTACGATGTTTCAACCGTATGCACGAACTAGTACCCAACGCTAAAATGGCTGGTCAAATACTGCTAGACGGCGAGAATATTTACAGTCGTCAAATTGATCCAGTGCAAATCAGAAGACGTGTCGGCATGGTTTTCCAGAAACCAAATCCGTTTCCAACAATGAGTATTTACGATAATGTTGCTGCTGGCTTAAAATTAACTGGTGTAAAGAAGGATAAAAACCTTGATGAAATTGTAAGACATAGTCTTGAGCGAGCTACACTTTGGGAGGAAGTTAAAGAGGATCTTAAAAAACCTGGTACTAGCATCTCCGGTGGTCAACAACAACGACTTTGTATTGCACGTGCAATAGCTTTGCAACCTGAAGTGATATTGATGGATGAACCATGTTCAGCTCTTGACCCTATTGCTACAGCAAAAATTGAGAAGCTGGTGACAGAGCTCAAACAGGATTACGCAGTTGTTATAGTTACTCATAACATGCAACAGGCGTCACGTGTTTCTGATTATACTGCCTTTATGTATTTGGGTGAACTTATAGAGGTTGGTGAAACAAGACAAATTTTTGAAAATCCCAAGAATAAATTAACAGAGAAATACATCACAGGAGAATTCGGTTAAAAAAGAGGAGCGAAAAGAAATTGAACAGACTTATTGATATAGTATTAGAAGACCAATCAGTATTGCTAATTAAAATGGGTGAATTAACCTATCAAACTCTTTCCATTTCAATCAAAGCATATATTGACGGTTTAACCGTTCAAGATCAAGTCCGAGACATGTCTGACCGGCTTATGCTTATGGCTGACAAAGTTGAAGATCGCGCATTCGAACTTATTACTCGCTTCCAACCAGTCGCTTCAGATTTGCGTGCCATCAAATCCTACATGAAAATTGGCTATGATTTTGCACGTTATGGTCGATATGCCCTTGACATTTCATATATCAACGACCGACTAAACGGAGTAAAAGAATGTAGCTCGGACATAAGATTATTCATTGAAGAAATGAGTGAAAAGGTTCTTCGAATGGTAAAAATCAGTATTGACGCCCTACGTAAACATGATATTGACTTAGCTAGAACTATATCAGAAACGGAACGGGAAGTAGACCAAATGTATCTAAGCCATCTGAAAAAGTTACTTGATGAAGAGCAAATCAGCAACAAATGCGTAATTTCTAGTGCACTAATGACGCGATATCTTGAGCGTATAGCTGACCACGCAGTGTATGTTTGTGAATCAATCCTTTACATCGTAACTGGTGAAAAAACCAGACTACGATAGTTTCTTTTTAGTTTGGCTAAAAATGGATCTCAAATAACTGATTCCATTTTCTGGATTTTTTCAAAACTAATATGACAGTTTAACGATTCACTGTTTTTTCAGTATCGCCAACTTGCTGTCTTTGATCTTTTGATTATGGTAAATAGGGCTTCAAATTTTTGTCTTTTGTCTTATCGATATTTCATTGTAAGCGAAGTAATAATTACCCTGTTGTTTCTCAAAAAATTGACTATAAGGGTTCTACCGTTAGACATTGTATGTTAACTAATGTTTATTTGGTCAGATTTTGGTTCTTTAACGCTACTGTTCAGACTGATTATTTGCCGTAAAAGTGCCAATTTTTTTCATTCTCACCTGTCGTAATCTTGAATTTAAAACATGATAAATGTAGATTCATTGGGAAACATTCAAAAGTCTCATAACGACCAACTAAATAATTATATGATACCAATCTCAAATGTTGATTGGCAATTTCTGCATACAGTTTATTCTTTCAATGAACGGGATACTGATGTACTTTCGCTCATTGAAAAAGAAGATTTGGTATTGTTTACTTTTGATGGTTTGAAGCGACGATGTGGTATACACCCTGAAACTTTATCACGTATTCTTTTACGTCTTGAAGATGAGGGTATAATCAAAAAAAGCTCTAAAGGCTACATTGTAACACCTAAAATCACTAAACTTAAACTCAATAGTGTATCCAAAGAAGAACATACTTCAACGCTTTTGCAAACATTTTTACCTTCAGACTTGATGACCCAGCAGGTCATAGATGACTTGAAAGGCCGCTGGTTTGGTTTACTGCGTTGGTTTGGCATGTCAGAAAATAGCAGAGGTGTAATTCTCAAGTGGGTAACTGATGATGGTGGAATTCAAATTGCTGCAGACATACAAGGTACAGCTTTAAACATTGAAGCTAAATTCATAACAAACAACAATCTAAACTTAGCCTTGAAAGCTGCTTACCAGTTAATGAACAACATTAGTAAACTCTATCAGTCATCTAAGGCTGCAAAGCATACAACCGCATACTTTGGCAACAACTCAAACTACTTACCACCTGCATAATCTCCAAAACTGAATATTTGCTAGCCGATCATGGCTCTACTATTACTGAAAAATTAAGTTAGCATTAAAGAGTACCTCATTAGCGATAGCAACCCTTGAAATGTAGCTATTGCAATAAACCGTCTGGCGATAGTGTTATTTCAGAAAAAATGATACTGACATTGCTATTTGTAAACTAGTATCAAAATGGTTCTACAAGTTTACCAATCCATTTGTGGATATTTTACATTAAATAGACAGTAGAAACCTGTGAGGCAGATTCTATTGATGTTTTTAAGCTAAAAATTGGGTTGGATTTACTCGCCCTTGAAAAAAAGCAGATAATGGTTTACGGTGTAATTCCAAGCGCCACCCATGCCTGCGGTGGTGTAAGAGAAAAGATGCCAACCCTGTTGCTCATAATTCATAATTGTTGGACCTACGTTACTATGATGTCCAACCTGTATGTTAATCCATTCTTTCATTTTATGTTCACTTCACAGATAGCTGCTTATTGTTGATGATATAAATGTTAGGTTCTCTGCCGCTGGGCAAGTTATATTTTTGCTCTTGTGGGTTGTTGCATTACCTTTAATAGAAATCCAGACATTTTTTCATTTATGCATCCCTTAATTGATGATATTGGTAGTTTTCCATTACCTAAAGGCATTAGCAGGGAAACATTCGCGCAAGCTTACCTGAAGACCAGAGAAGCTATCATAAACAAACAAGACCCCACCATTGACGAATTTATACAGAAAAATTTTTGTCAAGTGGTTGTGGATTCCTTTCGGAAAAAATTGGCGTGTGGTTTAGATGTTGTCAATTTTCCACAGCAGTTTGACGGTTTAAGACAAATCGGGGATGCTGTCCATGAAGCGATGGTGAATGGATCGTTTGTTGTAGAGTCCGATACGGCAGTGTTGCCTGAAGTCTATGTACTTAATCAGTATGCTAAAGAATTAACTGAAGAATTTGGCAAAAAAATCCTGTTACGTGTCTGCATTTTTGGCCCTCTTGAGCAGTACCTGCATGAGGTTGGTGCTGTAGCTTACCCCGACGTGTTAGATGGATTTGCAGAAACAATAAATCGTTTTGCCAAAAACGCCATCCTAAACAATAAATATATTGAAACACGGGTAATTTCGATTGATGAACCCAGTTTTGGTCATACAAACTTGACTGCTACGCCAGAACTAGTCATAGAAACGTTACAGAAAGCCTATAATTTTCATGGTCCAACACGGCAGATACACTTGCACTTTACCAGTGGAATTCGTAATCTGCTTAACGTAAAGGGGATAGATGTGTTGTCTTTTGAGTACGCTGCATCTCCAAGAAACATTAATGATGTATCAAAAAGTATGCTTGAAGAGGCAGACAAGCAGATCCGCGTAGGTGTTGCTCGCACGGATATTGATGCGATTTGGGCTGAAGTTTATGATAAAGGCTTTGAAAAACCAACTGATGAGCAACTTGTTGAACCAGTTGAAATTATTCGTAAACGTTACCTTTATGCTAAAGAAAAATACGGTGAACTCTTGACCTTTACAGGCCCCGATTGTGGGTTAGGCAGTTGGCCCAGCCAAGACGCGGCTGCTTTGGTTTTAAAACGAACGGTTGAAGCAGTAAAAACAGCTTAACAGTTATTTTTTTATCTTTTTACCTTTTACTTTATGCCATTAATTAAGTTGTGCTGTTTAAGGTTAGAAAAAATGTGAACTGGATGGTTTAGTTCCAGTCGTTTCTGATGAAAAGCCGTAGTGATGGTCTGTTGCTATGACCATTTACTGGTAGGCTGTTAAAAAGCTGTATTGTTACAGTTGGGCTTCGTCGTAGTGGTGGTGCTGGTAGGTGTTCTGGTGGTTCAAGTTCTAATGTTCTGCTCAATCCTCTCTGCCTCTATGTGTTGTTGGGGTGATTGTTCCTTTGAGGAGTTTTTCTCGGCGTATAATGGTTAGATTAACTTCTTTGTCAATTACATCTTCTGATAGTAATCGTGGCAAGTCGTAGAAATCAGTGACTGGTTTGCCGTTGAATTTTATAAGCACGTCACCCATGGTTAATCCGGCTTTACGGGCTGGTGAGTCTGTTTCAACGTTAAATATCATAACGCCTGTTTCCTGCTCTAATCCTGCTTGCTCGGCGATTTCTGCTGGGATAGTTACTGTGTTGGCGATTATTCCAAGATATGCGCGTTGTTGTGTTTTACCCGTTATTAGGCGGTCCGCGATGGTTTTGACCTTGTTAATTGGAATTGCTATACCTCTTTGCCAAACATATGCAGTGTTTATACCGATGACTTTGCCGTCAACATCAATGAGTGGTCCTCCACTGAAACCCGGATTAAGCTGCGCGTCAGTGGCTATGACGTTTTCTAGTTGTGTTGCACGCCAGCCACGAATGGTACTGTTTGTATTGGTTACAATTCCAGTGGTCGCAGTAGGTTGCTGCCGATTAAATGGATTAGCCAATGCAAAGACATATTGACCTACACTGAGTTTTTCTGAATCACCCATCTCAATTGGTGTCCATTCACCATCTGCTTTGAGAAGCGCAATATCACTGTACGGATCTGTGCCGACGATTTTAGCGATAAAACTTTTTTCGCCCTGACCAACCTTTACACTGCTACATCCAGACAAAACATGGTTACAAGTTACAATATAGCCGTCTTTTGAAACAACAACGCCTGTGCCTCTAGACATTTGTGCTCTAACGCTGACAACCGCTTTAGCTGTTTTATTTATCAGCATACTGGTTGCATCAGAGATTGTTTTTAAAACCTCAAGTGGGTTTACCATTGTATTCATTTATACTATTCCCTTTCTCTTGATTCAAAGTGAATAGACAAAATCACATTTGTTGACTAAGGACTACACAAAGTTAGTCACAACGTTCATTTTCAGATGCTGCTAAGCGAGTTAATAACACTAGAGTGACATCCTTTTGAAAATAAATTCAATCAACACAACATCCTCTTAGAATTTAGCAATAAACCGATAACACGCTTTAGATATGTCTTGAAACAGCAAATCTTGCACTGTCATTCACTTAAACCTGCAAATAAACCCATTTTGAACACCCTATGTTTCCTATAGAAGCACTTGTTATAGGTACCATGCAGTCACAACTCATGATGGCTTTTAGTGGTAGCATAGTACCGTAATATCAGAAATCCTCTTTTTTGTAGGGCTAATCTGATAATTGTCAACATGTTTTTCCGTAAAGTCATTTTACGAATACTAAAATTTCTAAAACCGTTACTACATAGTTTTATCATTTTTTACTCTTTAATAGAGTTGTCTGCATATTTCTAAAGTTCCAAAGTATCCTGTTGTAGTTTTCTTCTGGATTTTTAGCTAATTAAGCCCAGATTGCCTTTTGGTTAAGCTGTTTAAAAGTTGTCACATTTTTGGTTGGTATCCTTTGATTTAGCTAGTTTTTTAAACATAAGATTAAAAATGTGCATTTAAACAATAACTAAGAAATTGTAGTTGACTATCTACAAACGGTTTGGTTATTGAAACCTGCCAAGCAGAACGCGCCAATAGGAAGAAGAATTAAAGATGAAAATAGGAAACATCGACATTTCAAGTCAATTTGTTCTTGCCCCAATGGCGGCAGTCAATTGTACTGCTTTTCGAATGCTATGTAAAGAAAACAAAGCAGGTTTGGTCTACACCCAAATGTTTGATGCGGCGCTTGTCAAAAATAAAAGTAGGCGTGAAGTCAAAGACCTTCTTAACATAACTGAGCATGAAAGACCTGTAAGTGTACAGTTAATTGGTGACAATGAAGAATCTATCCTAAAAAGCATAAAACTGGTTGAAGAATTTGCTGACCTTATCGATTTTAACGTTGGTTGTAGCGAAAAAGAAATTTTAGCGCAAGGATACGGTGCTTTTCTTCTATCTAATCCTTCTTTGCTGGAAAAAATTGTAAGAAAAATGGTTCAAGCAACATCTAAACCCGTCACAGTAAAAATGCGTATAGGTATAGATGCTCAAAAAATAATCGCTGTTAATGTTGCTAAAAGTTTGGAAAATGCTGGAGCGGCAGCAATTTGCATTCACGGAAGGACTGCTCAACAAAAGCTTGCAAAAAAAGTTAACTGGACTATAATGAAACAGGTTAAGGAAAAACTTACTATACCCATTATGGCTAACGGTGATGTTACAAACTACCTGCAAGGTTTTGATCTTTTAAGCAGAACTGGTTGCGACTTTGTCATGATTGGCAGGGGTGCGATGCATTGTCCTTGGATTTTTGACCCTGAAAAAGCACAAATCGTTAACGCCGAAATAAAAAAACAAATTCTACGCTTCATCGAACTATATCGCACGTATGAAAATCGCGGTTCATCCCAAGAAGTACGGGAACACGTTTTTTGGATGCTTAAAAATTACGTTACCAAACAAAACACAAGAGCTGTCTTGAATTTGAGATACATTGAAGATATCGAGGATTTTGTTATAAAACTTGATTCATGAGTGCATGTTCTAAAAAGACTTATTTGGAAATAGTCTGATAATATGGAAATTTACAGTTTATCCATTTTTGGTTGATTTCATCAATTTTTTTGTCGATGTGGGCCGTGTGACCAGATAGTTTGGTTTTAGTAAAGTTGTGGTCTCTGACGTTGCCGGCTTTGAATTTACTTTCGTCTATGACGATTAGTTATTGACTGTAGAGACCCCAGTTTTATGCAGAGTTTTACGAAGTTTTTAAACACATTTTTAGTGCTTTGTTGCCCTCATGTTTACTTAGTATACTCCAAGTAAAGTTGTGTAGTCCACAATGTATCCCAAGACGCCCGCTAAATAGGACAGTACCCACAGAATCACCAGTAGTTTCACTATTTGTCTGCTTCTGGCTGGAAAAGTAGCTGAATTGGGACGCCAAAGTGCAATAAACCAAACACCTAATGCGAGAGCTGGAATCGAGAGCACACCGTGTGCAACAAATTCTGCGATTTTGAAGGGTGAACTGAAGTAGACTCCCATTGAACTGCTATCTGAGGGCGACCACATCATGATTACCGAAGAAAAACCAATCAAAGTGGCGATAACTACAGCAGTCATCAAAAGCCCATGTGCAAAATATTTGCCAGTTTTTCTAAAACCCACGCTTACCAAAACTAGGCTCAACCACAAACTTTGCATAATAATGTTGACTTCTGCATCACTTAAACCCATGTTCATCCAAATCGAAGGTATGATTGTAGCAGTGAATACCACGACTCCCACAATTATGATGGCTGGAATTGCTCTTTTTGCCAGTAGAGGGTAGCGTAAACTAAGGTTTGTCAGTTTCTCCCTTTGCCAAATAATCAGAGTTGAAACCGAGATCACAATTACAAGCACTAAACCCGAGATAACCAAAGCAAAAACTGATTGATCTAAACCAAGAATCTGCCTGTTCCATATGTTAGTGGCAGTAGCCTTGATGGTAACTGTTACGTTATCGGTGTACCAGCCATCTACGTTTGTATGGTTTTTGGCAACCTCTACAGAGCCAATGAAGAAACCGGTGGCTTTATCCCATTCTTTGATTTGCCTTATTGAATCGTTTCCATACGTTACGGCTCGAGTTGCACCTAACACTGTTTTTTGCTCTTCACGCTGAATAGTTACATTGTCAGGTTTAGAATAGTCAAAAAACGTGTCACCAGGACTAAGATTGGCTGGAATAATGACCCATCCCTCGGTATTTCCTTCAGTAAAGTTAAATTTCCAGATTGCGCTGCCCACTGTTCCGTTGGCATATCTAACGGTGACATTTACAGGAAACGCCTCTCTATCAACCGACAAAACCTCCATTCGCATCCACCGTACATCATGGGTCGGTGGCATGCTGCCTGTGCCCGTTACAGTAATGTCATATTCCATCCAGTCACCTTCTTTGACACCTACAGTTTGCTCTACATAGGCAGATGTGGATAACGCAAAAACTGAAAGGCATACTATTAGACTTACCAGGACTAAAACTGATGCTTTTTTCATCTTCATCATAATGAACTGGGATAAAGCAAGTTTAAAACGTTTTCGTAAACAAACCTTGACTAACTCAAATGTTTATCTGGAGTTGGTGCTACGGGATAGCTTGACGGGGTCGTTTAGAGGGTCGAACACAATTTACATTTTTTTGCTAATTTTTGATATGTTTTATGCTGTTTTTCGCTATGTTTGTTATCCGTTTTTTGGTTGTTGTTTGGCGATTATTGGGGCATGTTTTATTGTTGATGTTTTCTTTTTGTTATGTCTAGGAACATGAGTTTTTGTTTTTCTTGTTCTGCGGTTTTGGTGAACCATTTTGCGGCTTGTGCATAATCCTGTCCTGCCCCCTCTCACCTATATTCCCGCCGGCATTAGGTGCTGCGTCACGCGTGATTGTCGAGGGTCAGCTTTAGACATTGTTTGTGACACGTTTGGTTATGAAATCATATTCAAGCAATAGTGTCGGTGTCATTAACTGTTAACAATGGCGTATAGTTTATTAATATTGATGTATTGATGTGTTGTATAAGTGGGTGTGAAGTGAACCGTTTGGGGTTGCTGTATAGAGCCTATTTTCTTGTCAAGCGACATATTGACGAACTTGCACTTGAACACCCAAGCCGACAAAGACCAAGAAAAAATAACAACTTTTTAGCCAAACTTAGAAAAAAACTCTCCTCCTAACGTTTGGCAAACCAACCGATCAACCCATAAAAGTGGTCAAATTCCAAGATCCCAGTCACAAGGTGACAAAAATGAATGAAACTCAAAACAACAAAAAAACAAAACATAGAGTTTCCTCTTTATTTAAATGGAAATCAACTTCAGCTCTGCCCACATATCTGTTCCAAATCCAAACCATAGGAGGCACATATTAATGGCAATTACCAGAGTCCAAACCCCCAAACGAAATTACGCCGCCAACAGTAGCACACTAAACGTAACGCTAAACAATGCTCCTGCCAACGGCAATGTTTTGGTGGCTGTAATTGGCACCTTTGCAAGTACGCCCCCATCAGTAAGCTCCATAGCACAAGCCAGCGGCGGTGTCACATGGACACGCCAAAACTACAGTAGTGACTCTGCTCTCTATGGGCGAAGAGTTGAAATTTGGACGGGAATTGTCGCAGGCACAGTTTCACCAACCCTAACCATTACCCTCTCCGCAAACGCAGACCCCGTTATTGCCAATGTTGCTGAATACAGCGGCCTAACCACCTCCAACATACTTGACACAATGGCATCGAGCATTGGAGCCTATACAACTACTCTGACAACTGGAACCACCCCCACCACAAGCCAAGCAGATGAGCTATGGATAGGTGGAATAATTAACGTAATCAACCCAACTAGTGGAGCAGGTATCACCTCACCAACAAACAGCTTCACGTTGCACGATGGCTCAGGTTACGTGGGTGGTTTGACGGTAGCTTTGGCTTATTTGGATCGAATAGTTTCCGCAACTGGAGCCGCATACACAGGTGCTACGGGTGCCAGCGGGGCCACCTATTCAGCATATGCCGGTTGCATAGTCACTCTCAAAGGTGGCACCGGAGGAGGCGGAGGGGGACCCGATCTGCATGTAACAGGTAGCCTGACTGTTGATGGAACCACAACACTCAAAGACCAGACAATTTTGCCCTGTGTCCAGCCAATCCTTACCAGACAGCAGCTCATTGATTGTCTGTGGCGGTTTGACGGTGCAAACTGGGCACCTTATCCACTGCCCTATCCAAAACCTCTGCCCGATAGTCGAATAACATTTATTGATACCGTGGATTCAGCGAAAACACTCAATTTAATGGAGATAATTGTTGATGCCGGTGTTGAGGGTAAGGATCCTCTTTTAGCGACTGATGTGGGTTTAATAGTTAAGAAAGACATTTCTTGTGGTGGTTTTGTAAGTTCCAATCAAGGTGAACTCTGGCTAGGACATGGACGGAACGACAGGTATGATGTTCCAAAAATAATCTTATCACATGCAAACGCGGCATATTATGGATCTGCATATGACACCCTATACTTACGGAAAGCAAACACAAATGGCGTTAATGATCCAGCCCATTTAGATCTGCAAAATTTGACGGCTCACGGCAATATTACTGCATCGAATTTAACTGCAACCGGTATTACTGCTGTGACTTTTACGGCGACTGGTAGTGTTAATCCTGATGTATCCCCAACTTGGAACGGCTCGTCATGGGTAAACGGCAAAGCACTCGGATCAACATCAAAATTCTGGAATTACATCGATTGCGCTTATTACTTTGCAAAAAACACCTCCTTTATAGCCTTTGATTCAGTAGATGATCTGAGCCTTGCTAAGAATTACAAAACCAAACAGGCAGGCGACAGAGAAGTAATTGATTTCGAATCTCTGCCCCACCTCAAACCCGACGATCCAGAGCATACCGATAGTGTTGATATGACAAAAACTGCAGGTTTCATGCTAGGATGCATAAAAGCCCTCGTACAACGCGTTGAAGCCTTAGAAAAACAACTTGAAAAAAAGAAATAATTTAACCAAACAAAACAAGCAGGTCTCTGCTTATCTTTCCCCTTTTTAACTCTTCTTTTGTTTTATTTTTGGGTGTCTAGTTGTTGAACACTTTGTTCGTACCCTTAGCATTAAATCAGATTACTCCTAATGGCGTGTTGTGATAGACATGTTTGATCAAAAATTAAACAAATCTTTGAAACTAACTGCTAACCGTTACGTTTGTCTATGGCGCTACCGTAAAATAAATACTTCTGCAAGAACATATACATAAAGTGTGGTGGTTGGAATGAAAAAATTATTTAGCGTATTTCTGTTTACACTATTAGTTAGTGGCTTGTTTTTTGCTAGTATCATCTGTATGGATGAGGTGGAGGCTACTTCTAAGCCGTCTGTTCCAGATTTTACTGTGCGATACAATGAATACCCCTACGACATACCAGACACTCAGTATGTGGATACCTACACAGGAGAAACCATAACAATACCAGGCTATCACCTGGTAAACCGAACGATCGAAATTGTAATCAAAAATCCCCGCGGCTCATCTGATTTATGTTATAATGTTAGATACAAAGGACACTATGGAACCTCAGATGATGCCTGGCAAGAAATATTTCTTCGCTCAGAAATCGATTGTGGTTTAAAGGGTGGATTTCCCGCGCAACCAGGTTCTGAATATACAATCCTATCTTTTCCAAATGGCGAACTGCCCCGCTACATAGGTGAGGGAATGAGAGGTGATGGGCGAATATCTGGGATAGATGTTCCTGCTGGTGCCAAGATGGATTTCCAAGTAGAAGCAATGGCTGTTGGTATTAAGCACGTTTATAGTCCTATTACTTATGACGTTCTCCTTGCGGCTGAGCGAAGTGGTTGGAGTGGTACAAAAACTCTGACTATACCGGCATACAACAATGAAGCCCCCAACCAAACTAATCCAACTCCAACTCCAACCCATGTATCAGATCAAACTGATTCACAAACAGAGACAGCAATAGCTGGGTTTAGTTTGCTTGAGTTTAGTTTGGTGATTATTCTATGCACTACGTTGCCGGTGTTGATTATTGCGCTTATCTATACAAGAAGGAGAGTGTTAATTAAGGAATGATGCAATCATGTTTGGTGTTCCATTCACTCGGAAACGGGCAAATAGCGGCATAGTAACATCGGCCATTTGTTTACAGCATGAAACTATGCAGGTTTTACGTCGAAAACGACCAAACCAATGATGTTACTGGAAATTATTCCGCTCAACACCATGTGTTTGTGCTTTAGTTTGAACCAATAGCTTTGGCGGAATCAATTCAGCATACGCCGCCCAATTATCCGCAAAGAAAACCTTTCTCTAACTGCCGAGCTGGCCAAGCATTTTCTTTAGCGATTGGACGTTTCGGTTTTTGCATTCCCAATCCACGAGCCCGCCGGTAGTTCGACAGTATGCCTTCCAGACATAGGCCTTGTTTTTTTTGAGTGTAAAAAGTGTCACATTTCATCAAGTTCAATAATAACTTCACCTTGCGGGGTGGATTTTTGGTATGTTTTAAGAGCAAAGTTCCTCACCCAATACAGAATGGTGGAGGGTTCAACTTTTAGCATACGTCCAATGGCATTCATTGATAGACCACCTGCGTAGATATTTAGTCGAGACGCCTAATTGTCCGATGAGTAAAGCTGGATAACTGCTAATGTTCTTTTGCAGGCGTTTTTCTGATTGCATTTTCTTTTTATTTACATGATCCATGTATAAGGTTGTAAATCCTATCAAGTCAGATTCAAAATTAAACAGGTGCGTAATGTCGCGTTGTTGATTCTGAAAATTCTACGCTTGTTCCTGTATGTACTGGTTATTTTTCTTTTCATTACACTTAAATTTGGTTGTAAGAGTGGGTTTGCCTAAAATTTTTAGAAATGCGACCTTTTTGAGGTCAAACTCTGACGACGTAGAGGTCATGAAGTTATTCAATTAAAGGGGGTAGTCTTTAAAAGCTTCTGTGGCTCGTTTGTATCTTTCTTCGTCGGCATCTGTTGCTTCGCGCTCAATTTCTTTTTGGAGAGCTTCCCATTGTTTTTTGTTAAGCGCAGGAGTTGGTTTTGGTAACATATATTTCACCTTTTTAGACTATGAGTGGGGATAATATTAAATGTTTACGATGGTGGTTGAACTGTTTTTTTCTGTAGTTGTTTTGTTGTTGTTTGTTTTTTAATGGGTGAGTTGAAGGTGCATTTTTTGCTTAGATAATTTTCTACAAACATAGCAACAAATACACTATGTTTATACGTTAAGCATCAGGAATCTGTAAAATCGTCAATACAACACAACCTTAAATGTTCCCAATTGTGATGTTGGTTAACGTCTCCAATTTTTAGTTTCCTAATGTGTATCTTTAAGTAGTTTGCCAAACAGTAGTAAAAGGTGAATGAAATGGTTAATTACTTGGCTGATTTCCTTGGGAAATTACAACCCTATTGCGGGAGTTTGATTAGGGTTAAGGCTATAAAAAGTATTGAGCCAAAAGCCAAAGAGTATTTGAACAAATTATCCAAACAAAATTTGATAGAGCGAATTACTTGGGGTTGGTATTGGGTTCCAACAGATGAAATTGTAGTAGATGTTTGGGATTTTTTGGAAAAAGATCAGAACTTTAAAGTTATCTCAGCTCAGACAGCGGCTTCTTTTTGGAATAACGATTTTGTCCACAGAGATATCTATACGTTAATGGTCAAAGATAGATCTTATGGGAGCGCTTTGCAAGAGTTCGCCAAAAAAAGAGGCTGGCAGATTGAACTTGAGTACTTAAAAGATTCATCAAAAGTCAAATACCGTAAGGTTGGAAATTTGCTTGTGGAAACTATTGAGGATAATGTGGTTGGGTGTTTGCAGAGGTGGGCTTTTGTGGATGCGTTTGCCACTTTGTATGAGCATAGAGACAAGATTGATTGGGATAGATTGTATCAGAATGCTTATTGGAAACGTATCTCAAAAACTAATGTTCGGGCTAAGCAGGTTTTAGAGTATGGTTTTTGTCAGTTTGAAGAGTTAGGTAGTGGTGTCAAGTTTCCATGTCGAGAGACGCAGGTGCGGGATGATTTTGTGCGACGAGAAGTTGATGAAGCAGTAGAGCGGGTTGTTGAATTTGGTTAAACATACTGAGTTGATGAATTTACGAGAAGTAGAAATTGGTCGGATAATTAGATGCTTGTCAGATCAGACGGGAGGGTTTGAGGATCCGCAATTGGTTTTGATTGGGGGTTATGCTCTTAGGGCGTTTACTACTTTTTCGAGGTATACACGGGATTGTGACTTTGTTCTCCAAAGAAATGGAGAAAGTTGGAATCTGGATAGGTTACAAAATTTGTTGTCTGGGTTGATGTGTGTGGATACTTGTGAGAAGCGTGAGTCTTATGGTTTTATGCGGTGTGTAAAGGAGCTTTCTGTGGGTGGTGCAAAGATTTCTATTGATTTTATGGAGGGTCAGGTGCGGGGCAGGTCTGATGAACAAGTGTTTTTTGTTTCTGATGAATTTTTGAGTAAAATTTCAAAAATAGAGATGGCTATTGCTGGGGAGGTTTTTGAGGTGTATGTTCCGGATTATACCGATTATTTACTTCTTAAACTGATGTCTGCGCGACCAAGTGATGTGCGGGATATTGCCACTTTAGTGTGGAAGCGAGGTATACCGGAAAATCTTAGGATCCAAGCGAAGAAAATGTTAGCTTATCCTGAAGTAATAGACAAAAACTTGCCCTTAATTATCTCTGATGTTGCTGATAAACGATTTTTGGATTCTTGGAAAGGAACCTTTGTCACAACAGAGTTCACTGAACTAATTAAAGAAAATGTT